>Ga0116149_1004101_pt1 | contig 14558 bp, 5 predicted proteins | sample AD_UKC057_MetaG_FD_89787 | JGI IMG/M metagenome (GOLD analysis project Ga0116149, IMG submission 89787) | Active sludge microbial communities of municipal wastewater-treating anaerobic digesters from USA - AD_UKC057_MetaG | ecosystem: Engineered > Bioreactor > Anaerobic > Digestate | place: USA... | reverse complement strand
GGCATTGCGTGCCGGGATGGCCACCGCTGTGAGGGCGGTCTGCAACGGGTTACCCGTGTACGTGCACGCGACCTCGTGCGCCACGATCGGGGGCAACAGCCACTCCGCCCAGCCGTCGGGCCCGGCCGCCCGCGCCGGCAGGTCCAGGTCGCCCACGCGGGCCGTCGCCATCCCGCCCTGCCCGGCGGGGAACGGCCCTACCCGCAGGCAGTGCAGTACCCGGGATACGCCCAGGGCCCACTCCACCCGGGAGCCGTGGACCTCGCCACGGCAACCCCACAGGGCGTCGCCATCCGGCGGCACCACGACCTCGTCCAGCTCCAGCGTGGCATCCGCCTGCCACTGCAGAACCAGCTCCACCTGCCGGGCCAGGACCGGCCACAGACTTAACAGCCGGAAACCGGGCCCCGCCGCGATCTGTCCCTGCGATACCTCCACGGCCTCCGCCGGCTCCCAGGCCTTCCCGTCCCGCGACGTCCGCACCTGTACCTGCTGCAACACCCCGTTGTCGCGCAGATGGAGCCGGACATTGGAGACGACCAGGACCTCGGCGAGGTCCAGCCTCAGGGTGGCCGCGCCGCCGCTGAGTTGCAGCGCCGCCCCGGCCTGCGTTCCGGGCGCACCCCAGGCGCCGTCGGTCAGCAGGGCCACCGAGGATGTCTTGCCCATGGCGTCGACCGCGACCGGGCGGCCCTCGGCCATGGACCAGGGACGGCGAGCGTAGGTCCCGACGTGGAAGCGGTAGAGGTCGTCGTACAACTGCCGGTATTCCGGCCGAACGCTCTCCGCCAGCCGCCGTATGAGGTCGGTGCCCTGGTACCAGGCGCGGGCGACGCCCGTCATGTAGCCGTCCATCTCCGGGAGGCCATGGTTCAAGTACTGCGACAGGTTCCAGCGGCCCTCCGGCGAGCTCACGACCGCGTCGCTCATCTCCATCTCGACGCCGAGACCGGCCGCCTGGGACAGGCCGGCGTTGGCGGACAGTCGCTGGTCATCGCCCAGGCGGAGACCGGCCGGGGCCCCCACGAACGCGAAGTTGGGCTGCATCACCGCGACGTCGAAGCCCAGCTCCTTCCAGCTTTCATATCCCGGCGCCCGGAACCACGGGATCCAGTACGCCTTCAGGCCTTTGCCATGGACGTAGGCACAGGTCTGCTTCACGATCTCATGGTCCGCCGCGCCGATGCCCTCGTTCATCCAGTAGAAGCCCCACAGGCGCAGGTGCTGCCGCGGTGTCGCCTGCCAGCGCCGGATGGCCTCGTCGATGAACCACGCGACGGCGCGCTGTCGGTCGCCGGGGCGCGAGAGGTCCTCCGACGTCCCGTCGCCGTTCACGTCACCGAAGGCGGTCTGCTTCACCGAAGGGTAGGGGATCATCAGGATCACCGGGTGTGGGCGCGCCGGCTTCCCGAGGGTCCCGGCCATCTGGCCGATGCAGGCGTCGAGGGCATCCAGATTGCGGCCGGCGGCCCATTCGCTCTCCAGGAAGCTCACCCAGTCGGCCTTGGTGGTGGGGCCGTCGATGTAGGCCGCCCCCGACGGGGAGCCGCCGTACTGGAGCATCAGCCAGGCATCGAAGAACCAGTCATGCGGTTGCCCGTTCCCGGGGTCGAGGTAGGCGACGTAGGGCCGGAAGTGCTCGACCGACCATGCCCGTGGCGAGGCATAGCAGAGCATCACGTCCCGCATGCCGTCGGCATCGCGCTCCGCCATGGCGTACTCCGCCCGGAGTATGCTCGTGCATAAGGCCGCCGCCAGGCACGCCGCCGCGCACCGGATTCCGCACCGGTTCAGCATCGAGATCCCTCTCCGTGTCTTCATGCTCACCATCCCTTACCCATGGGCAACTCCGACAGCAGCACCGCCGCGTCCATGGCGGTGGTCCCCAGGTCGATCGTCTCGCCGGCCGCGGCAACGCCCTCGCTGCAGCAGTTCCGCGTTTCCAGATCGTACACTTTGAAGCGTGTGCCCTTCGGCACCGCGCCGAAGGTGATCGTCAGCGGCAGGGCCTTGGAGCGCTGGCGGTGGTTCTCGTTGACCCCCTCGCCGTAGCCCGGGCCGGGGCGGTATTCGGCGGTGTTCCGCACCAGGGCCAGCGCCTGCAGCGGCGCGCGGCTGAGCAGCAGGCTCGCCGAGTGACCGGCAGACACGCTCAGCGGGCGCCGCTCGAGAACGGCCTGCGGCACGGCCGCCAAGCCCGGCGCCGCTTCGGCCTCGAGCAGGCTCTCATAGTGCCCGACGGCGAACCCCGGCGGCGCCTCCGTCCAGACGTAGTCGTAGTCGATCGCCTGGCTGGCCAGCAGGCGTTCCCAGGCGGCAAGCCGCGGTATGAGGGCGGCCGTGACCGCTTTCAGACGCAGCCCGGTGGCCGGCACCTCGCGCCGGAACTGTCGCCAGTCGATCTGCTCCAGGCAGCGCTGCGGCACCCGGCACTCGACCTGGGCCCATGGCGCCGCCCAGCACAGGCTCAGGGTGTGCTGGCACAACGCCGCCATCCAGTGCGCATCGCGGACTTTGGTCAGAAAGTCGGGGTGTTGCCAGGTCCGGTGGAAGGCGCCATACCATCCCGGCCCGCTGGCCACCTCGGCCATGAACGCGGGCGGGTTGCTGCGGTAAGCCCGCCCGCAGATCATCATGTAGGCATCGGTCTCCAGGCCGCCGGTGTAGTAGGTCCGGTAGCCGATCCCGGCGGACTTGACCGGCGCGAAGCCCGCATAGGACCAGGGCACCCCGCCGGAACGCTGCAGGATGCCGCCGCCCTGCTCCAGCGTCACCGGGTGGTTCGGATCGTGCTCGCGCACGAAGGCGAAGAGGTCGTTGATCCACTCCGGCGGGTAGGCCTGGTCATTCTCGCCGGTCAGCGAATAGCCGAGCACCGCGGGGTCATTGCGGGTGACGGCCAGGACCTCGGCGAGGTAGCCGCGCAGCAGCCGTCCCGTGGCGGGCGTGAAGAACGAGCCCGGGCCGGTGTAGCCGGCCTCGGCGTACTGCCGCCACGGCGGGTAGGAGCCGGTTCCCGGGCTGCCGTAGGGGTAATGGAAGAGGTTGATCAGGGCGCGTATGCCGCGGGCCCGGCACTCGGCCAGCGTCCAGGCCAGCGTCTCGAGGGCGTGCGGGGCGGCGTGACCGCCCGCGTCGAGGATGGCCTCGCACGGCGAGACGTTCGGGACGAGACGGATCGCCCGCACGCCGGCGGTCGCATAGGCGTCCAGCATCGCACCCAGTTCGGCCCGCGAGAGCGTGCGCAGCTTGACCAGGCTGACGGCTTTCTGCTCGGGCGCGGACAGGGCCCGCCACTGTTCGGCGCTGGCGATCACCCGGCGCTCCGGGGCGGCCGCGTTGAGCAACGGCACCCACGCCAGGAGGTCGCCCAGCATGGTCGGCAACACCTCCCCGGCGGCGGTGCTGTAGGTAGGCTGTGCCGCGGACCAGGCCACGAAGGGCATCGCGGTGACGCTCACCTCGAGGCCCGCCGTGTACTGCAGACCGGCGCTCTGCGCCGTCAGCGCCAGACCGTGCGTGCCTGCCTGCAGCCCGTTCAGGACGGCCGTGTGGACGCCATCCCCGTCCGCGTCGGCCAAGATGACCTCGGCTCCTTCCAGATTCCCCGTGACGCGGATGGCATCGCCTGTCAACAGTTGGCCGTCGGGACCTGCCACCAGTGCGGCGACCGCGACTCCCGCGGCCGCCTGCTGCGCAGTCCGCACCACGGCGGGCCCGGTGATCAGCCCACCCGGGCCGCCTAATGACAGGCGCAGACCGCAAGTGCTTTCGGGCGTTCCCTGCCCGCGTTCCTGGTCCAGGTAGAGGCCGATCTCGCCGAACGCATGGCCGGCGAGCCCGTAGGCCGCAAAGCGTTCCGCCAGATCGACGCGGCCACGCTGAGGGGTCGTGGCCGACGCCGTCTCGAAGAGCGTGATGCCGCGTCCCAGGTAGATGCACGGCAGGACCACGCTCAGTCGCGCCGCGCCGCCGCCGGGGACCAGCTCGTAGTCGAGGTAGGGGTGCTGACGCAGGCACCACTGCAGGATCGGGATGGCGGCGCTGTCCGGGCCGTCCAGGTCGTTCGGACGACGGAAGTTGCTCGACTCGGTATCGACCGGAGTCAGGGCACAGCCGCGGTTGGTCAGCCAGTCGGCCGCCGCGCCCGAGCCGGTCAACCGGACGCACGCTGTCGCATCGTAGGGGAGAGCGCCGCCCCCGGCGGCCTCCGGGAGCGGCAGCCAGCGCATGGCGCGGTTGAAGGCCATGGACACGCGTGTATCCATGGCGCGCCAGTCGCGGTCGCGGAAGGTGGCCGGATCGCCGCGATAGAATGCCGCCGCCTCGATGCGCACGTCGTCGATGGCGGAGACCCCGCGGTCCTGGTCGTAGGCATCCTGGCCTTGGTTGCGCGGCTGGTTGTGGAAGAAACCGACGTGCAGGAGCGCGCCCCGCAGGGCCGGCAGACGGATATCGAAGCGCTCATCTCCGGCCTCCCCGCTGACCGTCACCGCGGCCCGCCAGTCGCGTGCGATCTCCACCCGGAAACGGCTCCATTCGCCGGCCGGCCGCGCCATCGTGCCGGCCTTGCCGGCGGCCTGGGCGTGGTGTCCGAGCGGCTGGCCGCCCAGCCCGACGCTGGTCAGGCCTCCCGCCAGGTCCGTGAGGTAGAGCCCGGCGTGGTAAAGGTGCGGCGAGTCTCGGCGGATGGCCTGCCGCCACTCGATGGTTGCCGGCAGCCTCAACCATGGCACGAACTCTGCCCAGGCGGTCTTGCCGGCTTCCGGGGCCGCCAGGTCCAGCACCAGAACGCCTTCGGCGACCCGCGCCACCGCCTTGCCCTCCTGGTGCAGAGTCCAGTCGGCGCCGGCCGCGGCGCCAGCGAAGCTCTCCATGGCCGTCTCCGCCTGCAGCGCCGCCAGCGTCGCCATGACCAGCGCCAGCACATTTCTGAGCATGCCGTCACTCCTGCCGCCGGTGTCGTCGTCCGTCCGGAACCATCACCCGCCCGCGGCTCCGGCGCAAGTTTGCATACACGATCTCCGACGCGATGGTAATGGACAGTGCCGCCAGCGCTGCCGGCGGCCCGCGCCACAGGTTCACAGGGATCACGCCATGGACGCTGCTGCGGTAGGCCTTCCGTTGCTGCTGTTCGGCTTCCTCATCCTCGGCGTCCTGGCGTTTGCCGCCGCCGTCTTCGGATTCTGGGTCTGGATGCTGGTCGATTGCGCGGTGCACACGCCTGCCGAGAACAACCAGAAACTGGTGTGGGTCCTGGTCATCGTGCTGACCGGCTGGATCGGCGCCCTCATCTACCTCTTCGTGCAGCGGCCGAAGAACCGCCGCAGCGAGGGCTACGGGCCCTGAGCCCAGGCCGCCGACCCCGCCAACGCCGAGCGCCCTGCGGGCAGCGGCTCGTCCCGCCGTGACCGCGCCGGCACTCCGCTCGCTCCTCAGTTCCCCGTCGGCTCGGCGCGCCCTGCGATGCTCAACCGGCTCACCAGGTTCGATGGGTTGGTCTTCACCCCCGAGCTGTTCAGCATCTCCAGGTGGACCCAGAAGGCCTGCGTTTTCGCGAAACGCGCCTCGCTGGCGAGGTCCAGCCGCAGGGGACCGCTCTGCCAGCCGTTGCGGTCCGCCGCGCTGTCGCGGGTCGAGGCTGACACGATGGGCGTCTGCCCATCCAGGGATGCCCCCAGCACGGTCGTGGCGCCGAGGTTGGGGCCGTTGGCGCGGCCGTCGACGACGATGACCAGGTTACTGAGGGGTCGTGGGCACGTCACTGGCCAGCGCAACACCACGCGGTTGGCGTGGCCGGCGACGCCGGCGATGGCGATCTGGCCCGGCGTCCAGGCGATGGCATCGCCGTTCTCGAGAGTCGCCAGCCAGCGGTACTTGGCCGAGGCAAAGCGATCCTCAAACCCGACTCGTCCGGTGCGGTCAGGCTCGAGCCGGATCCCCGGTTGCGCCGGTGGGGTGACTCGGCACGTGAAGCGCAGCGCGTCCAGGCTGACGGGCCCGGTCGCCAGTCCGGCTTCCCCGCCGGCGGCGGTCAGCCGTACCCAGAACTCGCGGCCGGCAAAGGCCTGGTCCGTGGCGGCGCTGACCGTCAGCGTGCCGCCGCCCCGGGAGCTGGCGGCATGGTGCGGCCAGCTGTGGCCGGTGGCCGACAGGTACAGGCGGACGCCGTCCGCCGGGACGGCCGGACCGACGTCGACGCTGGCCTCCGGCGCGTTCATGGCGAAGTCGCAGAGCACGTGAACGAACAGCTCGGTCTGCACGAACGCCGGCGAGGCCCGCACCACCGCCAGGCGGCGACCGGGCGCATCCCAGCGCAGGTTGCGGACGCCGCGCACCGTGACGCGGTGCAGGAAATCGGCCCGGTCGAAGCTCTCTTCCCAGCGGAACACACCGTCGCTGTCGGGGGCCGCCTCGATCGAGTCCGCGTCGCTGTAGTCCGCCGAGGGCAGTGGCAGGCGCGAGCTGTCTGCCAGGCGCCTGGCGTCGGCGGCGACGCCGAGCAGCCACTGGCGCCAGGGCACGATCTCGGGCGCATTCGAGTGCCACCAGATGAAGGGATTGCCGTGCTTCAGATCGACACAGTAGGCGAACACCGGCAGGTTGAACTCCCGGCAGACCTCCAGTTGCTCCTGCGACAGCCGGCCGCCGCCGGGGGCCTCGAAGCGGGCCACGTCCGGGCTCGCATTCACGCAGAACACCAGCGGCTTGCCTGTCACCAGGTACTGCAGCAGCTTGCGGCGCGTGGCCGCGCGGTCCTGCCCGTAGTAGTCATAGAGCCAGCCATCGGCCTTGAGGTCGGGGTGCGGCCCGTCCGGTGCGCTCAGCCACTGGTAGACCGGCAGATCCGGGAAGCGGCCCTTGAGGTGATCGTAGAGCCCGTTGAGCACGGCCAGGCCGTTGTTCCAGGTGACGTTCTCCTCATTGAGGAACACGGCATCCACATCGCTCAGGTCGGCGGCCGAGAGCACCGCGTCGGTATTGGCGATGCACTCCGCGAGCGGGCGTTCGTGCTTGACCCGGTCGAACGTGTACAGGCCCAGCAGGACCGTCCGGCCGGCTGCGCGGCTGGCCTTGAGGCGGTCGCGGAGGCCGGCGAGCCGTTCCGGCCTGGCGCTGTCGCCGACATACGCGACCTTCACCACACTCAGGTTGCAGAACTCGAAGTCCGCCGCATAGACCCCGAGGCGCGAGAAGTCCAGATCGGCCGCCGCCCCGGCGGCGCCGACGACGCAGGCCAGGAGAAGCGCTGCACGCATGGCGCACCTCGTATCCACGCACTACGGCACCGTGAACACCGCCGAGTAGACGACCGGGCTGAGGCGACCGGTTGCGGACTCCGCACAGAAGCGCAGTTCCGTGACGGCCGCCGGGGCCAGCGCGATGGGGCTGGCATAGAGCAGTGAGTGCGGCGCCGGGTTGCTGCCGTCGAGGGTGTAGCGGACGCGCGCTGCGGGCGAGGTCAGGCGGACCGTGGTTCCGGGCGGCACGGCACCGGCGGCGGGGCTGGCGGTGACCTGCCAGTCACCGGAACCGAGCTCGGAACTCAGGCTCACGCCCTCGACGAGGGCCGCAAACTCGCCCTCGACGCCGCGGCCGTCGAAGCCGACCATCAGCGCCGCGATGGTCTGCCCGGCCAGGCTGCCTAGGGGGATCTCGACCTCGCGCCACTGGCCGACCTTGCCATTGGCGGCGCCGGGATGCACGCCTTGGCCGTCCCGCGTGCGCAAGCCGCGATCGCGCAGCGGGACGCCAGCGGCGAAGCGGGCGTCCAGGCTGGTGTTGCGGCCGGCCTCGGTGAGCGGCTTGATGCGGCAGCGCAGCACGGCGTCGGGCATGACGGCGAACGGACCGTCGACCAGCCGGAAGTAGCAGAAGGCGTGGCTCGTGTCTTCGACGCGGCCCGACACGCGCACGACGCGGCGGCCGGGGTCGTCGTCAGCCGCTGGCTGCACCGCGCAGACGGCGTCGGCCACGCCCCGCCGACCGCCACCCTCCTGGGCGATGGTGTTCTCGAGCAGCGTCATCTCGGCCCAGGCACGCGAACACGGTGCCGCTCGGCCATCGGCCGCAGGGCGGGGCTGCAGGCTGGCGGAGTTCGCAAAAGCCTGCGCGGCCTTCGGCCCGGCGGCTTCCCAGCGGAAGGCGCCGCGGGCGCCCAGGCAGGCGAGGAGCAGCACTGGGCCGGCCTCGGACCCGACCTGCACGTGCGGGGCGAGGTCCTGGCCGAAGATGACGTTCTCGAGGCGCACCGTGCCGCCTTGGAGGTCGATCGGGCCGGAGAGGGTGTTCATCTGCTGGATGAGCAGGTTGCCGCGGCCCGCGAGTTCAGCGGTCGTCGGTCCGGCCCAGACCTGCGAGTTGAACAGCCGGGCCGAGCCGCTGAAGTCCGGGGTGCTGACGATGGCCGCCTTCACCCATTTGCCGAGGGGTACGAGCTGGGCGTTGACGAGGTCCACGCCCCGGTCGCCGACCTTCTCCAGGACGAGGGCCCGGCTGCCCGTGTCGGTCCCGTGGATGAGAACGCGGGCTTGGCTCCCGCCGCGGTCGTCGCGGAACGCGAGGCCGTCGTGGGCGGCGTAGAGGAAGGTGGCGAAGAGGTGCTCCTCGCGACAGCGTCCGAACACCAGCGCGTCGAGCTGTTTGCGCTGGACATCGATGACCTTGGCGCCGGCGTCGCCCGAACTGGCCGGGGGGCGCGGCAGGGCGGCGTGCAGGCGCAGGGCGTAGTGCGGGTTGAACTGCAGGTCCTCGACCCAGCCCTGGGTGTCGCACTTGCTGACCCAGAGTCCGCGTCGCAGGCAGGCCCCGGCCAGGTAGCGGATGACGTGGCCGTCGCTGGGATGGGTCCAGAAATCGACGCCTTGCCAGGCGTTGCCCAAGGTGATGTCCTCAAGCCAGCACCCGACGCCCAGGGACTGGACGGTCCATGGGTAGGGTACCGGGTCTGCAGCCTGCTGCTCGGGGTACCAGAACGTCAGTCCGCGCAGACCCGATTCGGCCTCCAGGCGCACGAACGGCGTGCCGTCTTCCTGGCGGCGGCCGGCCAACGGCATGAGCACGGAGCCGGCCGAGACGGTGTGATGAGGCACATCGAAGCAACCGCGCAGTTCGGTCCCGGCCGGGACCGTGAGATTGCCCTTGAAGCGGTAGTTTCCCGCGGGTACGTAGACGGTGCCGCCGCCGGCCGTGCGGGCCGCCTGCAGGGCCGCCGCGAACGCCTCGGTGTTGTCGGCGAGTTCCGGCGAAGCACCGTAGCTGGTCGCCACGAACAGGCCCGCGCCGCGTGGTCCCCGCATCGGGGCCGGCGGGTGCGGCGTCCATTCCAGGGCAGTGGACTTCGTGGGCAGGTGACTCACCGCGACGTCGGCGAAGCGCGTCTCGTTGCGGAGGGCGGGCTCGGTGTCGAACCGGCAACCAATGACGCGGGCGCGGAGAACCTCGGGTCCGAGCGCCACGTGGGGCGTCCCTTTGGCGAGGTCGCAGTCCACCAGCGCGACCTGGCCGGCCGCGGCGGCCACAGTACCCTCGATGCGGCAGTTCTGGAAGGACAGCAGGCCGGTGCCCTCGAGCTCCACCGCCGCGCCATTCGAGCCGCTGAACGTGCAGGTGTTGAACTGCGCCACGGTCGCGAAGGAAGGCAGGCCGTGCAGCGGGCGCTTGCCGCCGAACCGGCAGGCGGTGGCGGACAGGCCGACGCCGTTGAGGGCCTGGAGGCTAAGGGCCGTGCCGCAATCGCGGAACGAGCAGTCCAGCATGACGGCGTTCGTGGTGCCCTGCTTGCCGGCACGGAAACGCAAGCCCGTGGCCAACCCTTCGGCCTCGACCCCGACGATGTACTCCCAATCGCTGCGGCCGACGTCCACGCCGGTGACAGCCGCCGCCAGCCGCTGGCGCAGGGCCTCTGCGGCCGCGCCTTGCGCCGGGGCCCCCGGCAGGCCGCTCTGCGCCCAGATGCGGGCGCTGAGCACCACGTGGTTGAGCCGGCCGATGTCGGTGGTGGTGTCGACCGCCAGGCCCGTGTCGAGGGGGGTCATGTAGACCTGGCGCAGGATGTGCAGTTCGTTCCACTCCGGGCCGATGCGGAGGCCGCGGAAGGGGTTGACCAGGGTGACGTTCATCACCGTGGTATTGTCGCCGCCCACCGCGGCTGAGGTCCCCAGCGTCCACGGGTAGGCGACTACCCGTTCTGCCGACTGGTTCGGGTACCACAGACTGATCTCGCGCAGGCCGCTGCCGCGTTCCATGGTGATCGTATCGGGGGCCGCCTCGCTGCCGCCACGGTCGTCGATGGCCAGGACCGTGCCGCGCACGCCGCCGTCGGGCGGGGCCCACTCGCCGCGCAGGGCGACGCCTTCGCGGATGACGAGCGGGCGGCGCAATGGGTACGTGCCCTCGGCAAGGAAGAGCACGCCGCCCCCGGCCGCCGCCACGCGGTCAATGAGGCCCTGCAACCGCGGGCCGGCATCCGTCTCGCCGGGCTGCGGCTCGATCACCGCCAGGGCCACGATGGTGTCGGTCGTCCGCAGGCGCGTCGGGACGAGCCGCGGGGTGAGGGCTTCCTGGGCCGAGCCTGCGGCCAGCATGCCCACGGCCATCCAGGCCACCATTCGCATGGCACTGCTCCTGCGTTCGCGCCGCCGGCAGTCGCCGGCGGCAGCCCGGGTCTGCTCACGGCCACTGGAGCTGGCCGGCGTTCTCGAGCTTCCAGGTTGGGCCGCCTGTGCCGACCCAGTTGATCCACTCGCGGTCCTCGCTGCGGTAGACGCCGAGGTTGAAGGGGACCGGGGCACTGGTGGAGACTCCCAGCGCCTTCAGCGGCAGGCGCCATTCGGCCTGCCAGCCCGTGGCACCCACCGTGGCGCTGAAGCCGACCTGCGCCCGGACCGCGGCCAAGGCCGCCGCCGGCGCTCCAGCTTCGTCGCTGAGCTCGAACGCACCCGCGGCGAAGCCATGCACGACCCAGATGACGGCCTTGCCGTCGGGCGTCCGCCCCTGGAGGCATACCTCGGCACCGTCGTCGCGGCGCCATGAGCTGCCGCGGGTGATCGCTGCGGCCGCTTTGACCGGCACCTCCACCCGCACGTACAGCACGTCCCCGCTACGCAGCACCCTCGCACTGCCGGGAGCCGTCGTGAGCGGCACGCCGGCCGGCGTCTGTGCCAGGCTCACGGGCTGGCCGGGCCAGCTCTGGCCTGCCGCCGGGGGCGTCGCGACCGCGGCGACCGCGAGCTTCGGCGCTGGCGCCTTGCCGGCGTCCGCGTTGAGCAACAGGCGTCCTGCCACCTTCAGGTCCCACGTCTCGCCGAGGCTCCCGGCGTACTGGGCGTAGACGTCATCCTCGCTGCGATACGCGGTCAGGTTGAAGGGCACCTCGGCCTTCTCGCCGGGCTTGAGGCCCAGGGCCGCCAGAGGGACGGACCACTCGCTGCGCCAGATCTGCTTGTCCACCGAGGCGCCGTAGTGCACGGCCTTGGCGAAGGCAGCGGCCTGGTCGGGAGTCGCGCCGGCGAGTCCCGTCGCCTGCAGCGAACCGTCCGTGAAGCCGCGCAGGACGTGGGCCACGCGCGTGCCATCTGCGGTCCGGGCCTGGATCGCCAGTTCGATGCCTTCGTCTTTGCCCCACTCGCGGCCCAGGCGACGCTGCTCCGGGAACATGCTGACGATGTTGGCGACGAGGTAGAGGTTCTCGCCGTCGCTGTGGACCTTGACGCTGGTCGGGGCGCCGCGGACACTGTGCTGGTTGGGTCGCTCGCCGAGGGAGACGCCGCTGCTCGGCCACTCCCCGTCGGCCAGCTTGCCGTCAATGGTCGGCGGCGGGGCGATGGGCGTGACCTTCAGGTAGCGCGGTTTGTCCCGTGGCTGGAAGGGCTCGCGCGGAACGTCCTCGGCGATCCTGCCGCCCTGCTCGTCTCTGGTGAAGATCCGGTTGCCGCTCCACTCCGTGATGGCGTCGGGCTCGATGAGCTTCAACGCCCCGCCGGTGTGGAAGGTGTTGCCGGTGACCTTGTGACCCGAACAGCGCGAGAAAGCGATCTTCATTTCGGCGTCGTGGATGAAGACGTTGTCGCGGAGTTCGCAGTTCAGGGTCATGTGGTTTTGGGACGGGTGGGCGATGTTGATGGCGACGTTTTCGGCGACCACGCAGTTCTGGCACTTCTCATCGAGGTAGTAGGCCGAGACGCCGTAGCCTTGGCCGATCTCGGCCATGTCTCGGGCCAGGTTGCGGCGGATGAGGCAGCGCTGGCCACCGCCCATGTAGATGGCGGCGCCATCGTGGTGCACGAGCATGCAGCGGTAGAGCAGGTTCTCCTCGATCACGGTCTCAGTACCGCTCACGCACATGCCGGAGTAGGGCGTGTCATGAATGACGTTGCGGCGCACGAGGGCCTTTGTGCCGCCGCCCACGATGCCGACGGCACTGGCGCTGACCAGGCCGATGTGGTGAATGTCGTTGCCCTCGATGCGCGCCCCGCCGCCAAAGCGGATGCCGCCTCCCCCGAGATGGTGCAGTTGGCAGTCCTGCACCACGAGTTCGCGGGCGCCCCATTCGCGTACGCCCCAGGCCCCGGCGTTCCTGACCTCGACCGCCGCGACCTGCAGGCGGTCGGCATGGGTGATCTCGATGGCCCCCGGCCAGTTGACCGCGGCGAACCCGGCCGGCTTCAGCGGCGCATCCGTGGCGGACAGCGTCAGCGCGCGGACCACGAGGTCGCCGACACGCGCCTTCTCCTGGCCGGCGACGCGGACCAGCGTGGTCACCCGCGGAGCCACCACGACGGCTGTGGTCATGTCCTCGCCTTCCCGTGGCCAGTAGTAGACCTTGCGCTCCACGCGGTCCAGGTACCATTGGCCGGGCCGCGTCATGCCCTCGCGAGTGTTCCAGACGGCATAACGCGGCACATTGAAGGCGCCGGCCGGGTGGTCGCAGGGGCTGGAGAACGTCAGCGTGCGGGTCTGCGGATCGTGCCGGGCGACGCCGACGGTGGACTCGTCCCACATGTGGCAGACGGTGACTTCGGCGTTCTCCACCCGCAGGTCGGCGGGGATGTCGCCTGCCTTGTAGCACATCGTGGTGAGCTCCGCCGGGGTCGGCTTGCGCTCCCAGCCGCCGCCGGCCGTGCTCATCCAGCGCACCGTGAACTTCGTCTCGTGCTCCAGGTAGCCTTTCTCCGGCACCCGCGCCCGGTCCTGGATCAGGTCGTTAACCACCAGAACACGGAAGGACCAGTCCTTGAGGTCCGCCGGCAGGGCCACGGACCAGAAACGCTCGCCGTCACGCTGCCAGCCCTGCAGCCGGCGGCCGCCGTAGACCACCGTCTTGCCGAGGCCGGCTCCCTCCAGCGTCAACTGGGCGTCCTGCGCCGTGAACTCCAGGGGCTGATCGACGTAGTAGCTCCCCGGCCCGAGCAGGATCCGTCGCGGCTGGCCCGCCTTCTGCCGGCTGCGGTCGCGGGCGGCGGCAACGCTCGCGAGGGGCCCATCCGTCGCCGCTGCATTGGGTTGCGGCAAGGTGCCGGACCAGGCATCGTTGCCCTGCGGGGAGACGTGCCAGGTGAGTGGCTCGGCGGCCGCGCAGACACCGCTGAGAGCCAGCATGGTCAGACCTCGTCCGATCATCGCGGTACCCTTTCCTCTCTGGAGCGCCGGCGTGGTGCCTCGCCATGCCAATGCCTGCTACGGTACCGCCCGATTGCCGTCGTGCCACCGGGGCCGCATGGTGCGCCCAGGCGCAGACGTTCCTGCACGTCGGCTCAGGACACCGGAGCCACCGGGACATGGGGGCGACACCCAGTAGGTGCACCGCGCCGTCGGTGCACCAGGCTCACCGACGGCGCGGTGAGCCTACTCTGGAGCCCCCCACGGTACCACTCCTGTTGCCCCCGGGTAAGGTGTCATGAGGCCGAGGGGCCTGCCGCGTGGAGGCCGGGAGGGCGGTTTTTGGCGGTTGGGGTGCTGGCCTGCCGGCGTTCGCGGGCGGCGGTGCCGTCCCGCTCGCCGAGGTGCAGGCCGCGTCGAGGCCGCGCCCGGGCGGCCGGCGGCAGGTCACACCGGCGGCTGGTGCGGCTCGTTCATGGGTTGCGCATCGGGCCGGAGGCGGTAGATCATGGCGCGCTCGACCACCCACTGGCCGTTGCCCTGCAGGTTCTCGACGTCCTTGACGTGTACGAAGCCGCACTTCTCGTAGAGGGCGTAGGCGCGGTCGTTGTCGAGCATCGTGGTGAGCTCGATGGCCTCGCCGCCGGCCTCCCGGCCCTGCTCGATGAGCAACTCCAGCAGCGGTCGCCCGAGGCCCTGGCCCTGGAAGCCGTCCACCAGGCCGATGCCGAGCAGTGGCACGCGGCGGCGCGCATACCAGAGGAAGAAGTAGCCCACGATCCGGGGGCCGTCGAACAGTCCCAGAACCAGGTCGTCGCCGGCCTCCGAACGCTCGAGCGCCCGCCGCATGGTGTCGTCGTCGTACGGGTGTGGCAGGAACCAGCGCCGGGACGGCTCCGAGAGCTCGCGGTTGAACTGCTGCAGCGCACCGGCGTCGCCGTGGCGCAGGCGCCGGGCGG
>Ga0116149_1004083_pt1 | contig 14595 bp, 11 predicted proteins | sample AD_UKC057_MetaG_FD_89787 | JGI IMG/M metagenome (GOLD analysis project Ga0116149, IMG submission 89787) | Active sludge microbial communities of municipal wastewater-treating anaerobic digesters from USA - AD_UKC057_MetaG | ecosystem: Engineered > Bioreactor > Anaerobic > Digestate | place: USA... | reverse complement strand
GTCACGTAAAAATGTGGAAGAGATCCTCTCCTCCGGGCATTTCGCCCTGACCACGCTGCGTGCGGGGATCATCATCGGCTCGGGCAGCGCCTCGTTCGAGATCATCCGCGATCTGGTCGAAAAGCTGCCCGTAATGGTGGCCCCCCGCTGGCTGCACACCAAAACCCAGCCGATCGCCTCCCGCAATGTCATTGAATTTTTGCATGGCGTCTTGCTGCGCGAGAGCGCCTATCATAAAAGCTTCGATATCGGCGGGCCGGATATTCTGACCTACAAGGAGATGCTGCTGCGCTTCGCCCGGGTGCGTGGACTGAAACGGTGGGTCGGTGTTGTGCCGGTGATGACGCCCAAGCTCTCGTCCTACTGGCTCTATTTCATCACCTCGACCTCCTACGCGCTGGCCGTCAATCTGGTCAACAGCATGAAAGTGGAGGTGATCTGCCGGCCGAACGCACTGGCCTCCGAACTCGGCATCGAACTGATCCCCTACGACCAGGCCATCGCCCTCGCCTTCGACAAAATCGAGCAGAACCAGGTGGTCTCGAGCTGGAAGGATGCCCTGACCAGCGACGTGCTCGGCAAGGGGGTGTCGCAGTACATCCAGGTCCCGGTCTATGGCTGCTTCCGGGATGAGCGCAGCCGGACTGTTCAGGATGCGGCGGGCGCATTGAACCGGATCTGGACTATCGGAGGAGAAAACGGCTGGTATTACGCCGACTGGTTGTGGAACCTGCGCGGCTTCATGGACAAGCTGCAGGGGGGCGTGGGATTGCGGCGGGGGCGCACCAGCCGCACCGAACTGAATGCCGGCGACGCGCTTGATTTCTGGCGGGTCATTCTCGCCAGTCGTGAGGAAAAGAGATTGCTGCTCTACGCGGAGATGAAGCTGCCCGGGGAGGCCTGGCTCGAGTTCCGGATCGACGACAAGAATATCCTGCATCAAACGGCCACATTCCGGCCGTGGGGGCTCAAGGGCCGGCTCTATTGGTACTCGGTGCTGCCCTTTCACCATTTCATCTTCAACGGCATGATCGAGCGCATCGCGGCGGGCTAGCCCGCGACCTGGCGATAGAGCTGCCGCAGCTTGTCCAGATCGCCGGCGGCATCGATGCCGGCATGCCGTCCGGACTGCTGGACTTTAGTCCGCTTCTCCGTGATCGAATCCAGCCGCACTGTTATACTCCCGCCCAGGGTTTCCCCGATCTTGCTGGTCATCCCCTCGGAGGTGGGCGCTTGCAGCAGTCCGCCTTGCGCCCGCAGCGCCCGCAGCGAGAGCCGGTGGCTGCGGTCGTGCACCTGCAGGACGATCTCCTGATCGCCGATTTCCAGCTCATCGAGGCGGGCGCCGGTATAGGTGGCAAAGCGGTAAAGCGTGCCGTCATGATAAAGCCCGATGATGAATCCGGGAAAAGCGCCCCGCAGCCACGGGATGACAGCCACCGAGGCCATCAGGCTGGTGCCCGGCGCAGTGAAATGGTTGCTCTGCAGCCAGATATATGCGTGCGGGAAGGAGCGTCCCCAATCTTTCTCGATGTAGCCGCGTCCGCCGCTGAAATCGATGCGCTTTCCGTTGATAGCCATCTCACCCTGAAGAGCATGATCCAGGCTGACCACACCATGATAACACTGCATGAAGGGCATCCAGGCATACCACCCCATGATGCCGGGCGCTCGCCAGCTCACCGGCCAGGGTGTCAGCGGTCCAAACCTCAGGCTGCCTTTCATCGTCCAATCCTGAGCGTCAAGATCGAGGTCGATGCCCCGGCTGGAAAAGCTATTCGGGCCGATGCGCTGGGCGAGGGCCATCTCCTCCGCGCTGAACTGATCCAGCGCAAAGCGGTGGTAACCGCTGTGGCCGCTTCCGCCATCCAGAATTTGTATAAAGGCGTGGCTCTCCTGTGGATCGGCAGAAAGTGAGATTCCGGGGATGAGGGCCAGACGGTGGCGCCCGGTGGCGTCGACCAGTTTGTAATACCAGCCTTCAAAAAAAGGCGCTGCTTGCGACCGGCCGTGGCAGCCTTCCGGATGGCGGATGGAGCGGATGCGGTTGAACATGGCTCGTGTTGGACCGGTCTAGTTGATCAGCAGAGTCATGCCCAAGCCAAGCACCAGCAGTATGGACATCAGCAGATGAATCTGCACGTTCCAGGCTGCGGCGGGTTTGAGACGATCGGGCTGATCGTGAAATTGATGCACTGTTTTCCAGGTTCGCGGCAGCAGTAAAAAATAAGGGATAAGCGCCGCCAGGAGGGGCCAGCCGTGCGGCAGGACGGCGAAAGCCAGGACAACGATATTGGCCATCAGTAGAAGATGGATCAGCAAAAAGCCCCAGCGCCCGCGGCGGCTGCCGACACGCGCGACGATCCCGCGCTTGCCGGCGCTGCTGTCGGCTTGCAGGTCGATCATCTGCCCCATCCAGAGGATGGAGGAGGTGCTTAGTCCGGTGATGGGCATGGCAAAGACAATAAAGGGATGGAAGAGTGTGCTCTGGCTGATGGCCGCAACCAGAACGGCCATCGGCCCGAAGGCGAACCAGACCGAGAACTCGCCCAGGCCGCGGTAGGCGAGCTTGACAGGGGCCGCCGTATAAAATTTGCTGAAAAAGGCGGAGAGCAGGTAGAGGCCGATCAGCCAGGGCCAGAAGCGGCGACCGGTGACGGCCATGAGAGCAGCGGCAGCCACGGCGGCGACGAGAAGGCTGTTGCGCGCAACCCGGTACATTTTGGGCAGCAGCTCGGGGTGCGCGACCAGGAAGCCGCTGCCGCCGCTGAAATCGTTGCGGTGCAGGTTGATCCGGTCCGTGCCCTGCAGGGTATCAAAGATATCGTTATAGACGTTGGTCGCCGCGTGCAGACCCACGCCCATCACCATCACGGCGACGAATCCGGCGAGGCTGAATTCACCCCGGGCGAGCACGGCCAGAAGCGTCCCGGCCAGCAGGGGTGCAAAGATGGAGGAGAAAAAGGGCGCCCGCATGAGGGCAAAAAGGCCGGGCCTGCTGGTTGCCATAGATTATTATCCTTATGTGAAAGTGATACATGATGCCATGTATCAAGGCTAACGGACAACACCCGGCTTTTATTTCCTGCCGCAACCTCTCCTTTCAACAGCCTCTATTGGGCCTTTTACGACCGGCATCGGGAGCGGCTTGCCAGGAATCCCCGCATCGGCATGATGCTGCGGATGCTGGACCGCTTTTCCGATCAGGAACGCACCAATATTCTCAAACAGGCGGAGTACTACCTGGAGCACATTGAGGATCTGTAGGAACCGGCCCGGCGCTCCCTTGTACTTGTTTAGTGTATTTCAGTGATCTTGCCCTGCGCGCCCGATCCAGCAGGGATCGGGCAGTCGTTCATCCAACAAGGTTTGATATGCCCAATCTGCTCAGTCACGAAACCTCTCCCTACCTGCTCCAGCACGCCCGCAACCCTGTGGACTGGTTCCCCTGGGGGCCGGAGGCGATCGACAAGGCCGGACGCGAAGAGAAGCCCATCTTCCTCAGCATCGGTTATGCGGCCTGCCACTGGTGTCACGTCATGGCGCACGAATCGTTCGAGGACGCTGATACCGCGGCTTTTCTCAACGCGCATTTTGTCAGCATCAAAGTCGACCGCGATGCGCTCGAACCGGCCCTCCACGCGCTGAACAGCATGGCGCGCGGCGGTATGTACGATGTGGTGGGCGGCGGCTTTTCCCGCTACTCCACCGATACCTACTGGCGCGTGCCGCATTTCGAAAAGATGCTTTACGATAACGCCCAACTGGCGCGCGTCTATTTGCACGCCTGGCAGATCACCGGCCAGCCGGACTTTTACCGCGTGATGGCCGGAACGATCGGTTTTGTCGCCCGCGAGTTGACCCATCCCGAAAGCGGCTTTTACTCCGCGCTGGACGCCGATTCGGAGGGCGTGGAGGGGAAATTCTACCTCTGGACCAGGGAAGAGATCAGAGCGCAGTTGGCGGAGAACAGCGCCTTTTTCGAGGCCGCTTACGGCGTGACTGAACACGGCAATTGGGAAGGCAGCATGGTGCTGCAGCGCATCCTTGACGACGCTGCTCTCGCCGACCGCTTCGGCCTCGACCCGGAATCGGTTCCCTCCCTGCTGGCCGGCTGCCACGCCCGGCTGCTCGCGGCCCGGGCAAAGCGCCCCCGCCCGGCGACCGACGACAAAATCCTGACCGCCTGGAACGGCCTCATGCTGGCGACGCTGGCCGAGGCCGCGCGCGCCCCGGTCGGGCCGGCAGGAGCCCGGGCGGACTCCCCTCCGGGATTTCAGAGAGGATTCCAGGCAGGGCCTCCACCGGAGTCCTGGGCAGAACCTCAAGCCGGATTGCCCCTGCAGGAATTATGCTACAACCTGGCTGTGCGCAACGCAGACTTTTTGCTCACCGCCTTGCGGCCGGGAGGTAAATTGCGACGTTCCTGGCGGGAGGGAAGGACCACCCGGCAGGTTTTTCTCGACGATTATGCTGCCCTCATTCTCGGCTTGCTCGAACTCTACCAGACCGATTTCCAGGAACGCTGGTATCTCGCCGCGCTGGAATTGGCCGACGAGATGATAGCGCGTTTCAGCGATCCGCAGGGCGGGTTTTTCGACACCCCTGCCGACAGCGAGCCGCTGATCATGCGCCCCAAAGAAGTGCAAGACAACGCCATTCCCTCCGGCGGCGCCCTGGCCTGCGAGGCGCTGCTCAAACTGGCCGCCTTTACCGGCAAGGGCGACTATCGCAGCCTGGCGGAACAGTCGCTCACAGGCATCGGAGAAGCGGCTCTGCGCTATCCGACTGCTTTCGCACAGTGGCTCTCGGCGGCGGATTTTGCCCTGACCAGGGGAAAACAGGCGGCGCTCCTGGGGCAACCGGAGGCCGACAATTTTCAAACCCTCATACAATTTCTGCGCGCGGAATACCGCCCCGGCCTGGTGGTAGCTGCCTCAGCCTTTCCCCCTTCCGCATCTTCACCTGCCCTGCTGAAAGACCGCCCCCTCGTGGAGGGCAGGGCGACGCTCTACCTGTGCGAGGATCTGGTTTGCCGGCAGCCGGTGACGCAGGTCGACCAGCTCGCCAAATTGCTTTGAGTTTAATATCCCGCGGCCTCATCCTGTCCGACGCCATTCGATGCTGTAAAACAACATGATTGTCTGAAAGAACGCTCTTCATTTTATTTGCGCGTTTATCAGATTATTCTTGACTGGGATATTATTTTATTGTATAATTGTATAGACAATTGATCGTTGAATGGCCTGGCGGGTGATGGAGCACAGCGAGCGCGCGCCAGAACGAGGTGGGGTGGGAGCCAGAACAACATCGGATGGGAGCCAGAGGATAGGCGTTTGAGCACCGGGAGAGTCGCCAGAGCGATGTCGGACGGGAGCCAGAAGAGGGGCGGGGAGCCCGAGTTGAATGCAGGATGGCAGGAGTCGAATACGCAATGAGCCGCTTATGATCATCGATCGCAACAGCCCGGTACCGCAATACTTCCAGCTGCAGACCTGGCTGATCGGGCAGATCGAACAGGGCGTCTTCAAGCCGCACGACAAGATTCCCACCGAGGAGGAACTCAGCCGGGAAACCGGCATGGCCCGTGCCACCATCCGCCAGGCCATTCAGAACCTGGTCAACATGGGCTATCTCAATCGCAAGCGCCGCCTCGGCACCTTTGTCCTTTCGCAGACCGCCGCAGGCGGCAGGAGCCGCATTGTCGGGGTGCTGGTGCATGACATCCGCAGCGGCTATGCCCCGGAGCTGCTGCGCGGCATCGGCGACGAGGCCGCTCGCCACAACTACAGCGTCATCCTCTGCAACACCGACGACCTCTTCAGCCGGGCGGAGTTCCACTCCAACCAGCTCATCCGCCAGGAAGTCAACGGACTTATCTTCATGCCCGCCGCCGCGCCACCGGAGAAAAACCGTCAGCTGATCGAAAAATTCCACCAGCAGAGCATCCCGGTCGTGCTCCTGGACCGGGAAATTTCCGATTTTGATCACGACCGGGTCACGACCGACAATTTCCAGGGCGCCTACAATCTGACCTGCTATCTGATCGGCATGGGCCACCGCCGCATCGCCATCGCCCTGAGCACCGCTTTCAGCAGCGAGCGCGCCCGCCTGGCCGGGTACAAGCAGGCCCTGCACGACCACCAATTGCCGATCGATCCCGCACTCCTCTTCACCATCGAGGAACGGTTCATCGACAAACAGTACCAGCAGTATGCGCGGATCATTCTGGCTGAACGCCACAAATTTACCGCCCTCTTCGCCGGCAATGATCCTATCGCCTATATCATCTATCATGCCGCGGCCGAAATGGGCATAACCATTCCGGAAGAACTCTCGCTGGCGGGCTATGACGATCTGACTTTTTGCGGTTCCCGGCCGATGGAGCTGACGACAGTGCACCAGCCCATCTACGAGATGGGGCAGGAGAGCATGAAACTGCTGCTGCAGCGCATCAACGGGGAGGCCGGACCGCCGTGCGCTATCGAACTGAAATCGCACCTGGTCGAGCGGGCTTCGGTGCAGCGGATAGAAACAGCCGGCTGACGAGGCAGGGCCGGGAGAAGGAACTGCCGGCACCGGCAGGCAGCAAGAGCAGCCATGGTCTATTACTTATAGGGAAGGACAGCATGAAAAAGAAAATCAATGTCGGTCTGGCCGGCGTCGGTCGTCTGGGCAAAATGTATGCGGAGTACCTCGCCCAGCGCGTGCCGCAGGCGCATGTGGTCGCCTTTGCGGACATCATCCCCGAGCGCGCCCGGACGGCCGCGGAGGAGTACGGCGGTAAATGGTACGACAACCATCACGATCTCAACCATGACCCGGAGGTGGAGGCCGTGGTGGTCGTGGCCACCACCCACGCCCACAAGGCGATCATCATCGACGCGGCCGCGGCCGGCAAGGCGGTTTTCAGTGAAAAGCCCCTCACCCTCAATCTCGCGGACGCCCGCGAGGTGGAGCAGGCGGTGGCAAAGGCGGGGATCTTTTTCCAGATGGGCTTCATGCGCCGGTTTGACAAGGGATTCGCCGCGGCCAAACGCAAGATCGAGGAGGGGGTGATCGGCATCCCCGTCACCTTCCGCGGCTCGGCGCGCGATCCCTACCGTCCCAGCCTGGAATATCTCAAGCTGGAGAACAGCGGCGGACAGATCCTCGACATGGCCATCCATGACATCGACATCGCCCGCTGGTACATGGGCGAAGTGACCTCGGTCTATTCGATCGGCACGGTGCTGGCCTATCCCGAGATCGCGCCTCTGGGCGACACCGACAACGTCCTCATGGCCCTCCGCTTCGAGAGCGGCGCCCTGGGTGAGATCGACATCAGCCGCAACGGAGTGTATGGTTATGACATCCGCGCCGAGGTGCTCGGCTCGCAGGGGACGGTGATGGCCGGCTACCTGCGTGATACCCCCATCCAGGTGATGACCAAAGCGGGCGTGACCCACGACGTCGTGCCCTACTTCCCCGAGCGTTTCGGCGAGGCCTATGTCACCCAGCTCAACAACTTTTTTGCCAACCTGTCGGAGGGCAAGGAACCGCCCATCACCCTTGCGGACGGGGTCAAGGCGCTGCAGGTGGGCACGGCGGCCACCGCCTCCCTGCGTGAAAACCGGATCGTGCTGGTCAAGGATTTTTAGGTGGCTATGGGCCGGCCGGGCTCAAAAAACGGTCCGGCCGATGGCAGGCAGTACATAAATGACGATAGTGGAAGCCCGGGCGCTCGCGGAGCGCCCCAAAGAAAGGATGAGTCATGAAAGCCGTTACCCTGTTTGCGGATTGGCAGCCCAAACCGGATTTCAAGCTGGGCGCAAAGGATATCGAGGGCAAACTGACCTATCTCGGCAGCAAGGTCTGGTGCAATCCCCGCATCGAGATGGTGGAGAAAGAGGTGCCGGTGCCCGGGCCGACGGAGGTGCTGATCGAGGTCAAGGCCTGCGGCATCTGCGGCAGCGATGTGCATATGCTGCAGTCGGACGCGCAGGGTTATATCTTTTATCCCGGTTTGACCGCCTTCCCCTGCACCCTTGGGCACGAGTTTGCCGGTGTGGTGGCGGAGGCCGGTCCGGAGGCCTTTAACAAACGTACGGGCAAGCGTTTCCAGCCGGGCGAGGCGGTCTGCGCGGAGGAGATGATGTGGTGCGCGCAGTGCCGTCCCTGCGCCGACGGTCTGCCCAACCACTGTGAGCGGCTGCAGGAGATCGGCTTTTCCATCGACGGGGCCTATGCCAGATATATCAAAATGGACGCCCGCTATCTCTGGAGCATCGAGGCCTTCCGGCCGATCTACGGCGAGGAAAAGATGTTCCTGCTCGGCAGCCTGGTCGAGCCCTCCTCGGTGGCCTACAACGCGGTCATCGTGCGCGGCGGCGGGGTGATGCCCGGCGAGAGCGTTCTGATCATGGGCAGCGGGCCGGTCGGGATCGCCGCCTGCGCCGAGCTGCGGCGGGCGGGGGCGGCGAACGTGATCATTTCCGAACCCTCCAAATCGCGGCGGGAGATGGCGCTGGCCCTTGGCGCCACCCATGCCATCGATCCGGCCGCCGGCGACGTCGCCGGCGCGGTGCTCGACATCACCGAAGGCATGGGCGTGAAGATCATCCTCGAGGCGACCGGTTTGCCGAGCGTGGTCTGGCCCGACATTGAAAAGATCATCTGGGAGGGACGGCAGCTGAACGCCACGGTAGTGCTGGTAGCGCGCGCCGATGACCGGATTGCGATGAACGGTGAAGTCTTTCAGGTGCGGCGCGCCAATGTCGTCGGCGCCCAGGGCCACTCCGGCCACGGCATCTTCCCGAACGTTATCAACTGCATGGCCGCCGGCATGGACATGACCCCGCTGATCACCAAAAAGATCACTCTGGAGCAGACGGCCGAACACATTAAACTGCTGCAGACCAACCGGGAACAGGTGAAAATTACTGTACTGCCATAACATAATGAAAGGATCACACCATGAGCGGATGGCTGACAACCAACCGGCCCGACCTCTTCTTTGAAGACACCTCGGTCGGCCGCATGAAAAAACGGATCTGGGAGGCCTCCCCCGAGGAGATCGACCGCATTCTGGCGGAATATGAGATTCCTTCTCCACCGGAGCTGGGCAAGCCGGGAACCTACGTCCAGACCACCATCCGTCACCAGGTGGTGGAGAACCGCAAAAAGAACGATATCGTTTTCATCCCCATCGGCTGCACCGAGCAGCACGGCGACCACACCGTCACCGCCCTCGACACCTTTATGGTGACCCAGATCCTCGAGGGGGTCCGCCGCTACACCGCCAAAAAGGGAGCAGCCTGCAATCTGGTCTTTTCGCCCCTCAATTACGGCGGCCATCCCCACCACCACATCGGCATGCCCGGCACCATCCATCTCGAGGATGAGGTGGTCAAGCGCAATCTCATCGATGTGATGGTCGGCCTCTGGAACGACGGTTTCCGCAAGCAGATCCTGATCAACAATCACGGCCACTCCTGGCTGATGGAGGCGGCGATCCAGGAGCTGCAGAAGACCTGGAACCTGCCCGGCATCTTCCGCACCCTCGACTGGCACCGTTCGGTGCGCGAGTTTTTCCGCACCAAGACGCGCGGCGGCGAATGGGACGATGATTTCGTCCACGCCGACGAGGCCGAGACTTCGGTGATGCTGCTGCTCGAGCCGCGCTTCGTCGAGATGCACTATGCCGCGGAGACCAAAGTGGAGGGATTCCTGCCGGACGGCCATTTCGACAAGGCGGTCGATCCCTTTGCCCGCCCGAGTCGCTGGAGCGAAGGCCAGGGTCACTCCCCGATCGAACTCGCCTCGGTGCCCGAGGGGGTGGTCGGACGCCCGACCATCGGCAGCGCGCAGAAGGCCAAACGCACGATCGCGGCTATCCTCTCCTATCTGACCCTGATCAACGACGAGATCCTCGCGGCCTTTCCCCCGGGCCAGCTGCCGCCGGTCGAAAAGACCACCATGCGTACGGCTGTGGAGATGGAACCCTATCTCCGGGAGCCCTTTTCCCCGGGCTGGCGGCCGATCTACAGCATCCAGAAAATGGGGCTCTGATGCGCTTCAGGCTGAGCATCGTCCTTTCGCTCCAGCCCGCCTCGTTTGCGGCGATGGTCTACCGCGGCGGGCTGGAGGAGGACCTTGGCCGGATCAAGGCCCTCGGCTACGACGGCGTCGAGCTGGCCATCCGCGATCCCGGTCTGCTCGACCGCGGCCGGGTGCTGTCGGCCCTCGATGCCGCCGGGCTGCCGGTGCCGGCCATCGGCACCGGTCAGGCTTTCGGGGAGGAGGGGCTCTCTTTCACCGATCCGGACCGGACGGTGCGCGCGCGGGCGGTTGCGCGCATGCACGCCCATGTGCCGCTGGCGCAGAAACTGGGGGCCGTACTCATCATCGGACTGATCCGCGGCAGGTCACCCGGCGCTCTGGCCGCTGCCGAGGCGGAGGAGCTGATCCTGGGAGCGGTGCAGGACATCGCCGGAGGGCATCCCGAACAGAAATTCGCCATCGAGCCGATCAACCGCTACGAGACCGGATTCATCAACACCGTCGATGCGGGGCTGCGCTTTCTCGACCGCCTCAAGCTGGAGAATGTCGGGCTGCTGCTTGACACCTTTCATATGAATATCGAAGAGCCCTCCATGACCCAAAGCATCAGTATGGCCGGAGAGCGGATATTTCATTTTCACATCGCCGACTCCAACCGCTGGCATCCCGATGCCGGCCACATCGACTTTGGCGCAGTCATTGAGGCCCTGGACCGTGCCGGCTATCGCGGCTGGCTCTCCGCCGAGATCCTGCCCCTGCCGGATGCCGACAGCGCCGCTCGCAGCACCATTGTGCATATGCGAAAGTTCGCCTGATGAACAACCACCCCATACTGGAAATGCGCCACATCGGCCAGGTTTTTCCCGGTGTGGTGGCCCTCGACGACGTCCGTTTCGATCTGCGGGCGGGCGAGGTGCATGTGCTGCTCGGGGAGAACGGCGCGGGCAAATCGACTTTGGTCAAGATTCTCAGCGGCGCCTACCCGCGCAGCAGCGGGCAGATCCTGCTCGACGGCGTCGAGGTGCGGATCGAAACCCCGCGCCGGGCGCAGGAGCTGGGCATCGCCGTCATCTATCAGGAACTCAATCTGGTACCCTCCCTGACCGCCGCGGAAAATATCTTTCTCGGCCGTGAGCCGCGGCGCCGCACCGGGTTGATCGATCAGCAAAGGCTGGTCGCCGACGCCCAGGCGCTCCTTGACGAGCTGCATGCCGGCATTGAGGCCCGCAGGCGCATGCAGGAGCTGAGCGTGGCGCAGCAGCAGATGGTGGAGGTGGCGCGGGCGCTTTCGCTTAATGCCCGCATCCTGATCATGGATGAGCCCACATCGGCCCTGACCGGTCAGGAGATTGCAGAACTCTTCGCCCTGATCCGCCGCCTGACCAAACGAGGGGTGGCGGTCATCTATATCTCCCACCGCATGGAGGAGATATTCGAGATCGGGGAGCGCGTTACGGTCCTGCGCGACGGCAAATATATCGAGACCCGTCAGATTGCCGGCACCTCGCGCGAAGAGCTGGTCCGCCTGATGGTCAACCGCGAGCTGAAGGAGCATTTCCCCAAGGTGCGGGTCGATCCGGGTGCGGAGGCGCTGCGGGTGGAACATCTCTGCCGCCGCGGTGCGCTCGAGGATATCTCGTTCACCCTGCGCCGCGGCGAGGTGGTGGGTATCGCCGGTCTGTTGGGGTCCGGCCGGACCGAGCTGGCGCGGGCTCTTTTCGGGGCCGACCCCATTGACAGCGGCCGGATTTTTGTCGGCGGCAAGCCGGCTAAAATCGGCACCCCCCGCGACGCCATCCGCCAGGGCATCGGCTATCTCACCGAAGACCGCAAGAGCCAGGGACTGGTTCTGAATCTTTCGGTCCGGGCGAACATCTGTCTGCCGAGTCTGCACAACTTTTCGCGGCTGGGCTGGGTACGCCGTGCTCAGGAGGGCGCTGCGGCCTCCGACTTTGTCGAAAAACTGCGCATCCGCACCCCCGGGCTCGGGCAGCAGGTCCGCTTCCTGAGCGGCGGCAACCAGCAGAAAGTAGTGATGAGCAAGTGGCTCTGCTCCGAGTCGAAGATCCTCCTTTTCGACGAACCCACCCGCGGCATCGACGTCGGGGCCAAGGTGGAGATCTACCAGCTCATGAACAAGCTTGCGGCCGATGGCGCGGCCATCCTGATGATCTCCTCCGAGCTGGCGGAGATCATCGGCATGAGCGACCGGGTGCTGGTGATGTGCCGTGGGCGCATCGCCGGGGAATTGTCCGCTGCCGCAGCCACCCAGCAGAATATTCTCAACCTCGCTTTGGGAGGAAACTGAGTGCGCGCAAAAAGCCTTTTCCTGCAGCACGGCCGCCAGTTCGGCACCCTCATCGTCCTGATCCTGCTTTCGGCCGCCCTCTGGGCGCTCTCGCCCCATTTCATGTCGCTCTCGAACTGGCTCAACATCGCACAGCAGACCGCCATCAACGCGATCATCGCTGCGGGCATGACCTTTGTCATCATCAGCGCCGGCATCGACCTTTCGGTGGGTTCGATTCTCGCCTTGTCGGGCGTGGTCATGGCCGGCGCCCTGCAGGCGGGCGTGCCGGTCCCGCTGGCCATCCTCCTTTGTCTGGCGGTGGGCTCGCTGTGCGGCAGCGCGAACGGCCTGCTGATCGCCCGCGGCAAGCTGCCGCCTTTCATCGCCACGCTCGGCATGATGAGCGTCGCCCGCGGCGCCGCCCTCATTTTCAGCGATGGCCGGCCGGTCTCGGGTTTTACGCCGGGCTTCCGGGCGATCGCCAACGGAGAGTTCCTCGCCATTCCCGTACCGGTCTGGATCATGGCGGCGGTTTATCTCCTCGCCCATCTGGTGCTCAACCGGACCACCCTGGGGCGCTACACCTACGCCATCGGCGGCAACGAAGAGGCGACCCTGCTTTCGGGCGTCAATGTCAGGCGCTATAAAACGCTGGTTTACAGCCTCGCCGGTCTGCTCAGCGGGCTGGCGGCCGTTCTGCTGACGGCCCGTCTGAATTCGGCGCAGCCCATCGCCGGCATCAACTATGAGCTGGACGCCATTGCCGCCACGGTGATCGGCGGCACCAGCCTGCTCGGAGGGGAGGGACACATCCTCGGCACCCTCATCGGGGCCTTTATCATGGGGGTTTTGCGCAACGGACTCAATCTGCTCGGCGTCTCCTCGTTCGTCCAGCAGACCGTGATCGGCGCGGTGATCATCATCGCCGTACTCCTCGATATGGCGATGAAAAAACGGCGATCCTGAGAGAAGGAGAAGATATGAAAAAGGTACCGGTTCTGATTGTCATCCTCGGGCTTTTCATCAGCTGCGGGCAGCGCAGGCAGGAGCAGGCAGCGCCTGCAGTGGCCCTGGTGATGAAGACTCTCAATAATCCATTTTTTATGGATATGCAGCAGGGGGCTGAAGAGGCGGCTAAAACTCTCCAGCTGCCGCTGATCGTCCAGGCCGCCGAACGCGAGCTGGATGTAGAGAAGCAGATGCAGATCATCGAAAATCTCATCCAGCGCAAGGTGGCGGCGATCTGCCTCACTCCGGCCGGTTCACGTGAGGTGATTCCGGCCATCCTCAAGGCTAACCAGGCGGGCATCCCGGTGCTGATCCTGGATACGCGCGTCGATTCCGCTGCCCTGGCTGAGGCCGGCGGCGAGGTGGCCACCTTTATCGGCTCCGACAATTTCGATGGCGGCCGCATCGCCGGCGAGCGGATTATCGAAAAACTGGGCGGTGAGGGCCGGGTGGCCATCCTCGAGGGCATCCCCGGCCATGAGACCGGCGACTCGCGCCTGCGCGGATTTCATCACGCGGCCGGCCAGGCGAAGGGCATCCGCATCGTCGCCTCCCAGACCGCCAATTGGGAGCGCGACCAGGGCTATAATGTCTTCCAGAATATTCTCCAGTCTCATCCCGATGTTCAGGCGGTATTCGGCTGCAACGACATGATGGCCCTGGGGGCGGTCGAGGCGATCGCCGCGGCCGGACGCACCGCGGATATCCTCGTCGTCGGTTTCGATGCCATCACCGATGCCCGCGAGGCCATCGCCGCCGGCCGGATGGAGGCCTCGATCGCCCAGAATCCGCGCGAAATGGGCCGCCTGGCGGTTGAGAATGCCGCCCGCCTCATACGGGGTGAGAAAATTCCCGTCTACATTCCGGTCCGGATTGAGTTGGTGCAGAAGTAGTCTGATTCATAAAAACAGCATCCCGCAGAGGCGCAGAGATGCAGAGAAAAAAGTGGATTAACCTTTGCCATGCCATCAGTCCCCCCGCATGGATGGTGTATTACCCGCACAGCTGCTTGATGCTGCTGTGAGAAACAGAAGATTAATTATGGAAGCGAGAATGAGATGGAAACGATGAAAGCACTGGTCTTCAAGAAGGTGGGCCGGATTGAACTGGAAGAGCTGCCGGTGCCGGCCGTGCGCGAGCCCAATGATGTGGTCCTCAAGGTGGCCTTTTGCGGAATTTGCGGCTCCGATGTCAAGATCATGGAGGGCAAGCACGCCTACAGGGAGGGTGTCGTCCTCGGCCATGAATTCTGCGGC
>Ga0116149_1004082_pt1 | contig 14597 bp, 10 predicted proteins | sample AD_UKC057_MetaG_FD_89787 | JGI IMG/M metagenome (GOLD analysis project Ga0116149, IMG submission 89787) | Active sludge microbial communities of municipal wastewater-treating anaerobic digesters from USA - AD_UKC057_MetaG | ecosystem: Engineered > Bioreactor > Anaerobic > Digestate | place: USA... | reverse complement strand
CTTGTCACGGCAGTCAATGTGCGGTAAATCGTTGCCGCAGGCCGTGTGAATTTCGTGATGGCGTGCACATCGTAACAGCGCCTTGTCCACCTGAAGCAGCGTCAGCATTCGTGCAAGGTCAAGCGTAATTGCGCCGGAAAGAAAACACTTGACAAAAGAGGACGGTTAAGTTGATAATATTATAAATATTATGTTCGCGTAGTATAGGTATTTACCCAGGTACAACCGGAGTAAGTTGTGCCGAAACGAGTCCAAGTTTCTCTCAGAAAAGGTATGGCCGCTCAACGTAACGTGTAACACCTATAGTTAGGGACGCACCGGAAAAAGAGAGTTTTCCGCGGGGAAGGCTTATAGTGTCCCGGGTCAAGACGATGCCGATGTCCGCGTCGGAATTGCGTAAGGAGTGTTTCAGCATGAAGAAAAAGGCAATCGCCCACGGTGGAGTTGTTGTTTTACTGGCGCCGCTGTTCCTGATATTCGGTTGCGCGCCCAATGTGGGCGTACAAATACAAGTCTCCCCGAAGGCGTTGGACTTTGGCCGCACCGTTGACCAGGGCCTGCTATATGTGACCAAGAACTATACGTCGAATACCATGGCGCCTTTGGTGGTCACCACCGATCAGCCCTGGATTTTGCCGGAAGCCTGTTTGGATGCGGCCGAGTCCTGTATTAGTACTGGTCCCGGGGACAAGGTGGAGGTGCCGGTCGCCATCGACCGCAACAAATTGGACATGGGAGTGAATGTGGGCACCATTTATGTCCAGGCGGGCGCTGTACCCACGGTGGCGGTTTCCGTGACAGCGGAGGAAATCGCGAAGGCGGATTTCAGGGCCACGCCTCAACGGGTCAAACTCGGTCAGCCCATTCAATTCCAGGACATGAGCCTGTTAAGCGAGGCCTCAGGGGAAATCAAATTATGGAAATGGAATTTTGGCGACGGGGGCACTTCCACCCAACCCAACCCCCAGCACACCTACAGCAAGACAGGCGCTTTCACGGTTTCCCTGACGGTAGTCACCGCGTCCGGTATTGGCCGCACCATGGAAAAAGCCGGATACGTTTTTATTGAAGCCTCTGATACGGTGGTGGATTTTGAAGCCTCAAAAACGAATATTATTCTTGGCGAAACCCTGGTGTTTACGGATCTTTCCGTGAATGAAACAGTGCCCGTCCTGTCAAGAATATGGAATTTCGGAGATGGCACTTCTTCATCGGAAAGCTCCCCAAGGTATAAATATACGGCACCTGGAATTTACACGGTAACCCTCTCCGTTTCCACGGCGTCTGGCACCTCCAGCGCAACCAAAGAGAATTATATTGTGGTACGCGCGAAAAGCGCCGCAGCACGATTGGATTTTACCTTCGAAAACACCTACCTGGGTGAAGACACGGCGTTCTTCCCCATCGTTCTGGACGGTTCGGGCGAAGCCACCTTCGACTGGAGCTTCGGAGACGGTACGACCAGTTTTGAGGAAACGCCCCGCCATCGCTTCCCGAACAGGGGGGTCTTCCCGGTAGAACTGCAATACACCGATAGTTACGGCACACTTACCCTGCAAAAGGAGGTGGAGGTGCGGTATCGTCCTCCGCAGGTACTTTTCGCGGCGGATATCACAAGGCAGGTACGCGGGGAACCCATCAATTTTCTGGATAACACCATCGAAGGCTATGGCAATGCCGTGTCCTGGAAGTGGAATTTTGGAGATGGATACACCAGTACAGAACGGAATCCTTCGCATGCCTATGAATTTATTGGGGAATACGACGTGACCCTGGAGGTAACCTCCTTCCCTGACGGCCAGACATCGCGCCTGACCAAGAAGCGGTATATTGTCATCGCCGAAGAACAGGGCACCGAAGGCGAATCCGAACTTGACCTGGCCGCGTTTGTCCGTCTTCCGGACGCCTGCTTCACCCCAAACCCGTCCTTTACAAAGCGTTTTGTCCGACTTAACAATCAGGTCGTTGCGACGGCCTATCTTGTCGATGAAATGGTTTCGCAATGCTGGAATCCTGATGATGCCGTGCATCCCGATTACACGAAGTGGACCCATGCGGTGACCATCATTGAGCCGCTGCGTGCGTTCAAGTTGAGCAATTCAGCCATGCTTTTCATTGACGGGGGAAGCCGTTCTTCAACCGCCGAGGTTAATGAAGTCATCCGGGATCTCGCCATCCTGACCGGCACGACCGTGGTCCAAATCAAGAATGTGCCCAGCCAGCCCATCGTCTTCAACGATGAAGTAATCCCCGCCGGCAGGGAAGACAACTACTCCGGTGAACCCAAAATTCTGCGGGAACGCACTGAAGACGATATCATCGCCTATTCTTACGACAAATACCTGCGGTCCTACCGGGAAAATGACGGGGTCCCCACAAGCGGATGGCCGTTGCTTTATCCCATGGTCAAATCGGTTGTGCGCGCCATGGATGTGGCGGAAACCATCCTGGCGAAAGATGGCATCCAGGTGAAGGATTTCGTGGTGGCGGGCGCATCGAAGCGGGGTTGGACAACATGGTTGACCGGAGCCGTCGACCCTCGCGTTAAAGCAATCGCCCCCATTGTCATCAATGTGCTGAACATGAAACCCCACCTGGAACATCACCGCGCCTCCTACGGGTACTGGAGCCCGGCTATCTATCCCTACGCACAGAAAGGCATCTTCGACCAGCTGATTACCAGCGAGGAGAGCGAAACGCTGTCGCCGGAAGCCCAGGCCCTTCTGAAATGCGTAGACCCCTACGAATACGTGTTGGAGGGGCGGTATAAGGACATGCCCAAATTCATGATGAATGCCACCGGTGATGAGTTCTTCATCCCGGATACCACCCAGTTCTATTTCGACGCGCTGCCGGACGTGAAACATCTGAACTTTTTGCCCAACGTGGGGCACGGCATGGGGAACTGGGAAGATACGGATATCACGGATGAGGATAATCCCGCGCGCGGCCTGACGGCCTGGTACCTGGCGGTATCCCAGGGAATAGCACTGCCTGAATTTGCCCAGACCTTCGAGGCGAACGGCACCATCCGCGTGGAAATCGATGAAGGCAATCCTCCGGAGACCGTGCGCCTTTGGCAGGCAACCTCCGCGGACAAACGCGATTTCCGAAACGGCGTCCTTAAAACGCAATGGACGGCCACGGAGCTTCTGGAGACATCGCCGGGCATTTACCGCGCGCTGCCGGAAGACCCGCCCGCAGGCAGTTACACGGGCTTCTTCATTCAGCTGGAATATACCAATCCGGCGAAGCTCCCATTCCCCGCGAGCCTGTACGGCATCGAGACACCCAACCTTGTATTTACCACCGGCGTGCGCATATTGCCCGTGGATCCAAACGGCGACCCCGTGTACCCGGATTTCAACGGATACCTCGCCAATACAAAGCGAAAAGACGCGGTACCATTTTCCGAAGACATTCTGCCGGTCATCACCCTGTACGGTTCGCCTTTCACCATGGGACAGGATTACGGGAAACTGCTGGCCGACGATATTTTCGACTTCGTAAACGCTTATGTGGAAGCCTACCAAGAGGCCACCGGCGTCACGGACGAAGCGTTGATGACGGTGTGGAAAGACGCGGAGCCGTTTATGGACACCCGTATCCTCGATGAAATCGAGGGGATTTCCGAGGGCGCTAACATCGGCCTGGACCGGTTGCAAATGGCCCATGCCGCAGCCATGGACGGCAGCCAGTGGAACGCCTCGGCCACCATGGCCTATGGCGACCTGCTCACCGGGGATTCGGAGGCGGCCCACGCAGTTACCTTGAACAACGAACTGGGAATCGACTTCGCGCAGCACCTGTGCGCCATCCTGTACATCCCGGATAAGGGCGCGCCCCACACCGTATTCACCTATACCGGGCTCGCCTTCGGTTATACCGGCGTCAATCTGGGCGCTATTTCGGCCGTTGAAGTCCCGGACCCCGGCACAAGCGGCGTATCTGACGCCCTTCCCCTGATGCGCACCATTTTCTATGACGCTTTCAGCCTTAGGGACGCCATCAGTATCGCGGAAGACACGCCGCCCCTGAATACCGCGCTTGTCTTCGGGGACGGACGCAACGAATTCCGGGGCGTGCGCGTCAGAACAGACGACATCGGCATTCTTCCGCCGCTCCGCTATGATTTGGCAGAAGACGACTTCGGTTTGAGTCTACCCGGAATCGTCTATGAAAGCGCACCGACCCGGCTTGATATTCTGCGGGAAGAGTTGGACAAATCCATCGACAAACTGACTCTGAAAACCTTGCTCACCACCGCCAACTCACCCTTGTTCGCGGATGCGGGAAAGAACATTTTAAACGTGGTGTACGATGATGTGCCGCTGGATATTTATGTAAATGTCGCGGACAGCACCATAGGCAAGGATGCCTACGAAAGTTATAAACCGAACAAGCCGCAAAGTTTCAATATGCAGTTGCTGCTTCCATAAAGACGGTCCGACCGCAGGGAAGCCAAGGTATTCCGGTTGAACCAACGGGACTGCAGGGCCTGAAACCCGCAGTCCCGACCTTTTTAGACCGTATCCGGAACTGCGGAGCATCTTTATGAAAGGGTGTCCGAAGAACACCGTATTCCCATGCCGTATCACAGAGGCATACATTGGCCGATTGAAGTATATCGCCTGTTTTTGCTACAATAGTAAGTGCGTCGCGCCTTTTCGAAAGAATAAACTCCATGAGCACTTTTAAGATTCCTGTCGCCTGCATCGGCGAGACAGGGTATGTGTTTGACGCGTGCGCTCCTGTCACTGAGATTCAACCGCCCGACACCTTGGGACTGCCCATTTTTGACGTGACGGTTCACGGGTGTTTCACCGCCGTTGCCGACACCTTTCTATTTCGCGGGACGGTCAGCGGCGCGTTTACAAACGCCTGCTTCCGTTGCCTTGCGCCCGCCCGGGCAGCGTTCAACGTAACGGTGGCCTGGGTGTTCAGACAGGGGGAGGCGCTTGCGTATGAAGAACTTGAACATGCTGCGGGGCTGGAAGAGACAGGTCATTCCGTAAAGGATCGGAAGGGTGAATCCTGCCGGCCTTTTCAAGGTCCGGAAATAGATCTGGCCCCTTGTATTTGGGAAGAGCTGGTATTCGCCCAGCCATCCCGTTTTCTCTGCGAAGAGGATTGCAAGGGAATGTGTCCCGGATGCGGCATTAACTTGAATACAGGTGCCTGTACGTGTACAGACACATCCATCGTAGAACCGGAAGGGAACACCGGGCTGGCTTCGCTGGCGCGGCTCTTCCCCGAATTGGCCCCTGAAAAGAAAAAGGAGTAACTGCAAATGCCAGTACCAAAAAGACGTACGGGAAGCACGAAGAAGCGCATGCGTCGTTCCCACCACGCACTTACCGCGCCCAATGTAACGGAATGCCCGGATTCCGGCGAAGCCAAACTGCCGCATCGAGTATGCCTTAAGACTGGTTTTTATAAAGGCCGTGTTGTTGTAAAACCCCAAAATGATTGAAACCTTGTCACGAGGCGGCGCATAAGGGAATTGCGCCCGCAGGACGCCGATTGCGCCGGTTATGCCGCCTCCCGGGAAATACTGCCGTGCGTATAGCCGTGGATGCCATGGGTACCGACGCCCCCCCCGATGTGGAAGTGGAAGGGGCGGTGCAAGCCAGTCTGAGTTCCGATGTGGAAGTGGTGCTGGTCGGCGATGAAGCGTTGTTGCGTGAAAAACTGTCCTCCCTTCCTAAAATGGGCAATATCCAGGTGCGGCATGCCCCGGAGAGGATTGGGCCCCACGAACAGCCCGTGCTGGCCGTGCGCAAGAAAAAGCAATCGTCCCTTCTGGTGGCCATGCGCATGGTCAAGGAAGGGGAAGCCCAAGCCGTCATCAGCGCCGGAAACACCGGCGCCGTCATGGTTGCCGCGAGAATCCTGCTGGGAACGATTCCGGGGGTTTCCCGTCCGGCGGTCAGCCAGACCCTGCCCAATTTGACCGGTAAAGCGGTGGTATTGGACCTGGGCGCCAACGTGGATTGCTCCGCGCGGCAGTTATGCCAGTTCGCTGAAATGGGCGTCGCTTATTCGCGTTATGCGCTCGGGGTGCAGCACCCGAGGGTGGCATTGCTGAACATAGGCGAGGAAAATCTCAAGGGCGGCGCCATCGCCCGGGAAGCCCACGCCACATTGTCTCAGGCGAAACACCTGAACTTTATTGGAAACGTGGAACCACGTGCCATGACCGAGGGCCGCGCCGATGTGGTAGTATGCGACGGTTTTGTCGGCAACCTTTTCCTTAAAACCACGGAAGCGGTTGCCTATTTTATGGGAAAACTGATCCGGGAAACCTTCGAGAGCACGTCCATGAGCAAACTCGGCGCCGTGCTCGCCCGCAAAGCGCTGCTTCAAATGAAACACACCGTCGATCCGAATGAGTACCCCGGGGCGCCCTTGTTGGGTATCAATGGCACCGTGATAATCCTGCACGGGTCCTGCACCGCTAAAGGCGTGGAAAACGCAATTCTGGGCACGCGCGCCGCCGTTGAAAACAATCTCATCGACCATATCCGGGAAAACATACGGTTGTTGCGCAATGTGGAAACGGAAGCGACCGAAGCGAAGGAAGAACCCGCGCCTGATGATACATCGGCGCCATTGACCGCGGATACGGTTATCGAGCCTTAATCATCCACCAAAGAAACGCGGTTCATTTCCCCAGGGCGAAAGTAATCAGAGAGGCCTCGAGGATAAAGGCAGCGTCCCTCGCCCCCACCCCTTGGCGCCGGAAGACGATTTTGCCCAACCATGGGCCGACAGGCACCCGAAGCACCGCCTCAACGAAAACTCATCCTTTCTTATTTCAGGCCACTCGCGAAACTCGCCAACGCACACAATGTCCCTTCGCGTGGGAAGGGTATCCTGAGGTACAATAGAGGGCAGTCATGAAAGAACAGACGGGCAGGATGGAGCGGAGTCGACATGAATTGCTTGGATAACCAGGTCGCCCTGGTCACGGGCGGCACGCGAGGCATTGGAAAAGCGTGTGCCGAAGCCTGTATCGCCCGGGGCGCGCGGGTGGCCTTATGCAGCCGCGACGGCGCACGGGCTCAGGCCGTGGCGGACGCCCTCGGACCGGCCTGCGCCGGATATGCGTGTGACGTTTCGGAACCGCGAAACGCCCGGGAACTGGTAGACCAGGTCGTAGAGCGGTTCGGCGGCATTCATATTCTGATAAACAACGCTGGCACTGCGGATGACGGCCTGCTCCTGCGAATGAAGGACGCCCAGTGGACAAACGTTATGCGGACCAACCTGGACGCCGTATTTTACCTATGCAGGGCGGCATCACGGCATATGGTTCGCCAGCATTACGGCAGGATCATCAACATCGGTTCCGTTGCCGGCCTGCGCGGCCAGGCGGGGCAATGCAATTATGCGGCTTCCAAGGCGGCCTTGGTCGGCTTTACCAAAGCCTGCGCCCGTGAACTTGCCTCCCGCAATATCACCGTCAACCTCATTGCACCCGGCCTGATTGACACCGATTTATCCTCAGCCATGCCGCCGGCGATGCGGGAAGAGGTCCTGAAGCGCATCCCCCTCGGGCGTACCGGCGTGCCGGAGGAGGTCGCCACCCTGGCCGCTTTCCTGGCATCGAAACAGGCAGCGTATATTACCGGCACGGTGATACCTGTGGATGGCGGCCTGGGCATGTAAACGCGCCCGTAAGCGCAGATTCACCTTCGCCAGCCCGGAATTTACAAATGCCCTTATAGCACCGGATATGGGTCCTGTGGCCTGTATTTTGGGCCTTCTTCGGGGCTGTGCTACAATTCACGCCATGAAGCATCAACACACGCTGTCAGCGTTATACGAGCCCATTGCGCCGGCACTCGAGGAAGTGCGCGGGGTAATGAAGGAGATCTGGGGAGATGTACTGCGCCTGGTGCATTGTACGGCGGCCGCAGCGGGAGAAACCGTTGCGGAAGGTAAGTTGCTGCGGCCAGCCTTATGCCTGCTGGCCGCCGGAACCCTCGGTGAACAGGACCTGCGGCCTTATTCCCGGCTTGCGGCGGCCTATGAAGCCATGCACCTCGCTTCACTCGCCCACGATGATGTGGTGGACCACGCCTCGCTGCGCCGGGGCCAATATGCCTTGAACGTGCTTTGGGATGAACATGCGGCGGTATTGGGCGGCGATTACCTGGTGGCGCGGGCATTGGAGATGCTTCTGGAATACCGTTCGCTGGACATCATCAGCGCGGCCACGAGGGTGGTCCGGCGCATGTCCGAAGGGGAACTGCGCTTCTTTGGAAAGGATGTCGGCGAGGCGACCGAAGAAGACTGTATCACCCTGGCGGATACCAAAACGGCCAGCCTGTTCGCCGCGGCCTGCAGCGCTCCGGCCTGCCTTATCAACCCCGCTTCGGTTTCCATGCTGTATGACTTTGGCATCGCCCTGGGTATTGCCTTCCAACTGGTGGACGATCTGTTGGATATCAGCCAGCCCGCATCGGTTTTGGGCAAGCCCAGTTGCGGCGATGTGGCCGAGGGCAAACAGACACTGCCCCTGATACTGTTGCGCCAGCGAATGGATGATCGGGAACGAAAGGCCCTAGAGGCATTGCAGGGCGTATCGCTTACCGACCGGGACTGCGCCTGGGTCAGAGACTGTTCCCAACGGCTGGACATCCCGGCGCTTTTGAACGGGCGCGTGAACACCTATATAGAAACCGCCATTGAACGCCTTCATTGTTTTCCATCTTCGCCCTTCCGTGACTCAATGGAAGGCCTGGCGCGGTTTATCCTGGTCAGGGTTTCATAATGAAGGAAGCGCGGGAAATTCGCCTCGGACAGGAAGCCTCAACAGTGCCCGGAACCCTGCGAAGACGGGGTTGGTGGCTGGCGCTTATCCTTGTAGTGGCCGTCTTGTTGCGCGTGTGGTATCTGGCCGAAGTGGTGAAGGCTCCCGATTTTGCTGAACTGCGCCAGGATTTGTCTGTTCAGGATTATCACGCCCGCGCCATTCTTTCCGGGGACTGGACACTGCCCGAAGGCCGTTCCGACCCGAAAATCGCCACCACGCCTTATTACCGGCCTCCCGCCTACACCTACCTCCTGGCCGTGATCTACCTGTTTACCGGCGGTAATTACCTTGCCCCCCGCATTTTTAATGTTATTCTGGGACTCGTTTCCATTGTGCTGATGTACCGTATGGCGCGGTTACTGTTCGGCACCGCCGCCGGGTTCATTACGGCCGCCCTGATGGCGACCTATTGGGGGTTCATTTATTACGAGGGCGAGATCAACGACCCGGCGGTATTCGTGTTTCTACTGCCTTGCATTTTGTTTTCCCTGCATAAATGGAGCCGGACCAAGGCGGCGCGCTGGATGGCCGTGGCGGGCGTTTTGACCGGATGTTACGCTCTGATGCGCCCCAATATTTTGCTGTACGGCCCCGTGATGGCGGTATGGGCGATGTGGGTGGCATGGCGTGACGGCAAGGTCCGGGCGGCGATCCCGGCCTGGACCGCTCTGTTAGGCGCCACGCTGTTGACCATCGCGCCGGTCACACTGCGCAATTATCTTGTGTCCGGAGAATTCGTTCCCATCTCCACCTACTTTGGCGAAAACTTGCACATCGGCAACAGTGAGTATTCGGACGGGCATACCTCGTGGACCCCGTACCTGCAGGCATTGGAAGGAAGCGGGCAGTTTTCCGTGTGGGAATATGATCGTATCGTGCAGGGGCTGGGGCGCGAGGTGGGCAAGGAAAACTTGACCCATTCTGAAGCGTCCACAATCTTCATGCACAAGGCACTGGCATGGGTAGGCGCGCATCCCGGGGCGGCGCTGTGCCTGACGCTGAAAAAAGCAGCGTTGTTCTGGTCCCCGTGGGAAATCACGGAGAACAAGGTCATCCAATACGAAAAAGACTACTACCCCCCTCTGAAATTCCTGCCGGGGTTCCCGTATGTATTTGGCCTGTTTCTTTTTGGAACCGTATTGCTGTTGCGGGACTGGCGTCGGAACAGCCTGCCTGAAAACACCGCCACGAAGGCCATGCTGCCCTTGATTTTTGGGCTCATATTCATGTACTGGTTATCTTTCCTCCCCTTTTTCGTGAACGCGCGGGCCAGGCATCCACTGACGGGTTTTCTTTTCATGATCGGGGCATATGGCGTTGTCCGCCTGTTTCAGTTTCTGGCACAAAAGTGCTTCAAGGCGACGGCGCTCCCGGCGGCATTGCTCGTACTCCTTGTCGTCTTGGCCTCCATCGACTTCGTGCCCTACCGGCCGGATAAGGCCCGCTGGCATTACGCCCGGGCGGATTCCTGGCTTCGGGCGGGAAAGGTGGAACTGGCGAAAGTGGAAGCGGAACTAATGCTCCGCGAGACATTCTCCCTGTACATGCCTTTCCGAATCGGCCATGCCCTGGCCCTTGAAAAGGAATATGCCTTGGCGGAACGGCTGCTGCGGGCGGCGCTGGGCACGGAGGAGGAGCCGGTTCCCTACCGCCAGGATTTGTATTACCACATCGGGGTGGTCCTCGCTGCCGACGGGCGCAGAGACGAGGCGCGCGCCGCCTATGAGGAGGCATTAACGCTGAATCCGGAAGACAGCCGCGCCCATAACGATCTCGCGATACTGCTGGAAGAGGAAAAAGACCTGGACGGCGCGTTGACCCATTACCGGGCGGCCGTGGCGGCCAACCCCGAATTTGTGCTGGCTTGGAGCAACCTGGGCGACCTGCTGGGCCGCACTGGGGATACACAAGAGGCGATTGACACATTCAAAAAAGCCCTGGAGTACGCGCCCGACGATCCTGGTCTCCAATATAATCTGGGTGTGCAGTTCATGGCGGCGGGCGACATGAAGGAGGCGGAATACTGGTACCGGGCCACATTGGAACACGCCCCGAAAGACGTGCGCACCCTGAACAACCTGGGACTGTTGCTGGCCGGACAAGGGAACAGACAAGAGGCGGGAAAACTGTTTCGACAGGCGCTCGCACTGGCGCCGGAATACACCCTTGCCCGCGCCAATCTGGGAAACCTCTTTATCGAAAACGGGGATTTTGAACAGGGCATCGGTATCTACAAAGAAGGCGCGGCACGGTTCCCGGAAGACGCCGAACTCCTGAACGGCATCGGCTATCAGTACGCCCTCCACGGGAATACGCGGGAAGCGCGGAGGTGGTATGAACGGGCGCTGGGGCTGCAGCCGGACTTTACCCGGGCGCGCATCAACCTCGCCTATGCCTGCCTGCAGGGAGAATCTTATGACGAGGCCTTTACGCAGTTCCAATATTTACACGAACAAGAACCCGGCAATCCGGACTTTCTGCTTGAATTGGGAAATCTCCGGGCGCGTGAACGCCGTTATGAGGAGGCCATCGCCTTTTACCATCAAGCCCTTCAACAGGCGCCGGACTTTGAAGCGGCCAGAAAAAATATCGAGGCCCTTCAGGCCCTGTTGAACTAACTTTTTATCCAAGGATAAGGCGGGAATACCCGGGCATGAATGCTGATTTTTTGAACGGAAAAACGGCCCTTATCACGGGCGCGGCAAAACGGCTTGGCGCAGCCCTGGCCCTTGCCCTCGCGGCAAAAGGCGCACGCGTAGTGCTGCACTATAACCGCGCCGAAGCGGAAGCCCGCGCCCTGGCGCAGACCATCGCGGATGCGGGCGGCGTCGCAGATGTTGTGCAGGCCGACCTCGCGGCGGAGGGTACGGTCCCCCGTGTCATGGAAGAGGCCCTGTCCAAAACGAACCACCTGGACATACTGATCAACAATGCCTCCATTTTCGAAGAAATAACCTTCGCCGACACGACCGACAGGGCAATCCAGGAGAACATGTCGGTAAACGCCATCGCGCCGCTGCTGCTGTCACGCTGTTTTGCGGCGCAGGGACGCCCCGGCGCCATCGTCAATATGATCGATACCATGGTCATGGACTATGATAGAAAGCATCTGCCCTACCATTTGAGCAAGCGGACACTGCAAACACTGACCCGGGTCATGGCGGTGGAATTCGCCCCGGACATCCGTGTCAATGCCGTTGCGCCAGGACTGATCCTGCCGCCTGCGGGCAAGGGCAAAGACTACCTTGAACAACTGGCCTCCAGCAACCCTCTGCATTGTCATGGCGGCCCGGAAGACATCGTGAAGGCGGTGTTCTATCTGCTCGGCGCCGGATTTGTGACAGGGCAGACCCTGTTCGTGGACGGCGGACGGCACTTGAGAGGAAGCATGTATGAATGAAACGGCGTTGGATAAGATTTTCATCCGGGACCTGCGCGCCCGCTGCATCCTGGGCATTTTTCCTGAAGAACGGGAAAAACCCCAGGAAATTTTACTGAATATCGTGCTGTGGGCCGACCTGCGCAACGCAGGCGAAAGCGATTCCATCGGGGATACGGTGGATTATAAACGGGTCAAACAGCAGGTGCTGGCGCTGGTGGAGGCGTCCTCCTGCTTCCTGGTGGAAAGACTCGCGCGGGAAGTGGCCCGGGTGTGCCTTGATGCGCCCCACGTGGCGCGGGTGACCGTGACACTGGACAAACCCGGCGCGTTGCGTTTTGCCCGAAGCGTGGCTGTTGAAATCACCCGTTCAAAATCGGGAGCATGACTTGAACGAGCCTTCCTTCAAAACGTGTTACATTTCCGTGGGTGGCAATATCCATCCGGAAGAAACGATACCGCGCGCCCTGGAAATGCTCCACGCAGCGCATATCATCCGCGGCATCTCCACCTTCTACCGCACCCCGCCCATCAACCGGCCCGAACAGCCGCACTATTTGAACGGCGCGGTCATGCTTCCTTTCGAAGGTCAACTCAGAGAACTCAAGTACGCTGTGCTGCGCCCCATAGAAGAGGCCTTGGGCCGCAAGAGAACCGTAGATAAATTCGCCGCCCGTGCGATAGATTTAGACGTGGTTTTGTGCGGACAGCTGGTCATCGAGGAACCCGGACTAGTCATCCCGGATCCGGATATCCGAAAAAGGCCCTTTCTTGCCGCCGCGTTACTGGAATTGAACAGGGCACTGGTTTTGCCCGATGATAACACCTCTTTACGGGCACTGGTTAACGACGAACAGCGCCGGGCGCTTGTTCCGGACGTACCGTTTACAACATTATTGAGAGAAAGGTTCCTGAAATGAATATTGAGCGGGTGGCGCAACTGGCGCGAGAACTGTTGATAGAAATCGGCGAAGACCCCGACCGGGAAGGCTTATTGAAAACCCCCCAGCGCTATGCCAAAGCGTTGGCTTTCCTGACCCAGGGGTACCACCAGGATATGGGCGTCATTATCAACAACGCCATTTTCGAGGCGGAATCCAACAATATGATCATCATGCGCGACATCGAGTTATACAGCATGTGCGAACACCACATGCTGCCGTTTTTTGGACGCGCCCATGTCGGCTATATTGCACAGAAGAAGGTAATCGGTCTGAGTAAAATAGCACGGATTGTGGACTTTTACGCGCGACGCCTGCAAATACAGGAACGCCTGACCGCACAAATAGCGCGCGCGCTTATGGACCACACCCAGGCGGAAGGGGTGGGCGTAGTTCTTGAATGCAAGCACCTCTGCACCATGATGCGGGGCGTGGAAAAACAGAATTCCATCATGACCACCTCGTCTGTTCTGGGCAGTTTCCACAACGACGAAATCACGCGTCAGGAATTTTTGCAATTGATCGGGCGTGATACGCGGGGATAACGCTTGAAACGGTTTCCGGGTGTAAACTTGCCGGTTACCGCCGCTATATCAATTACACCAACGAATAAGCTTTTTCAGTTGCTCTGCCAACTGAAAAACTTCGTTGGACTAAATGCAAACAAGAAAACAGAGCGAAACAGGGACTGACTGCCAAATAGCCCACGACCATTGCATATAAGCCATTTGGCAGATACTGCTATTTGGTTGTCTGTCCCTGTTTTGCGGGCACACGAGGTAATATCCACGGCGAAGCCGTTTAGTCCAACGAAAAACAGCCTGGCGTTACGGAATAACGCCAGGCTGTCTAGTTATTGTCTTTACTCTTTATCTAAATCCGTAATGATACTTACTTTGTCGCCCACGCCGAAAGCGATACTCGCTATCAGAAGTCCAACGGTCAACAATACCCCTAAGAACAGGTTGGCCCAGTTGAATAAATCAAACCCCTGACAGCACGGACAGGCACCCGTGGACACCCACAACGCAACAGGTGTGTTGGGGGGCACGAGGGCAAAGGCGTCAGGTTCCGTACGGATGACGATATTTTCCGGCAGATCATCGTTGCATTCATAATAAATATCGCCAATAATTAAATTTCTTTCCATTAGCAGGGCCGCTGCATCTTCAAGCGTTGCTCCCGCGACCATGGGCACCTTAACCGTTTCTGTAGTTTCGCCTTCAGGCGATTCACCTTCGGCGGGGGCTTCACCTTCACCTTCCGCAGGTATTTCGCCTTCGCCTTCGGCAGGTATTTCGCCTTCGCCTTCAGCGGGGGTTTCGCCTTCGGCAGGGGGTTCGCCTTCACCTTCGGCAGGGGTTTCGCCTTCACCTTCGGCTGGTACTTCGCCCTCGCCTTCGGCAACTACTTCGCCTTCGCCTTCGGCAGGGGGTTCGCCTTCACCTTCAGCAGG
>Ga0116149_1004079_pt1 | contig 14600 bp, 12 predicted proteins | sample AD_UKC057_MetaG_FD_89787 | JGI IMG/M metagenome (GOLD analysis project Ga0116149, IMG submission 89787) | Active sludge microbial communities of municipal wastewater-treating anaerobic digesters from USA - AD_UKC057_MetaG | ecosystem: Engineered > Bioreactor > Anaerobic > Digestate | place: USA... | reverse complement strand
GCCGGTGGGAACGGTCAACGAGAAGATGCCTGGAGGCTCTTGAGCTTTTGCCAGGCACTGAGCCAGTATCTCCTTGCGCTTTTGATTGATAGGAGTTTTTGGGGCGCTCTTCTGCTTCTTTTCCATATGGGAATCAAAACACTCTTTCAGCTCTCCCATTTCAGGGTATCCTCCGCGCGCTTCCGATTTTTCAGGATTCATGAAGGCTTCTGTATCCAATCCGTCTGCATCCACCAGACAGGAAAAAAGCATCCTTATCCACAGGTGGATAGACTCCAAAGAGTCCTCTCCCGCAATACAGGGCACAGATAACTCAGGGAATTGCTCAAAGGATTGAGGTGCCAGAATCGTTTCTGGAGGAGATCCATCCATGGCGGCTCTAAGGTTTCCTTTCTTATCCCCAAGTCGTTCGTGAAGTGGTCCTCCTTTTGCATCGTCATATGACCAATCGGGAAGTCCCGAATGATGTCCGGCTATGATGTAGGCCAGAATGCGTCCCCGACCGTCCAATTTATTGACCGCATGGATAGCGCCGGCGCTAGAATGATCGATTTTACCCATGTTCTACTCCTCCTCGTTTTCGGGCTGATTGTAGTAACCTTCTGTTTGATTCCTCAGATACTCCTGCCATTTTGGGTTATATTTGCCCAGATCGTGCCAGAGGCCGGCCAGTTTGGCCCAGTCACCGTTCCCAAATTCGGAAGCGAACTTTTCTGCAATCGCAGCGACGCCCTGAAGATGAGCCTCCATGGATTGCTCTTTTCCGTTTTTTTCATTTATATGTGCCACAGGTTCCTGGTTTCTCATAATAAGTCGCGCCCATTGTCCATAAAAAGACAGCATTGTCCAATTATTTCTTCTATTTGGGGGTAAATTTCCCCCATTAACGGGGTCTATTTTAGCAAAGGGGGTAGGACATCTGTGGGGGTACCCCCCCGGAAAAGTGAAATTTTTTTTGAAATAAATTTTAAGCGAGAAATTCCGACATGAAAAAGGAAAGAAGGATGTGGAAATCATCCGGCTGGCTTAAGTCCTGAAGTGCCGCCCTCCGGGCGGGGATGTGTGGGGACGGCCTCTGTCCGTAGGTACGTCTCCCTCCGGGAGCCGCACCCACGGTTATGCAGATTCGCCTCTCCGAGGCGTGTGCCCTCCGGGCACGGGGAGAGGTAGATAAAGAGCCACGAATGAACACGAAGGGACACGAATGGAGGAGGAGCAGAGAACCACGGATGGACACGGATAAACACAGATGCTTTGGTTTGGGTGGTTCAAAGGGCCGCTCGGGATAAGGCCGCAAGACTCAGGTCATAGCGGGAAACACTTCAACGCGCACCTCGTATCGTCCCGGGAAACGGTTCACAAATCCGCGCCCATCTGCGTCATCTGTGGTTGAAAAATCGTCCTCCGGAGATTCTTTCTCCCTTGATATTCCCTTTTCGGTGCGGATGTTTTTGAGGCAATGCGGAGGAGAGAGATATCTTGCGAAAGGATCGGGATTTGGCTAAGTTTAAATTATGAGAAGTTTGCTCAAAAAAGTGATTTGTATGGCGGCACTGGCGGCGGCGGCTTTTTCTTTCGTGAGCGCACAGGCGCAGGAGGTTGCCCCCAAGACCAGCGGCAACCCGATTTTCCCGGGCTGGTATGCCGACCCGGAGGCCATTATCTATGGGGACAGGTATTGGATTTACCCGACCTATTCGGCCCCCTACGATCAGCAGGTCTTCTTCGACTGTTTTTCATCCGCTGACCTCGTCACCTGGACCAAGCACGAAAAGCTCATCACCAATGAGGAGGTGAAGTGGGCCCGCCGCGCCATGTGGGCACCCTCAGTGATCCGGCACGAGGGCAAGTATTATTTCTTCTTTGCCGCCAATGACGTCCATGAAGGGGAGGTGGGCGGCATCGGCGTAGCGGTATCGGATAAGCCCGAGGGCCCGTATCGCGATCTTCTGGGCAAGCCGCTCATCGGCCGCATCGTCAACGGTGCTCAGCCGATTGATCAATTCGTTTTCCGGGATGACGACGGCCAGATCTACATGTATTACGGCGGCTGGCGTCACTGCAATGTCGTCCGCCTGAACGACTCCATGACGGGCCTATTGCCTTTCAATGACGGTACTTTCTACAAAGAGGTGACCCCGGAGCAGTACGTGGAGGGACCCATCATGTTCAAGCGCGAGGGCAGATATTACTTCATGTGGTCTGAAGGGGGCTGGACGGGGCCCAATTATGCGGTGGCCTATGCCATAGCCGATCACCCGCTGGGCCCGTTCAAGCGCGTTGCCCGGATATTGCAGCAGGATAAAGAGATCGCCACCGGGGCCGGACATCACTCTCTCCTGCGCATTCCCGGCACCGATGACTGGTACATCGTCTATCACCGCCGTCCTCTGGGCGAGACCGACGGCAACCACCGGGTGACCTGTATCGATAAAATGGAGTTCGATGAGCAGGGCTTCATTAAACCGGTGAAAATGACCTTCGAAGGCGTGAGCGCCCGGCCGCTGGGAGCCAAACCCGTCGAAAATTAAAAAAATAAAACGAGGTTCCGTAAGGTATTAGATTGTCGAGCAGGGGGGAGATTGTTAGAATCTCTAAGGTGTTAAGAGGAGGTATTCCCGTAACACCCGGACTATTCGTGAATAGTCACTGAATAACTCATGCTTCAGAAAGAGAGAAATATTCTGATACAGGCGCAGATGTTTCTGGACGCCGTCCTGTGCATGTTGGCACTCTGGATGGCGCATGCACTTCGTAATCTGATCAATGTCGATTTCCTGCCCAGCCCGGGGGATATTGAATCGTTTGACCGCTTTGCCTGGATGCTGCTGCTTATCCCGCTCTTGGCGCCTTTTGTTTTTTACACGCAGGGATACTATGTTCGGGAGCTTCTGCCCGTATCGCGTTTGAGGCGTTATGCGGCTCTGGCGCGAGGGTGCCTCTTGCTCTTCATCATCATGATTCTGGTGATGTTCTTGATGAAGTTCACGCTGGCCCGCTCGGTCCTGATTCTCTTCCTCATATTAATGTTCACCCTGGTGATGCTCAAAGACGAGGCTCTTTACCTGTTTCGGAAGAGCCCGATGGGCAAGACACAGTTTCAGCGCCGGGTCATTATCGCCTCTTCAGCCAGCGAAGCCCGCCGCATCCGCAAGATGTTATCCGTCCTGGGGCCGACCGATTTTAAAGTCGTGGGTCATTTCGATCTGGGCAAGGCCAAAGAGGAAACGCTCCTGACCCTGCTCCACGATCTCTCGGCCAATATCGTGCTGGTCGGTTCCAGATACGCTCAGTTCAACGAGGTCGAAAAGGTGATTCAATGCTGCGAATTGGAAGGGGTGGATGTCTGGGTCATGGCGAATTTTTTCCGGACCCAGATTTGCACGACTTCGATTGATATGCTCGAGGGCAGCCCGCTCCTGGTATTCCGGACTGCGCCCGACTTCACACTGCAGGTCTTTGGCAAGCAGATGTTCGACTATGTCGGCTCGTTTTTGCTTCTGATCCTGCTCTCGCCGCTTTTTCTTCTGATTTGCATGGCGATCAAGCTTACCTCGCCCGGGCCGGTCCTCTTTTCTCAGAGGCGCAGCGGGCTTAACGGCATCCCCTTCACCATGTATAAATTCCGCTCCATGATCAATAACGCGGAGATGAAGAAGCATGAGCTGGAGCGACTGAACGAAATGAGCGGCCCCGTCTTCAAAGTCACCAACGATCCGCGCGTCACCAAAATCGGAGCTTTACTGCGCAAGACGAGCCTGGACGAATTGCCGCAGCTTTTCAATGTGTTGAAGGGCGAGATGAGCCTGGTGGGACCCCGGCCCTTGCCGGTGGATGAAACCCTCCGCTTCGACGATATCGCCCACAGACGCCGCCTGAGTATGCGCCCCGGGATGACGTGCCTCTGGCAAATCAGCGGCCGCAATAACGTGACCGATTTCAATGAATGGGTCCGGCTGGACCTGCAATATATCGACAACTGGAGCTTCTGGGGAGATTTCAAGATTTTGCTCAAGACGATTCCGGTTGTTCTCCGGGGAGTCGGTGCCAAATAATGTCAGGGGCCGGTGAGATGAAATGTTTTGTTACGGGAGCTTCCGGTTTTATCGGAGGGAATCTGGTCAGAGAGCTGGTCCGGCAGGGGCACAGTGTCCGGGCGCTTCTGCGCGATGTCAGCGATCTGCGCGGGCTGGACGGGCTCGACAGCCAGCACTATGAGACCATTCGCGGCGACGTGCTCGATAAAGATTCTCTGAAACTGGGGCTCAAGGATTGCGACTGGTGTTTCCACGTAGCCGCCAGCTATCATCTCTGGATGCCTGATTATCGGCCGATGTTCCGGACCAATGTCGACGGCTCGCAGAACGTCATGGAGGCGGCCTGCGCGGCGGGTTGCAGCCGGATTGTCTATACCAGCACGGTCGGCTGCATTGGCATCACTCCTGAAACGGGCGTCTCGGAGCCGCCGGCCGATGAATCGCTCGACCCTCAGCCGCAGAATCTCACCACGGCTTATAAAAGCTCCAAGTGGCTGGCGGAGCTCAAGGTCCGTGAGTTTATCAAAAAGGGCGCACCGATCGTGGTGGTCTGCCCGACGGCCCCGATCGGCCCCTGTGACGTGAAGCCGACGCCCACGGGCAAGGTTATTGTCGATTTCCTCAAAGGCGAAATGCCGGCCTTCATGGAGACTGGCCTCAACTGGGTCCATGTCCGGGACGTGGCTCAGGGTCATATCCTGGCGGCTGAAAAGGGACGCATCGGCGAGCGCTACATTCTGGGCAACGCCGAGGGCAACTGGATGATGAAGGATACCTTCACCGTCCTGGCCGACATCACCGGCCTGCGGGCGCCGCGGGTCAAGATACCGTATCGGGTGGCGCTCATGGCCGCTTATGTGGATGAGACCCTCTCGCGGTTTACCGGCAAGCACCCCAGGGCGCCCCTGGCAGGCGTCAAAATGGCGGCCCATCGGATGTTTTTCAATCCGGCCAAGGCGATCCGGGAGCTCGGTCTGCCCCAGACCTCGCCGCGGCAGGCGTTCGAAGACGCCATCCGGTGGTTCAGGGAAAATGGATACGTGGAGAATTGAAAGCTGAAGGCTTTCTCTTGGTAAATAAAGGAAGATTATGGAAGGAATTTTACTTAGCATCGCCTTGGGGCTGGGCTTGAGTGCAGCCTGCGGGTTCAGGATTTTCGTGCCGATGCTCGTGGTCAGCATCGCGGCCCGCACCGGGCATCTCACTTTGGGCGAAGGGTGGCTCTGGCTGGCATCCACCCCGGCGCTGATCGCATTCGGTACGGCAACGGTTTTGGAGATCGCCGCCTATTATATCCCGTTAGTGGATCATTTTTTGGATATGGTCTCGGGACCGATCGCAGCGATTGCCGGAGCGGTGGTGGCGGCGGCTGTCTTTGTGGAGATTTCGCCGCTTCTCAAGTGGACCCTGGCCATCGTGGCCGGCGGAGGCGCTGCTTCCGTGGTCCATGCCGGCAAAACGGTGGCCCGGGCCGGCATCTCGATTCCGACTTTCGGGATGGGTAACTGGCTGATCAGTACCGGGGAGCTCCTCTCGGCCTTTGGCGTGAGCATACTCTCGCTCCTGATGCCGCTCCTGGGATTCGTTTTCTTTCTCGGATTGGCCGTGCTGGCTTTCCTCATTTATCGGCGGCGCCGTCTGCGCAGCCGGGCTCTCCTGACGATCTGAACCGCGGAAGCCTCCGAGGAAGACGCGCTCTCTCATCATTTCGTATGTCTCGAATACTGGCTATTGACCATGGCACCGTGCGGATGGGCATTGCTCTGAGCGACGAGCTCAAGATGATCGCCCAGCCGCTGGAATATATCCCCGCTGAGCCGCTGGAGAATTTCTGGGAATCTCTGGAGAAAATCGTCCTCGAAAAAGAAGTGGAGATGATTCTGGTCGGGATGCCCCGCAACATGAACGGGACTTATGGGCCGGCCTCCGAAAAAGTGCGCGCCTTTATTGCCGCCCTGCGGGAGCGCCTGCCGGAGATGCCGATGCGCACCTGGGATGAACGGCTGACTTCTTCAGAGGCCAACCGCCTCTTGATTCAGGGTGACGTGCGCCGCGACCGACGCAAAGAAAAAGTCGATAAAATGGCCGCCGCCATCCTCCTGCAATCCTACCTGGACGCCATCGGCTAGCCCGGGGTCGCAGACCCCGGGTACCGTCCAGTCCCCACACCTCCCACGACCCCGCAGGGGTCGCATTCGGGCATCTCTTCAAAAAGAATCTGCGGGAATCATCCGGCTGGTCTAAGTTGTGGAGTACCGCCCATCTGCGTCATCTGCGGTTCGGGCGGATTTACATTGGCGGAGGCGGGGTTGATTCAAGGCTTGCTTTTTGGGGAGAATTTGGCTTGAATGAGATAGGTCTTTTTCTAAAAAGACTGTGGAAAGTGGGGTCCCGTAGCTCAAATGGATAGAGCAGCGGTTTCCTAAACCGTAGATCGGGGTTCAATTCCCTGCGGGGCTGCCACTTTTTCTTCTTGTTTTTCTCATATTCCCCTCATATTCCCCTTTCGGTGCGCACATTTTTGAGGCAATGCGGTATAAATTTTTTTGAGGAATGGTTAAGATTTTGCTTGCAGCTGAACAAAATTTTTGAAAGGATCGGGCCGGTCATTGGTTGAGATTTATGTGAAACGAATCGACAAATTCAATTTGCGTAGCCGCGGGTTGCATTGAGGCCCGCGATTTTTCAAATGATCAGCAAACAAACATTACTAACTAATAAAACTATGAACATCAGTTACAAAGACATGCCTGTTGTGTTGAGAAGGCGGCTGAAAGCTTTGGAAGAGACCCCAGGCTACTGTGTATTTATTAAGATCCACAATCCTGCAGGACCAGGAGGCGAGGGTTTAGTTGAACGGGAAAACACCTTTCAAAACATCATGTACCTCCTGGCTCCGGTGAGCCGTCTCTTCAAGCACCCTGACGGTGCTTACATTTTTATCATTCCCGAAGAAAGCTTGATAAATGTAGGGTCTGGGAGGTATACACCACTATCTTTCTTCGACGATCTGCAAATGATCGTAAGGGGGAGGGGAGAATACCTACCCGCTAAAGCTGTGGTGGTGTTTTCTACTAACGTTTCAATCGTTCTCGAACAGGAAGGATGTCAGATCATCATCCAAGAGGATGGTATTGAAGAGGATGGTATTGAAGAGGATGGTATTGAAGAGGATGGTATTGAAGAGGATGGTATTGAAGAGGATGGTATTGAAGAGGATGGTATTGACCTAGCGGATTGCTTGATAAACATTGTAGACAATGTAGAGAACGGGCAGATCGTGATGAATAGAGCGTTTTATGATCAGGTGAGTAGAGAATACGAATCGATTGGTAACAGGCAACAATTTAACTGTGTTGAAGGAATTTTTCCATACGGAGCTGAAATCGAAGGATACGAAAGGCCAGTGCCCATGTACATGTTTCCCCGGGATGCAAATGTTTGAGTGGTCTTCCTGCCTTCGAGGTTGTTCAGAATTATGGATGTGGGGTGTTACCTTTTGGTTAACCTGTCCATAAAGCCGGCCATGACACCAGTCCGCTTAAGTGGACTGGTGTCTGGTCTGATCCTATGAAGGGAATAGTATCCTAAACCGTAGATCGGGGTTCAATTCCCTGCGGGGCTGCCACTTTTTCTTCTTGTTTTTCGGATATCGCGCCTGAATGGAGAACCTATTCAAAGGCATTTGGAAGTCTTTGAAAGCGTTATTGCAAAGAGGGTGTTTTGCCGTTATATTGTGGGCCGGCCAGGCGAGTCTTCGAATGATTGGCTCCGGCAAACAGATACCATGGAATTTTTATATTCAAGTTTGGAACTCCTTTACGTAGTGGTGGGCGTACTGCTGCTTTTCGGAGCGGCCGTCTTCGTGCACGAGTTCGGGCACTTCTGGGTAGCGCTCAAATGTGGGATGAAGGTGGAGGAATTCGCCATCGGCTTCGGACCGAAGATTATAAGCTGGAAGCGCAACGGCATCGAGTATTCGATTCGCTGGATACCGGCCGGCGGTTTTGTCCGTCTGCCGCAGATGGTGACCAGTGAAGCGCTGGAGGGTGCCAGTGAGGAGCCATGCCCGCCGGCAGCTCCCTGGAAACGGATTCTGACGGCCTTTGCGGGTCCCGCCATGAATATGGTGTTCGCCTTCGTTCTGGCTACTCTGATTTATTTTGTCGGGCTGCCCTATTTGATCAATCCGCCCATCATCGGCTACGTGGACCCGGCCTCCGAGGAATACCAGAAGGGTATCCGCTACGAGGATGAAATCGTGATGGTCGGCGGCAAAAAGGTCCGCTCTTGGGAAGAGGTTCATGAAGCGTGCATCCTTTCGCGCTCAAGCGAGCTGCCTTTCGTGACGAAGCGCGGGGATACTCTCTTTACCAACCAGCTCAAACTCTCGGTTGACTCCAATATCGTGGAGCTCTCGGGCCTGACCTGGAAGCTGCCCAACCTGGGAGGCAAGGATTTGCCGGTGGCTCAGAAGGTGACGCCCGGCGGCCCCGGCGACCTGGCCGGAATGAAGGATGGCGACCATATTATCAGCTTTAACGGGATGCCGATTCTGGGCAGGGAGCACCTGATCAAGCTGATCTCGGGCAGCCCGGGCAAGGAGGTCCAGTTGGCGGTCTCGCGTCCGTTGCCCGAAGGCGGGATGACGAATCTCACGCTCAGCGTCACGCCGGCGGATTTGAGCGGTACGGGAAGAATTTCGGTTTATTTGACGACGGAGGGCAAAATGACCTATGCCATTCAGACCCCGGGGCCCTTGCCCTGGGAGAATGTCGTCGGCGTTCTGGTGAAAACGTACGACACGATCGGCGCTCTCTTTCACTCCAAAGAGACAGGGGTAGGGGTCAAGGACCTCAGCGGTCCTCCGGGGATTCTGGCGCTGCTGGCCACTTACGTGAAGGGCGATTACCGCCTGGCGCTCAATTTCATGGTCCTGCTCAATGTCAGCCTGGCGGTATTGAATCTTTTGCCGATACCGGTTCTGGATGGCGGCCACATCGTGATGGCCTCCTATGAGTGGGTGACGCGCCGCTCGGTCAGTGTCAAGCTCCTCGAGTATGTGAACACGGCGTTTGCGTTTCTCCTGATCGGCTTCATGATCTTCGTCTCTTACAACGACATCAAGAAGTTTTCCATCTTCACGGGGATGTATAAGCAGGATTTCCAGTTTGAAGAGACGACTTCCCCGGACGGCGAATAGTCGTCAGACAGCATGAGCTTCAGCCAGTCACTTTACTATTACCAGCGCCGCCACACCCGCGAAGTGGTGGTGGGCAATCCTGAAGAGGGCGGTGTCATTATCGGAGCAGATCAGCCGGTCGTGGTCCAGTCGATGCTGACCAGCAAGACGGCCGATACGGAAAGCTGCGTGCGGGAGATTCTCGAACTCGAACAGGCCGGCTGCCAGTTGGTTCGCCTGACGGCGCCGACCTTGAAAGACGCGCAGAATCTGGGCGTCATTGTCGAGCGTCTCCGCAGCCGTGGGAGCAAGGTCCCGCTGGTGGCCGATATTCATTTTATCCCGGAAGCGGCGATCGAGGCCGCGCGCTGGGTGGAGAAAATCCGGATCAATCCCGGCAATTATGCCGATTCGGCAAGCTGGGATCCGCAAACGAGCACGCCCGAAATGTACGAGGCGGCCCTGAAGCGGGTGGAAGAGAAATTCCTGCCGCTTCTGGAGATTTGCAAAAAGCTCGGCCGCGCGATGCGCATCGGCTCCAACCACGGCTCCCTGAGCCAGCGGATTATGGGCCGCTATGGCGATACGCCGCTGGGAATGGTGGAGGCTGCCCTGGAATATGCCCGGATCGCCCGCAAGCACGGGTTCCATAATTTCCTCTTTTCCATGAAGGCCAGCAGTCCCAAGGTGACGATCGCGGCCTACAGGCTCCTGGCTCAGAAGCTTTCTCAGGAAGGGCCCGATTGCAATTACCCCTTCCATCTGGGGGTGACCGAGGCCGGTCAGGGAGCCGACGGCCGCATCAAGAGTGCGGTCGGGATTGGTGCGCTCCTGGTCGATGGCCTGGGCGAAACTATCCGCGTTTCGTTGTCGGAGGATAGCGTTCATGAAATCCCGGTCTGCCGTTCTCTCTTGAGCTCCATGCCGGAGATTTTCAGCGGAGAACCTGCCCCGGAATTGCCGCCTGCCTGGAATCCCTATTCTTACGAACGGCGTCCGAGCGAAGAGATTCTTTACGGGGGAATTCCCCTGGGAGGGATGCAGCCGGTGCGGGTATTGGTCACCCCGGAACAAAGAGAGGGGGCCGACCGCAACCTCCTGGCTCAGAAGCGGGCCTACTGCGAGGCCGATTATTTACCCCAAAACTGCGTGGAAATCGAGGTTTCCGAGTCACTGCCCGAGATCGCGCCCGGGAAGCCGGTGACGATCGCCGACGGCTCTTCGGTGCCGGTCGTGTTCGCTTTTCGCTGGCTGGCTGCGGCACTCAAAGAGGTCGGTTTGAAGAACCCGATTCTTCTCAAAGATACTTTTAAACCTGAAGAGAGCGACCGGCCCGGAAAATTGATTCTGAAATCGTCCGTTCTCCTGGGCTCTCTCCTCTGCGACGGCATCGGCGACTGCGTCCTGGTGCGCCGCGAAAAGAATCCCACGGAGGCGGTGATGCTGGCCTGGAATATCCTGCAGGCCTCCGGCTCGCGCACTTTCAAGACCGAATATATCTCCTGCCCCTCCTGCGGGCGTACTCTCTTTGATATCCAGAAGGTGATCGCCCGGATCAGCGAGCGGACCGGCCACCTGAGCAGCCTCAAGATTGGTATCATGGGCTGCATCGTCAATGGGCCCGGAGAGATGGCCGATGCGGATTTCGGCTACGTGGGAGGAGCCCCGGGGAAGATTACTCTCTACGTCGGCAAAACTCCCGTGAAGCGCAATATCCCGGAAGAAGAAGCGGTAGATGCCCTGGTCGAGCTAATTAAAGAGCACGGCCGCTGGGAAGAGCCTCCGGTTTCTTAGAGACATCAGATTTACTTAGGAGCAAAACTCGATTTCATTTGAGCAAGTTTTGATTCCCCTGTATAGGGATTATCTTCTGTATATGTGTTCGTATATTGGTTATTTATAAGTATAAATACGCATTCTTCTAAATTTTCTGGAGAAAGACCTCCGCAAAATTCATTTATTATAAATGGCTGGATTCGATTTCTTTGCGTTTTGTAAGCAACTACCCCTACCGTGTTGCGGAACTCGCTATTGTTAATCCAATCAACTATTTGATCATGCTGTTCAAAAGAATTTTCGAAAATCAAACCAACTCCAGTACCCAGACTTGTCTCATAATCTTTTATCTGAGCAGCACTATAATAAGGAAATCTATTCATATTTATTTATATTTGTTTTGCACTAGATCCTCTAGTGTAAAGAAGAAATATAGCATACTTACTTTTGATTGTCAAGCGAATTATTTATTGTTGTATAAAAAATGGGAAATACGACCTTCTTTGAGAAAATATGAATCTATTGAGCCTCTCCGGGCTGAACTGATTTGGCTCTAACCATTACCAAAGGATTGTAAAAATGGATTAGCGGCAAACCAGCAAGACAGAATCTATCTCTTCGGGTTCAGTCGACAGTGAAAGGTTGAAGTAGAAGGTTCTCTTGGGCCGGTGGGAAGAGCCACCGGCTTCAGAAGGTGGTTTTTAAAGGAGCGGCTTCAGCTCAGTATTTCAATGGTCCCACTCGATAATGCGGATTCCGTCGCCGATATTCCGGATAACGGTTTCCTTGACCTCCTGCCGGTGAGTACAGGACGTCTTGCCGGGGTGGCCTTCAGGAGAACGTGAGGCGAAAACAATCGCCTGAGCGCCGCGCTCGACTAAGATTTTGGCCCGAGGAACCGCCTGTTTGCCGGGGCAGCCGCCGCAACTGAAAAAACCGATGATTTCGACCGAGCCTTTCTCTCCGGCGGAGGATTTGCCCTCTGCCTCGATTTTGAGATCGGCAGCACGCGGGTATCCGCATATATCTGCGGTTTTCTGGCATCTGATAATTCCTATTTTCATTCTGATTTTTCCCTGTTCACGGAGGCAAAGGCTCCTTGGGTGTAACGCAAAGTCCCGGCGATGAATGTGCTTTTACTCATGGCATTTTCGTTTCAAAACCCAGTTCTGAAAAAGTTTTCAGGTCGTCTTCGATATCTATTCCGCAGGTGGTCAGGAGATAACCCGAAATGGCGGCATTGGCTCCCGATTGAAAGATACTGCGGCCCTGATCGGCCAGGAGACTGCGGCCGCCGGCCAGGCAGATCGTCGCCTGCGGGAGGGTAAAACGGAAAAGGGCAACCGTACGGCGAATTTCCTCAAGCGGCAGCGGGGGATTCTTTTCCAGCGGCGTGCCCGGAATCGGGTTCAGGATATTGACCGGAATATAAGAGGCGCCTTGCCGTCCCAGTTCCAGGGCCAGATCGAGCCGGTCCTCCATTGATTCACCCAGGCCGATAATCCCGCCGGAGCAGATTTCCAGTCCGGTTTGGCGCAGGGCCTCCATGACCCGGATTTTATCGTCGTAGGTGTGGGTCGTGCAGACCTGCGGGAAAGAGCGCCGGGAAGTCTCCAGATTATTATGGTAGCGGGTGAGCCCGGCCTCTTTGAGGCGCCGGAGCTGGCTCGGAGTGAGGAGCCCGAGCGATGCGCAAAGCCCGATAGAGCTCCGCCGGCGGATTTGGCGAAAAACCTCGCAGATGCGATCCACCTCTTCCTCGGTCAGTCCGCGGCCGGAAGTCACCACCGAAAAGCGCTCGGCACCCCGCCGCGCATTTTCCAGAGCTTCCTCGAGGATTTCAGATTCGCTCTTCAGGGGATAGGAATCGACCCGAGCCCGGTAATGGAGCGACTGGGCACAGTATTTGCAGTTCTCGGTGCAGCCGCCGCTCTTCGCATTGCAGACGGTGCAGAGATGGAATGCCTTGCCGCAGAAGCGTTCCCTCAGCTCCTCGGCCGCTCGGCAAAGCTCCTCCAAGTCGGCAGGGATCAGCTCCAGAAGCTCCTCCCGCAGTGCTGAGCCTCCTGCCATTATTTTATTCTTCAGCTCACTAACCATTTTTTTAGTGGGTACTCCGCCGTTCTTCTTCTAGGAGAGCTCCAGCATCCGCTCGATGGGGGCCCGAGCCCTGGCTATAATGTCGGCCGGGAGCCGGATTTGCGGCTTCATTTCGTTAAAGGCGTTGATCATCTTATCGAGCGTATTCTTCATCATGTGCTTACACTCGGGCTGATAGCCTTTGATCGGCAGAGAGTAAAACTTTTTATCGGGCAATTCCTTGCGAAGCCGGTGGATGATATTGACCTCGGTCACGATAATGAATTCCTCGGCCGGCTGAGTGCGGCAGTAGGTGATCATCTTCTCGGTGGAGCAGACCTCATCGGCGGAGCGGCGAACCGGAGCCGTGCATTCGGGGTGTGCGACGACCCTGGCCCCGGGATGTTTTTTCTTTTCTTCGGCAATGGCTTCGGCCGTGAATTGGGTGTGGACGTAACAATAGCCCGGCCAGAGAAGCATCTCGCGTCCGGTCTTCTCCATGACCCATGAGCCGAGGTTCTGATCGGGAGTGAAGAGAATCGGGCGATCCTTCGGACTGGCCGCCACGATTTTATCCGCATTGCCGCTGGTGCAGATCACGTCCGAGAGCGCCTTCACCCCGGCGGAGCAGTTGATATAGGAGACGACGTAGAGTTCGGGGTGTTTCTCCTTCAATTTTCGCAGCTCTTCAGCCGGGCAGCACTCTTCCAGGCTGCATCCGGCGTCGGCGTCGGGCAGGATAACGGTGCGGTCCGGGTTCAGGATTTTTGCGGTTTCGGCCATGAAATTGACTCCGCAGAAGAGGATGACTTTGGCATCGGTCTTGGCGGCCTGGCGCGCGAGCCCGAGAGAATCGCCCAGATAGTCGGCAACATCCTGAATTTCTTTGATTTGATAATTGTGAGCCAGGATAATCGCCTGATGTTTCTCTTTGAGACGGCGGATCTCTGCCTGCCGCTCCGCGATCCACTCCGGAGAAAAGGAGGGCGCCGGAATCTCGACCTGGAAAGGATTTGCGCATTGGCAGCGGCCGACATTCTCGCAGTGGCGAACGAGAAAATCAGGAATTTTAATATCCATAAGATGAACGATACCAGAAGGCAGACCGCTCTTCAAGAAAGAGTAGAGGCTCCGCGGCGGCCGGACTGAAAAGGTTTTTTTGGGGAGATAAGAGAGTTTTTTGGGGCATATAAGCTCCTGAAGATCAATTTAATCTTAAAATTTTAAAGAATGAGTCTTCCGAACCGTTCCCGAAGGGGATTCCGTACTTTAGCATTTATATGCGGGCGGAATTTTGGCAGAATATCGGAGGCCAATGCGCTATTCTTGGAAATTTCATGACTTTGAGCCAGTTGCAGTTGAGGAGCTTGCCGCCCGGTTGGAGGTGAGCCCCTTGATGGCGCGTTGTCTTTGGAACCGGCATGTAAGGACGGCCGAAGAGGCGGAGAGTTTTCTCGAGCCTTTTCTAAAAAGGCTGGGCGATCCGTTTCTGATTCCCGATATGGATAAGGCGGTCACGCGTCTGC
>Ga0116149_1004073_pt1 | contig 14611 bp, 8 predicted proteins | sample AD_UKC057_MetaG_FD_89787 | JGI IMG/M metagenome (GOLD analysis project Ga0116149, IMG submission 89787) | Active sludge microbial communities of municipal wastewater-treating anaerobic digesters from USA - AD_UKC057_MetaG | ecosystem: Engineered > Bioreactor > Anaerobic > Digestate | place: USA... | reverse complement strand
TTCGATCCATGCGACATCCCCAACGACGAATCGTGTCATGGCGCCGCTGTTCGAGGGCGAGCTGGCTCTGCTGGATCCTCAATTGCCTGACGGCTGGCAGATCGTCAGGCAGGGCCGCCAATTCACCCTGCACGCGGACGCTCCCGGCAGCAATCGGATTGACCTGACGCTGGCGGCCCGGGTTACCCGGGAAGAACCGTGGAGTATCGTCCGCTTCACCGGGCCTCCGGCGGCGGCGGCGACACTCTCCGTCAGGTCCGCCGACCCGCACGTGGACCTCCAGCTTGCGAGCGGTGTCCCCCTCGAAGGGAGCGACCCAACTCAGCCGGAAGTTCGCGGCGTGGTGGGAGCAGACCGCCAGGTTGCCGTGCGCTGGCAAGCGAAGGCGACCGAAACGACGCGCGAGGCTCTGGTCACGGTGGACACGCGATGCGCTGTGGACGCCACGCCGGCGGCCATCCGTCTGTCAACCACCTTTGCGTGCGAAGTCCTGCAAGGTCGATGCTCGCAGATCCGGTTCGCGTTGCCGTCGGGCCAGACGCTCACCAAACTGAGCGGCGATCTGATCAAGGATTGGCAGGCAACGTCCGAAGCGGGCGCTTCGATCATCATGGTCGACCTCATCCGCCCGCTCGAAGGCGTGACCGCTTTCGACGTGGTGTCGGAACAACCGCTGCCCGCTTTGCCGGGCGCCGCTGAACTGCGTCCACCGCAACCCCTGGGAATCCAGCGCGAGACCGGTCGCCTCGGCGTGCGGGCTGAGGACCTGGTGGCGCGGGTGGACCGGAGCGAGGCGCTGTGGCAGGTCAATGCCGCTCCCGGCGAGTTCGCGGCGTTTCAGTTCAATCTGCGTCCCGCGGTGCTCCACCTGCATCTCTCACCCGTCGAGCCGCTGGTGACGGGGAGCACGCGGGTGCGGGCCGCGGTGGAGGAAACGCGCCTGCTGGTCGATCATCGGGTCGATCTCAATGTCTCGCGAGCCGGCATCTACGGTCTCGAATGGGGTCTGCCGCCCGACTTGACGGTTGCGCACGTCGAAGGCGAAGGGATCGAGGACTGGCAATCGAGCGCGGGCAAATTGCGGTTGCGATTCGCCCAACGCCTGCTGGGCCAGCGCGTCCTCACGATCCGCCTCGAACAGGCGCTCAACCGCCTGCCATCGGAGATCATCCTGACCCCCTTGCGCCTGACCCACACCGCGCGGGAAACCGCGCTGATCGGCGCGGGTGCCAGCGCGGGCATTCAACTGAAAACCGGCCCCCTGAGCGGCGCCCGGGAAATCCCGGTCAGTGGCTTGCCCGAGCGGCGGGATGAGTTGCTCGCCTTCCGTGCGGACGCCGCGGATTGGCGTGTCATCCTGGCGGTCGAACGTCTGAGTGCGCGCATTGTGGCTGAGGTCTTCAACCTGATCACGATCGGGGACGGTCTGGTCGGCGGCGGCGCCACGATCCGGTTTGGCATCGTCAACCAGGGAGTTCAGCAATTCCGCGTCCGGCTCCCGGCCCACTGGCGGAATGTCGAGTTCACCGGCGCCAACATACGCCGCAAAGATCGCGAGGGCGACGTCTGGACGATCACCCTGCAGGACAAGGTCTGGGGCGGCTACACCCTGGTTGTGACCTATGACCATGGCTTCGACCCGCAAAAAGCGACGCTGGACGCCGGGGGCGCCCACCCGCTCGACGTCGAGCGGGAGACCGGCGCGGTCGCCATCACGAGCGCGGCCAACCTGGCCCTCGAACCGGCGCCGATCGCCGAGCCTTTGAGGCGCATCGATCCCTCCGAACTGGCCGCAACCGATCGCGCGCTGGTGGCCCGGCCGGTGCTCCTGGCCTACCGCTACGAAGGTCCCGCCTATGCGCTCGAACTCCACCTCATGCGTCACGAGGAGGTCCCGGTGCTCGATGCGGTCGCCGACCGCGCCCAATTCACGAGCGTGCTGACCGACACAGGCGAGATGCTGACGCAGGCGAGCTTCCTGGTGAAGAACAACGAGCGCGCGCACCAGCGCTTCGAACTCGCCCCCGGCGCGACTCTCTGGGGCGTGGCCGTCAATGGCGAACCGGTGCGCGCCGACAGGGACGGCGATTGGGTGGTGGTGGCGCTGCCGCGCGGCGAGAACCGCGATCAGATCTACGCCATCGATCTCAAGTACGCTCAACAGGTCGGCACCCTCGGCGGCCTGTGGCCCAGGCGCCTCGAACTCGATGCCCCCAAGACCGACGTGCCCGGCACCTATGCCGAGTGGGTGCTGCACGTGCCTCCCACCCGCCACGTTTACGGCTTCGGAGGCACCCTCGAAGTCACCGGCGGCACCACCTACGGCTGGCGCGACGGCTGGGACCAGTTCATCGCGACCTATCGCGGACTCTGGCACGAGTATGGCGCCGTGCTGATCTTCGGCACGGGCCTCCTGGCGTTCGTGATCGCCCTGGTCTGGTACGGCAACAGAAAAGGCTTTGGCGGCGTTGTCACCGTCCTGATCGTCTTTTGTTTCCTCGCCATCCTCGCCGGGATGCTGCTGCCAGCCCTCTCGAAGGCCAAGAGCAAAGCCCAGCGGATCAATTCGCTCAATAACCTCAAACAAATCGGCTTGGCCGCCCGCCTTTACGCGGGCGACAACCAGGAACGGATGCCCGACAGCTTCGAGGCGATGAGGAACGAGCTGGGCACCGACAAGGTGCTCATCGATCCTGAGACCGGCCAGCGATACACCTACGTCGGCGCCGGCAAGTCCGAGGCCGATCCCAATGCCATCATCGCGTACTCGCCCGAACGGCCCGGAGGACGCCGCGAGGTCGTGTTCGCCGACGGCAGCGTGCAGATCATGTCCGCCGACAAGTTCTTCGAAGCCACGGCCCGCGACCAAACCGCGCCGATGGATCAGCGGATGCTCGAGCGTTACGGCCTTGCCGGACGTCCGCAGGTCGTCCCAGCCCCTCCCGCGGCCCCTCCCGCAGTCCAGACCGGCCCGGCGGCTACGCAGCCGGCACAGCCCCAGCAGGTCCAAGTGGTCGCTCCGATTCAAGCGCCGACTGAAGCCCTCGCGGATGCTCCCGAGGCGATGCCGGTCTTCGACGCCGCCGGGCCCACGGCGGCTGGCATCAAGTCGATCCGCTTCGACCTTCCCAAGGCGGGACGGGCCTACACGTTTACGCGAGTCCTGAGCGTCGAGGAGAAGGCCCCCCGGATCAGCGTCGGCCTGGTGTCGAACCGACTCTTCACTTTTGCCCGTGCCGCCGTCCAGGTGCTGGCTTTCCTGGCGGGCCTGATGCTTGTGCTGGTCCAGTGGCGCTCGGCCCATCCCAAAGCCCTCTGGCTGACGGTCGGGCTGATGCTCGCGGGTCTGGCGACCGCCGATCTCTTGATCGCCTGGCGTGTCTTGCACCTGGCCCTCACCCTGGCCGTTCCTGCCCTCTTGGCCTCGCTGCCCGCCTGGTGGCTTCTGCGCTGGCGTCAACGCGCCAGGAGTAACCGCCCGCCTCCAGCGTCCCCTCCCGATGCTTCACCGGGAACCGAGATCGCCGGGACACCCTCGGCCGCCGGGACGACTGTGCTGGCAATGTTGTTGCTGACGGGCGGTGAGGAGGCCCTCGCTGCCTCGTCGCCGCAGCCGCTTTCGAGCCGCGTGACGATCACACGCCTGGATCTGACCGGCAGCGCCGGCCCGCGGGCCGCCCAATTCGACGCCACGCTCCTGCTCGTGGCCAACGGCACCAATGCGTCTGCTCAGTTGTTCGGCGCGGACGTTGCGGTCCAGGAATCGACCGTCATGACCGGCGATGCGCAGTTCTGGCGGAACGGCGACGAATGGAGCGTGTTCATGCCGCACCCCGGCTCCGCCACGCTGCGATTGAAACTGCTGGCGCCCTTGGGCGGCGATCTGGCCAAACCGGAACTCAATCTGGCGCTGCCGCCCGCCTTGGGCGGGCAGTTGACGCTTGTGCTTTCCGAGCCGGACGCCGATGTCGAGTATCCCGACGCACTTGGTTTCGTGCGGCGGCTCGAGGGAGAGACGACCGTGGTCGAGGCCGTTCTGGGCGGCAGCGATCGACTGAACCTGCGCTGGACACCCAAGCGCAAGCGGGCCGACGAGGTCGAGGCGACGGTCTTCGCCAATCAGACCGCGCTCGTCACGCTGGGCAACGGCGCCATTCGCACACGCGCCGTCATGGATTGGCAGGTCAGCCAGGGCGAATTGCGCCGGGTGTGCGTCCGGCTCCCGTCTGGCAGCCGGCTCCTCAAGGTGCAGGGCCCGCACGTTCGTTCCTGGCAGTTGACGCCGACGAACGCCGACACGCTCGAGGTCGACCTTCTCAAACCCGTCACCCCCGGCTTGCGACTCACCCTCGAACTGGAACAGACTCTCGACGCCCTCCCGGTCAGCGCGCGGATTGCGGTGCCTGAGGCGCTCGATGTGAAGCGCCAGACCGGCAGCATCGGCGTCCGGGCCGCGGCGGAACTGGGCCTGAGCGTCGAGCGCGCGAGTGGCCTCGACCGGGTGGACAACGCCGAGTTCGCCAAGGCGGCCGAAGACGCCCAATTGGCTGTGTTCAGTGCCTGGCGGTTTCTCCGGCCCGACTTCGATCTCGACGTGAGGGCCGAGGTGCTGCAACCGCGCACCGAGGTGCTGCAGCGCCAGCATTTCACCGTCGGCCTCGAACAGACGGATCTCCTCAGCCAGATCGATTACACCATTACCCGCCTGGGGGTGTTCGCCCTGCGCCTGCGCCTGCCCGCCGAAGGGCGCCTCGAAGCAGTCGCCAGCGAAGCCATCCAGAGCTGGACGGAACACACCGAGGGAACGGAGCGTTTCCTCGACCTCACGCTCAAGGAACGTACGATTGGCCGCGTCCAGGTCGAGGTCCGCTGGCATCGACCCCTGACGAACCTGCCGCCCGTGTTGGCCCTGGCCGGCGTGCATCCGCTCGAGGTGGCCAAGCTCGACGGCTACATGACCGTGTCCGCCGGCCCTGGCGTTGGACTCAAGACGACCAACCTGGTCGGCGTGGTCGAAATCCCGGCGGCGACAGTGCCCGGGTTCACGCCGGCGAGCGCCGGTGCGCTGGCGTTCAAGCACCTGACTGGCGAGCCTTCCGCCGAGTCGACGTGGTCAATCGCGCTCGCGACCGAGCAGCTCGAATCCTGGATCCGCGCCGAGATCGTCACGTTGGCGAACGTCGGCGAGACGCGTGTCAGCGGCCAGACCCTGATCCGGTACGAAATCCAGAACGCCCCAACACGCGAGTTCCGACTCAAAACACCCCCCGCCTGGCGCAATGTGGAACTGCTGGGAGCCGGCATCCGCCGCCGCGACCACACCGATGGCGAGTGGCGAATCGAGTTGCAAAACAAGGTCATGGGCCTCTACCGGCTGACCGTGCCGTGGGAAATGCCGCGCGGCGACTCGAACACGCTGGTGCTCGCCGGTCTCCAGGCGGTCGGTGTCGAGCGCGAAGCCGGCGCCGTGGGGTTGCTCACGCAGGGCCAGTTGCAGTTGGCGCCGGGTGACACCCCCAATCAGTTGCTGCGCATCGACGCCCGCGAGTTGCCAGGCTGGGCAACCTCGTCCCACCCGGGACTTCCAGTGCTCTGCTACCGCTACCTGCGCCCCGGTTGGACAATGCGCCTGGACGTGCGCCGGTTTCAAGACGCCGCCGTCCTGCAAGGCCTCGTGGACAGCGCGCGACTCCGTACGGTCCTGGCCGACGACGGCCAACAAATGACCCAGATGGAACTGAGCATCCGCAACAACGGGCGCCAGAACCTCGCAGTCGCCCTCCCGAATGAAGCCCGGCTCTGGTCCGCCTTTGTGGACGGCCAACCCGTCCGCCCCGCCCGGCGCGACGACCGGCTCCTGCTGCCGCTCGAACGTCCCACCACCGACGACGCCCCCATCGCCGTCGAAGTCGTCTACGTCGGACGCGTGGATTTCCCGCGTGTGGCGGGCCCGGTCCGGCTCGATTCGCCCTGGCTCGACCTGCCTCTCAAAGACGCGCGTTGGGAATTGTTCGTCCCGCCCGACTATTCGTACCGGAGATTCGCGGGCACGATGAGTTACGAAAGCGCCGAGATGGTCGCCGTCAGCCAGGATTTCACCTTCGCCGAATACCAGCGCCAGGAACTCTCGAAGCAGGCCAGCTTCGAGGCGCGCGCCGTGGATTTCCTCCAACGCGCCCGGACGGAATTCGCCACCGGCAACCTCGACAAGGCCACGCAGCTCAAGGGATTCAAGGGCGCCCAGATCCGCGATCAACAGGCCGCCGCGGAGTTCAAACGCCTCGAAGCCGACGTCAACCGGGCTCAAAGCACCCAGCTTATCGAGGCGCAGCGCAACTATGTGTTCCTCAACAATGCGCGCCTCGGTCTGGAAGGGAGCGACCTCGCCGCCGAACAGGCCCCCGATGCGCCGAAGGACTACGACACCCGCGTGGCCGAGCAGCAAGTGGCCCAGTTGCAGAAAGTCCAGGCCCTGGCCGAAACGCAGGTCGCTCCACTGCGCGTCAACCTCCCCACACGCGGGCTGCGCTTCTCGTTCGTGCAGGCGCTCCAGACCGAACCGAACAAACCCCTCACCATCCGCCTGCACGCTCGCAACGGACGCGACCGCGGCTGGTTTCAGACCGCCGCGCTGTGGCTTGGCGGTCTTGTCCTCGTGTGGGGCTGCGCCGCCGTGGCCCTCGCCTTGCGAACCTCGGCCCGGCATGCGAGGGCCACGCGCATGGAAGCACCGTGACCCCCAACCGGGTTAAGGCTTGCGAAGCCTGTAGAAAACCGCGGCACTCGAGGCCGCGTTCGTGACGACGAATTGGTCGTGGCTGACGGTGGGCGGCGGGGCAGCCTGGCGCCACTGCATCGGCGGCAGCTCAGTCGCGTATTCGAGCGCGAAGCCCGTCGCCTGGCTGGACCACGCGAGCACGATTTCGCCGTCCTGCCTCCTCACACTCAGAGTGGGCGGCGTCGGCGCAGGCACAGTGGCATAGGCGACAACCAGGCCGGCCGCGGAACCCCGGACAACCGTGCCATCCAGATCGATGGCCAGATCGGGGAGGTTGATGGCGTACGTCAACTTGCGGTTCAGGCCGTCCAGCGCCGTGATCATCCCGCCGGCGGCATTGGTCACAATCGTCGGAGCCAATTCCGCGTGCAGAAGATCCGGGAGGGGTTGACCGAGCCCCAGAGGCAGGGCAAGACCGTCCAGGTCCGCCCAAGCCCTGGCGATGCCGATGCAGGTCGTGTCGGGTCCGAATGCGCCGTCGGCAATGCCGATGGCGCCGGGCACGGCGTTCGTGATGTCGAGTTGGACGTTCCGAAACGCGAGGAAAGCCGTGTCGAAGGTGAGGAGGAGCGTCGCCCGCACCCGGCCGCCCAAGGCCGCCAGTGCGGTTCTCGTGCTGGTGTAATTCGTCGTCGACGCATCCCAGTCGGCCGGGTTGGGGCGCAGGCGTGCAACCTCGACGGCATAGAGGTTGTGGGCGCCGCCCCGAAACGAAATCGAGGTGGCATCCACGTAATCCGTGACGATCTCCCCGTCGAGCGCGGCGCGCCGGCCGCCGGCGTCAGTCCACTGGCTGTCACTCGATGCGTCGCGAATCCGAAACGTGACGTTCCCCAGATCGGGCACGGGGACGGCCTGATCGGCGATCGTCAGCCGAATGGAACTCTCGGCGGGATCAACGTCCCAGGTGACCACGCCCGCTTCCACTCGAGGCCAACTCAGCAGCGCGGTCGCGAGGACCACTGTCAGAAACCCGAACCTGCACGGCGAACACGGAGTCATAACTCTGCATCCCACATTCTCTCATGAACTGCTCTGATCGGGAACATCCGGTTCAACAGGACCCGTTGCTTTCGCTGCAACTCTGCCGCGCTGCGTAATACCCGGACGAGCGAGGGGCGCGCAATGCATTTTCCCATTCGCGCATCTTCCCATTCGGTCCATTCGCGCCTTCCCTTGCGGCGATTTTTCGTGTAGGTCCTTTGGGCCTGATGACGAAGACGGCGCTGTTGTTTGCCGGCCAAGGTGCCCAATGCGTCGGCATGGGAAAAGACCTGGCCGAACGATTTGGCCAGGCGCGCATGCTGGTCGATCGGGCGGACGCAGACCTGGGATATCCTCTGAGCCGGCTCTGCTTTGAAGGCCCCGAGGCGGAACTCACCAGGAGCGAGTTCGCCCAGCCGGCCATTTTTCTGGTGAGTTGGATCGCGTTTCGATTGCTGCGGGAGGCTGTCCCCGGATTCGAGTTCCAGGCCGCGGCAGGTCTTTCGCTGGGCGAATTCACCGCCTTGGCGGCCGCCGGTGCCCTGGGTTTCGATGACGGTCTGCGGATCGTCCGTGAGCGTGGCCGATTCATGCAGGAAGCGTGCGATGCCACCCGCGGAAGCATGGCGGCCGTCCTTGGGTTGGACGAACCCTCCACCCGGGCCGTCTGCGCCGAAGCCGGCGTCCAACTGGCCAATCTGAACTGTCCCGGACAACTCGTCATCTCAGGCGAAGCCGACGCTGTGGCTCGGGCCTGCGACCTGGCCAAGGCACGCGGAGCGCGCCGGGCCGTGCGGTTGCCGGTGGCGGGCGCATTCCACTCGCGGTTGATGGCCAGCGCGCAGCCGAAGCTCGCCGCTGTGTTGGCGGCGGCCGCTGTGGCCCCGACCACCGTGCCGGTCATCGCGAATGTCACGGCGCAACCGCACGGCGATCCGGACGCGATTCGCTCCCGCCTGATCGAGCAGGTCACAGGATCCGTCCTCTGGGAGAAAACGATCCGACACCTGCTTGGCGCGGGGTTCACACGGTTTATCGAGCTTGGTCCCGGCACCGCGTTGAGCGGGTTTTTGCGCCGCATCGATACCCAGGCCCAGATCCTGAACATCGCCGACGCCCCCAGCCTGGAAACGACCGTGAAAGCGTTGACCTCCTGACAATCCAAAAACAAATCCATCCCATCGCATGAGCCTTCTTGCCAACCAACTCGCCGTCGTCACCGGTGCCGGACGCGGCATCGGACGCGCCATCGCCCTCGCCCTGGCGCACGCCGGCGCCGATGTCGTCTGCATCTCCCGCACCGCCGAGAACGCCGAGAGGGCGGCGGGCGACGTGCGCGCCCTGGGACGCCGCGGTTGGGCGTGCGGACTCGATGTCAGCGACGGGGCGGCCGTGGCGGCGACTGCCGAGCGCCTTCTGGCCGAGACGTCTCGCATCGACATCCTCGTCAACAACGCTGGGGTGACCCGCGACGGATTGCTGATGCGCATGAGCGACGAGGACTGGGACACCGTGCTCGATACGAACCTCAAGGGCGCGTTCAACGTGACCAGGGCCTTCGTGCGCGCCTTCATCCGGCAGCGGGCCGGACGGATCATCAATATCGCCTCGGTGATCGGTCTGATGGGCAACGCCGGCCAGTGCAATTACGCTGCGAGCAAGGCGGGCTTGATTGGCTTCACCAAGTCGCTGGCGCGCGAATTGGCCTCGCGCAGCATCACCGCCAATGTCATCGCGCCCGGCTTCATCGACACCGACATGACCTCAAAGCTCACCGACGAGCAGCGGGCGCACGTGCTCCGACAGATCCCGATGGGATGCATCGGCAATGCGGACGATATCGCGGGGGCGGCCGTGTTCCTCGCCAGCCCGGCCGCGCGCTACATCACCGGACAGGTGCTCACCGTCGACGGCGGGATGGTCATGTGAGCCGGTCAGGCCTTGATATCTGAGTTCGTCGGCATGGCCGGTGCGGCGGGCGCGGCGGGGGCAGACGCGGCCGACGGCTGGGCCTGCTGGATCACCGACAGCGCCTGGTTGACGATGAACTTGCTCATCTCCGTCCCGGTCTGGTTGAGGTTGGCCAGGAATTGCAGCGTCGCCAGCGCCGGACCGCCGAATTCCCATCGACAATCCTCGAACCGGCAGGCATCGATGGTCACCGAGGAGTACCCGCAGAAGATCAGCCGGCACTTGCGGAAGGTGCAGTGACGATACTCGTGAAAGTCCATGAGGACCGGCTCAGCCTCGAAGGTGTATTTCTTGATGACCATAACGTGGGCGCAGCCTACCGAGTCGTCCCGGCAAGGGCAAGGAAAGCCGGGCGCGTGCCAGCGGTTCTGAACGTCGTCAAACTGAGAATTGCCGGGCGCGTCCGCTGCCCGATTCGCCATCCCGGTTGTCCGCCGGACCGCCGATGCGGTCAGCGTGGGGCCTCGGACCCCCGCTGCAGTTCGTACGACAGGAACGACAGACAGTAGAACGCGGCGGTCTCGCTTCGGAGCACCAGCGGCCCCAGCGTGATCGGCAGCGCACCGGCGGACTGGATCAATTGCAGTTCGGCGGGCGTGAAGTCCCCTTCCGGCCCGACCCAAACAGCCACATCATCGGGAGGCGCCGGCCCGTCCTGTCGCGCCGCGCGCAGATGCTCGCGAGGATGGCGGGCGCCCGGCTGCAAAGAGGCGAGCAGCATGAGCGAGAAACGAGGCTGCGTGGCCAGGAACGCGGACGGCGTTGCTGGGGCCTCGATTTCCGGCAGCCAGGGAGCGCCGCATTGCTTGAGGGCCTCGATGGCCACCGCCCGCCACTTGTCCACCACGCGCGCCGATTCCTCCGCCTCGGGCCGGGCGACACTGCGCTCGGAGAGAATAGGCACGATCCGGGCGGCCCCAAGTTCCGTGGCTTTCTGGATGATGAGGTCCATGCTCCTCGCCTTGGCAATGGCCTGGATCAGGGTGAGCCGGTAGGGAAGGCGCGGCAAGTCGCTGCTCTGACGCAGGGCAAGATCCACGTGATGGCGCCCGGTGCCCGTCACGTCGCACAACAGCTCATGGCCCGCGCCGTCCATGACAATCACGCGCTCGCCAATCCGCACGCGCACGACGTGCAGCGCATGGTGCGCCTCGGCGTCGCACAGCCGCAGGCGGCCTTCCCGAATCGCTTGGGGCGGAAGATAGAATCGGTGCATTATCGGAAGAAATCCTTGGCCCGTTCGAAGAAGCTGCGGCTCCGCGGGTTGACATTCGCGTCGCACAGCGAGGCAAACTCCTCGATCTTGGCGCGCTGCGCGGCGTTGAGCTTCGTTGGCACCTCGATCTGGACGCGGACATGCAGGTCTCCGCTGCCATAGCCTTGCAGGTTGCGCACCCCGCGCCCCCGGAGCCGGAAGACAGTGCCGTTCTGAGTGCCGGGCGGCATTTTGATGTGCGCCGCGCCTTCGAGCGTGGGCACCTCAAGTTCGGCCCCGAGGGCCGCCTGCACGAAACTGATCGGGACCTCGCACAGCAAATCGTCGCCGTCGCGCTGAAAGATGTCGTGCGGCTGCACGTGCAGAACAACATACAGATCCCCCGCTGGCCCGCCGCGCCCGCCCGCCTCCCCGTTGCCGGCCGAACGAAGACGCGTTCCCGTGTCGACCCCGGCCGGAATCCGGAGTTTGACCGGCACGGTCGCTTTGCGTTGACCGCTCCCGCGGCAAGCGCGACAGGGCTTCTCGACCACGCGCCCGGCGCCCTGACAGCGGGGGCAGATCTGGCGCACGCGCATGAAGCCGCCCAGAACCTGCTCGACCTGGCCGCGTCCGCCGCATGTCGTGCAGTTCTTGTGGCCCGAGCCGCTTTCCGCCCCGCTGCCGTGGCAGTGATCGCACCGGTCCGGCTTGGTGATCGTGATCTCCTTCTCGCAGCCCAGCGCAGCCTCCTCGAATGTGATCTCGAGGTCATACCGCAGGTCCGCCCCGCGCTGGGGAGCCGTGGGATCGCGCCGCTCGCCGCCGCCAAAGAGTTCCTCGAAGATCCCGCCGCCGCCGCCGCCGAACACCTCGCGGAAGATCTCGAAGGGATCGTGGAACCCGCCGCCCGCCCAGCGTCCCCCCGCCTCCGCACGCTGACGAGGGTCAAGGCGGCGTGGCCATACTGGTCGTACGCCGCGCGCTTCTGCGAGTCGCTCAGAACGTCATAGGCCTCGCCCAGTTCCTTGAACCGCTCCTCCGCGGTCTTGTCGCCCGGATTCCGGTCCGGGTGGTATTTGAGGGCCAGCTTGCGGTAGGCCTTCTTCAACTCCTCCTCGGTGACGGCCCGCTCCACACCGAGCACCTCGTAGTAATCGCGTTTGGCCATCGCCTTGCCGTGGAAGAAATCCTCAGTCGGCGGATGCCGGCGGGGCCGGCGCCTTGGCCACAACAACCGAGGCGGGTCGCAGGAGACGCTCCCGATACTTGTAGCCCTTGCGCAATTGCTGCAGCACATGCCCGTCCGAAACCTCCGATGACTCGCGCTGCGCAACCGCCTCGTGCAGGTTCGGATCGAACGGCTGCCCGGCTGCGTCCACCTCCTCGAGACCGGCCTCCGCCAGCACGTTCCGGAGCTGGCTCTGGATCAGCGCCACACCCGCCCGAAACGACTCCCCCGACGCCCCGTCCGCGCCTGGATCGGAAGCCAGCGCGATCTCGAAGTTGTCCAGCACGGAGATCAGCTTGCCCAGGAGGGCCTCGTTCGCGTACCGAACCGATTCCTGCCGCTCCCTCGCAGCCCGCTTCTTGAAATTCTCGAGGTCCGCGGCCGTGCGCAGGTAAAGATCCCGACTCTCGTCGCCTTTGGCCGCGCGCGCCTGCAGGGCCTCGACCTCCGCTGCGCTCAGCGCCAAACCGGCCGCTGGGGCGACGGTGTCCGCACTATCAACCCCGCTGGCGGCAACCGCCGGCTCGGCCGCCATCGCGGGTTCGCACGGCGGCAGCGCCTCGGCGCCAGGCGCGGCTTCATCCCTCGGGCTCTCAGTCGTTGGACTCGTTTCTTTGCTCATGACCGTAAATCAAAGACGGCGAGGTTACACCAAGGACCGGCAGTGGGCAACTGTTCGAAATGGCCTGTTCGAAAAAGGGCACTGCGCGCTTCCCGTGAACCGTGGTTCCGTGGCCGCGGACGCGAGTCCGCGCCGTCTCACTCCGCAAAGACAGGAATCAGCGCCGACTCACGTCGGCGGCGACGAATCGGTTCATGATCTCCGTGCGCATCCGGGCGCATCTCAGGTTTGACGGCTGGGCGGGCGCGTGGTAAGAGTGCTCGAACTCCATAACTGCTATGCAAAACCCGATGCCTTCGAACCGGGTGTTCGGTCTGTTTGTCGAATCCAACGACCCACGCTCGACGCGCGCGGCCCGAGTCGGACACAGACGCGCCTTCACCCTCATCGAGCTGCTGGTGGTGATCGCCATCATCGCGATTCTCGCCGGCATGCTCCTGCCGGCCTTGAGCGGGGCGAAAGCCAAGGCGGATCGCTCCCTCTGCTCAAGCAACTGCCGCCAGTGGGGCGTGGCGCTGCAGATGTACGCGGTCGACAACAACGATTTCTTCCCCGACAACCGTGACGGCTACGACCTGAGCTGGGTGGGCACCAACGTGGTCAAGTTCTGGGACACCTACCTGATCAAGTCGCATAAGACCAAGGAGGAAAAGAACAAGTTCCATGTGGCCTTCTGTCCGACTGACAAGTGGCATCGGTTCGCCGATCTCTGGCGCAACAGCGACCCCACATCCGAGTCCAAACCGATTCTGACCGGTTACTTCTTCCTGCCCCACCGCAACATCTCCGGAGGGTGGCCCTACAATTCGGCCGGCATTCAGGAGTGGCATGCCCGGACGAAGATGGGCGGGCCTTACCGGAACGCTCCCGTGCTGGTCGATCGGCTGCAGGCGATCGGGTCGTGGAGCATTTCGGCCAACAAAGGGAGCGTGAAATGGACCACCGTCTCGGATGGCAAGACCGTGCCCACAGCGTGCCATCGAGTCAGCGGTGGCAAGCCCAGCGGCGGCAATTTCCTGTTCGAGGATGGCCATGTCCAATGGCGTCCCTTCAACCTCGACAATGCCCGCGCCACCATCGATGTCGGCTCGTCCAGCGGCGATTGGGTTCTCTTCTACAAAGTCCCCATCACCACGGACACCGGGATGTAGCTGAGCCGGACCCCGGAACGCATGCTGCGAACGCCCGAGACTCCATTGTCCGAGATTCCATTTGCCATGCGGGGGGGTGGCGGATAACATAACGCCCGGATTGATGAATTTGAATTCTGGAACGAGCACGACGACTTTTTAGCGTTCACGGGTCATCCGTGAACGCAACGCCTCGCACTGCATACTGGTTCGAGGCGTTTTGTTTTTTATGTCCAACGAAAACCAACCTCCCGCTGACCGGAAGACCCTCGATCAACGCAACGCGATGACCGACCTCGAGCGGCTTCGCCACTCGTGCGCGCACGTCATGGCCAATGCCATCGTCAAGCTCTGGCCGGACGCGCAATTTGCCGCCGGACCGCCTGTTGCCCAGGGCTTCTACTACGACGTCGAACTCGAACACCGGATCACGCCCGAGGATTTTCCGGCCATCGAGGCGGAGATGAAGGCCATCATCAAGGCGAATCAGCCCTTCGAGCGCATGGTGGTGACCCGCGATCAGGCACTGGCCGACGCCAGGCGGGGGCGGCTGGCCGCCCTGGGCGATCGCCCCGTCGCGAGCAAGTTCAAGATCGGCAACCTCGAAGACATCCCCGAGGGCGAAGCGATCTCGTACTACAGGAACGGCGATTTCATCGATCTTTGCGCCGGGCCGCACGTGATGCGCACTGGCAACATC
>Ga0116149_1004072_pt1 | contig 14614 bp, 10 predicted proteins | sample AD_UKC057_MetaG_FD_89787 | JGI IMG/M metagenome (GOLD analysis project Ga0116149, IMG submission 89787) | Active sludge microbial communities of municipal wastewater-treating anaerobic digesters from USA - AD_UKC057_MetaG | ecosystem: Engineered > Bioreactor > Anaerobic > Digestate | place: USA... | reverse complement strand
TGGAAGAGGCGATGCTGCAGCACGGCATCGCGATGTCGTATCCGGTTGCCGACCAGGTGGTGCGCATGGACGCGTCGGGGCTGCCCATCGAAGGCCAGCTTTCGCTCGCCCGTTTCAAACGCAGTCAGAGTGCGACCGAACGTGTCGTGAAGACGCTGCCGAAATAGCGCGGTCGGAAGGTGGCGGCGCTCCATGCATGAACGCGGTATACTGATTCGCATCTGGTTCATTGCGCTGTTGCTGCTCGTGTCCTTCTGCGGCCTGGGGGCCAAGCTCTGCTACCTCCATCTCTCGAATCATTCGAAGGTGACGGGACGCGAGTACAAGCGGACTCTGCTGGGGCTGCGCGGCGGTATTTACGACTGCAACGGCAAGCAGTATCCGATGGCGGTCAGTCTGCCGGCCCGGCTCTTCTACCTGGACCCCAAGTCGGTCAAGAAAGAGCATGACGTGGGGCAGATCGCCCGGACGGTGTCGCAGCATCTCGGCCTGCCCGAAGCGGAGGTGCAGGCGCAGTTCAGGCGTACGGATTCGCGCTACATCAAACTCGGCTACAGTCTGGACGACCGGGTGTTCGAAGCGCTTTCGGATCCGCTGACGATCAGCGGGGTCGGCGCGGAAGAGATGGTCATCCGGCGCTATCCGCAAGGGCGGCGCATGTCGCATGTGTTGGGCTTTGTGAACAACATGGGCGTGGGCGGGGCCGGCATCGAGCAGCAGTACAACCGTTACCTGACCGGCACGCCGGGGCTGATCGAGGGCGAGAAAGATGCCGGACGCCGCGAGATTTTCAGCCGGCGTAAAGTGTATGTGCCGCCGATCGCAGGCTCGGATATCTATTTGACGCTCGACCACCGCATCCAGTTCGAAGTGGAACGGGCGATCCAGGAGGTGGTGGAAAAATTTGACGCGCTGTCGGGATGGGCGATCGTGCAGCACGTGCGCACGGGCAAAATCTTGGCAATGGCATCGTTCCCCGACTTCGAGCCTGAAAACTATACCGAAACCACACTGGATGTCTGGCGCAACAATGCGTTGGCGATTGTCTATGAGCCGGGCTCGATCATGAAGGCGGTCACGGTGGCCGCGATGCTCAACGAGCGGCTGGCCACGCCCACGACAGAGTTCGAGGTTGGCGAGGGGGTCTGGTTCTATGCCGGCAAGCCGTTGCGCGATCACGTCTACGGGCGTGTCACTGTGAGCACGGCCCTCAAGAAGTCCAGTAACATCGCCTGCGCGAAAATGGGACTCCGGCTCGGTGCCCAACGGCTGGAAAATTATCTGCGGGCATTCAATTTCGGCAGCAAACTCGGCATCGAATTGCCGGGTGAAGAGAACGGGATCTTGGCGCGCGCCAAGGACTGGGACAAGCTGAAGCCGACGCGCATTCCGATCGGCCAGGGCATCGCGGTGACGGGGCTTCAGATGATCAACGCCTACTCCACGCTGGCCAATGACGGACGGATGATGCGCCCGTACCTGGTTGACCGGATCGTGTCACCCAGCGGTGAGACCGTCTTTCAGGCACGACCGGAAGTCATCGGCCGGCCGGTGCGCCCCGATGTCGCGCGCGCCGTGCGCGAGATGCTGACGGGTGTCACCGAAGAGGGCGGCACCGGCAAACGTGCCGCAGTTCCCGGTTTTTCGATCGGCGGCAAGACCGGGACCGCGCAGAAGGCTGTGCCCGGCGGTTATTCAAGCACCGATTACTACGCCTCGTTTGTCGGCTTCGTGCCGGCGGGCGAACCGGTTTTCAGTGTTCTGGTTTCGGTCGAGCGACCGCGTCCCCAGCATACCGGCGGATTCGTGTCGGCCCCGGTCTTTGGCAAGATCGCGGCGGCGACTGCGCGCTATCTCGCCTTGGACCCCGATCTGCCGTCCGACGAGGAGGATGGACTCGACGCGGCGCAACCGTGACCGCGGGCTCCGGCCCGGCTCTTTGACCGATGAGGAAACAGCGATGAAATTTTCGGATATTCCAGAGTTAGAGCCTTTTCTCAAAGAGAAGCCGGCTCCGTTGATCTTCAGCGGCGTGCAGTGCGATTCGCGTCGTGTCAGGCCGGGCGATCTTTTCGTGGCGCTGACCGGCAGCCGTGACGATGGCGCGCGTTATGCCGCGGCCGCGCTGGCCAAGGGGGCGGTCGCGGTGTTGGCGCAGACGCCGGTGCGCGACGCGCCCAAACAGACGATTGCGGTCAATGATGCGCGCGGTGCGTTGGCCTGCCTCGCGGCCGCGCTGAACGGCTGGCCCGCCCGCGCACTCCGCGTGACCGGCATCACCGGCACGAACGGCAAGACCACCACCGCCTGGCTGCTGCGCGAACTGCTGCGTGCCGGCGGTCATACGCCCGGCCTGCTGTCCACCGTTCAGGTCGAGTACGGCGGCCGCACGATTCCGGCCACGCGGACCACGCCCGACGCCTGCGAACTGCAAAGGCTCTTGGCCGCGATGCACGGCGCCGGCTGCGACACGGCGGTGATGGAGGTCTCCTCCCACGCGCTGGACCAGCAGCGCACCGCGTTTCTGCGCTTCGAGGCCGCCGCCTTCACCAACCTCTCGCAAGATCATCTCGATTACCACGGAACCATGGAGGCGTACTTCCAGGCCAAGCAGCGCCTGTTCACGCAGCTTGCGGACGGCCATCCGGGCGCGTCCGCGCTCTGCTGCCTCGATGCCGGCTACGGGGCGCGCATGGCGGAGTTTGTCGCGACACTGCCTTTGCGCCGCGTCACCTGCGGATTCGCGCCGAGCGCCGACCTGCGCGCCGAAGAGGTGTCGGTGACACCCGACGGCAGCCGGTTCACACTGGTCGCGCCGGATGGCCAGCGCCGTTCGCTGTGCGTGCACCTGGCCGGCCGCTATAACATCGCCAACATGCTGTGTGCGGCGGGACTCGCCCTCGAAGCGGGCGTGCCGCTGGATACGGTGGCCGCGACACTGGAGCAGGCGCGCCCGCAGTGGGGGCGCCTCGAACGCGTGCCCACTGCCCTTCCCGCCGCGGTGTTCGTCGATTACGCGCACACCGACGACGCGCTGCGCAACGTGCTTACCACGCTGCGCGAAATCACGCGCGGGCGCCTGCTTGTCGTCTTCGGGTGCGGCGGAAACCGTGACCGTACCAAGCGTCCGCTGATGGGCCGCGCCTGCGCCGAGTGGGCCGACCGGCTGGTGGTGACCTCGGACAACCCGCGCGGCGAGGAGCCGATGGCGATCATCGGGGAGATTCTGGCGGGCGTGCCCGCCGGCGCGGAGGTGACCGTCGAATGCGACCGGCGCGCGGCGATCCGGCTGGCGCTGGCCGAGGCCGGGCCGGACGATGTGGTGCTGGTGGCCGGCAAGGGGCACGAGCCGTTTCAGGAGTTGGCGGACCGCACCGTGCCGTTCGACGATCGGCAGGTGGTGGCGGAGGAGGCGCGTACGGTGGGCGGTGCGGGTCGGCAGGATCGGTAGATCCGGCTGGGCCGGGCCGTCGGGGTGGATGTGAACATGTCAAACGGGGATCCACAGGTTTTTGACGCGGCCACGTTTGCCGTCTGGGCGGGCGGCGACGCGCAGGCGCTGCCGGCGGCCTTCCGCGGTGTGACGCAGGACACGCGCCAGGTGACGCCGGGCTGTCTCTATGTCGCCCTGCGCGGCGAGCGTTTTGACGGGCATGATTTCGTGGCGCAGGCCTTCCAGAACGGGGCGGCTGCGGCGCTGGTGGAGCGGGCGTGGCGCGCGCCGGACGAGGCCGCCGGATGGCCGCTGGTCCGCGTGCCGGACACGCGGCGCGCGCTGGCCGACGCCGCCCGCGCGTGGCGGCGTCGGCAGCCTGCACGCATCGTGGGAATCACCGGCAGCTCCGGCAAAACCACCGTCAAAGAGATGGCGGCCGCGCTCTGCGGCGGCGGCGGCCCAGTCTGCGCGACGCGCGGCAATTTGAACAATGAGATCGGGCTGCCGCTCAGCCTGTTGACGTTGGGCGCAGAGACGGCATACGGCATCTTCGAGGCCGGCACCAACCACCCGGGCGAGATTGCAGGGCTAGCCGATGTGCTGCGCCCCGATATCGCGATCATCGCCAGCATCGGCTGCGCCCACATCGAGCACTTCGGCTCGCTGGAGGCGATCGCCCTTGAAAAGGGTGAGTTGCTGCGCGTGCTACCGTCCGGCGGCGCGGCGGTGCTCTGTCGCGAGACGGTCTGTTTTGAGCGCCTGGCAGCCTGCGCGACGGCACCGGTCGTGACGACCTCGCTGACAACGCGCGAATCGGATTATTACGGCGAGCCGCTGGATCTGTCAGTCGGCCGGATGCGGGTGTCGGAGCGCGCGACCGGCGAACAGACTGAGCTGCGCAGCGGGTTGCCCGGGGAGCACAACGCCTCGAACCTGCTGCTGGCGTTCGCGGCGGCCCGCACGGCGGGCGTGCCGGCGGGGGCCGCGGCGGAGGGACTCGCGCGGCTGGTTCTCCCCGGCATGCGCTGGGACGTGAGCGAGCGTGGCGGCGTCACGGTGGTGAACGACGCCTACAACGCCAATCCGCAGAGCATGCGCGCCGTGCTGCGCACCTTCATGCAGGCACCCTGCGCGGGCCGGCGGATCGCGGTGCTGGGCGACATGCTGGAGTTGGGCGCGCATACCGAAGTTCTGCATCGTGAACTGGGGTGTGTGGTCGCGGAACTGGCGCCGGATGCGTTGGTTGCTGTGGGTTTTGACACTGCGCGCTATGTGGCAGATGAGGCCGTCAAACGCGGTTATCCGGCGGCGCGGGTGACGTGTTGCGCGGATGCGGCGGATGCGGCCGCGACGGTATCGGCGCTGGCGCGTGCCGGCGACAGCGTGTTGTTAAAGGCGTCACGCGGCATGAGATTGGAGCGGATACTGGATGCGTGGACCGTATGATCAGGTGAATGCGCTCGTGTTGGGCGCCGGGGCCAGCGGTGAGGCGGCGGCGCTGCTGCTGGCGGCGCGCGGCGGCCGTGTACGGGTGCTGGACGAAGGCGACGGCGCGGCGCGTGCCGCCGTGGCCGGGCGGTTGCGTCAGGCCGGGATCACGGCGCACTTCGGTGCCGGCGGCCTGCCGGAAGAGCCGTTTGACGTGTGCATCGCGAGCCCGGGGTTCGCCCTCCAGCATCCATGGATCGCGGCATGCCGCGTGCGCGGCACGCCGGTGATCTCCGAGTTGGAACTGGGCGCATGTTACTGGCCCGGGCGCGTGCTGGCCGTGACCGGCAGCAAAGGCAAGAGCTCGCTGGTCAAGCTTTGCGCGGACACGTTGAACGGTGCGGGCGTGTCGGCGTCGCCGGCCGGCAATTACGGGATTCCGCTCAGCCGGCTGGCGCTGGAACGGCCTGAGCTGGCGTGGGCGGTGACGGAGGTCAGCTCGTTTCAGATGGAGCATACGCGGACGTTCAGCCCGGATATTGCGATCCTGCTGAATCTTCAGGCGGATCACCTCGACCGCCATGCGGACATGGCCGAGTACAAGGCGCTCAAGCTGTCGCTGTTTGCGGCCATGCGTCCGGGGCGTGTCGCGTTACTGCCGTCCGGGCTGTCGCACGAGGGGCGCATTCCGGAAGGTGTCGATCTGTTACGCTTCGGGGCGGACGCGGGCTGCGACTGGGCCTATGCGGATCACGCGGTGATGGGCGTGATGAGAGGACGTGTCTGCAAGGTCGAGCTGCGCGGGAGCTGGTTTGACAATGCTGTCTTGGGCGCGGCGGCGGCGGCCGGTGTGGCGGCGCTGCGGCATGCCGGGCTGGATGATGCGAGGATCGAGAACGGGTTGGCCTCGTTTGTGCCGTTGGCGCATCGCATGCAGACGGTCGCGGTCAGTCGGCAGGGGGTGCGGTACGTCGACGATTCCAAGGCCACCAGTCTAGCGGCGACGGCTGCCGCGCTGCGGATGGCGCAGGGCCCGGTCCGCCTGATCGCCGGCGGACTTCTGAAAGAAAAGGACCTGGACGGCGTAAAAGAGTTGCTGACACAAACCACAAAAAAAGTGTATCTTATCGGGCAATGCGCTGAGCAGATGTTTCAGGCGTGGTCAGCGTCGGTTCCCTGCGAGGTGTGTGGCACGCTCGAGCGAGCTGTGGAGTCCGCCCGGTGCGATGCATTGCCGGGGGATGTCGTGCTGTTGTCGCCGGGCACAGCCAGTTTTGATCAATTTTCAAGCTATCGGGAAAGAGGAGAACGTTTCACAGAACGGGTCCGTGCGGTTGCGGATCTTGATGAGCGTTTCTTTTCTGAGGGCAAGAAGGACAAGGAGACACAATGAATCGTCAAATCATGCGTGTTGCAGCGGGCGCGAATCTGGTGGTGGGATGCCTCTTGCTGCAAGGATGCGGTATGTTTGGAAAGCCGAAGGATCACACCGTGACCCAGGTGCCGGACGGCGATTTGCCGCCGGTCGAGGTTCAGACGCTGGAGCCCGCCGCGCCGGTCGAGACGATGCCGGTGGTCGAGACGGCGCCCGCCGCATTGCCGACGGTGCCGAGCACGACGCCTTACACGATTCAAAAGGGCGACACGATTTCCTCCGTGGCCTACAAGTACAGCTTGCGTTGGCAGGATGTGGTGGCGGTGAATCCCGGCATCTCGCCCAACCGCCTGCGTATCGGCCAAGTGATCCAGCTCCCGGGGCAGGTCGATTTGGGCCATGTGCGCCAGGTCCCGGTGGCGACGCCGCGGGCTCCCCGCGTGAGCGCGCCGAAGGTTTCAGCACCGAAGACGTCGACGAGCACAGCGGCCGTGACCGGTCCGGCGACGACCTACGTGGTCAAGCCGGGCGACTCGCTCTCCGTGATTGCCTACCGTCACGGCATCAAGACGGCGGATCTGCGCGCGGTCAACGGACTGAAGGGTGACAAGATTGTGGTTGGCCAGAAGCTGAAGATCGTGGGCGCGACCAAGAAGCCGGCCGCGACGACCAAGGCTTCCGCCGCCGCGCCGAAGATGGCCGCGCCCAAGGCGACGGCCGCTGCGCCCAACGCGTCAGAGGTGAAGCCGAAGGAGACGGTCGTTGCGCCGCCGCCCGCGCCCGCGCCGGCCCCGGCTGCCGTCGAGACCGCCGCGCCCGTGGCCCCGGTTGAGAGTGCGCCGGTGAAGATCGATGCCGCCGCCCCCGCCCCGGCGGCCGCGGCTGATCCGAATGTCCAGACCTATACGGTCAAAGAGGGCGAGGATCTCTATGCGGTGGCCATCCGCTGGGGTGTGAGCCCGAGCGACCTGAAGGCGCTGAACAATCTGACCTCGTCTGAGCTCAAGGCGGGGACGGTCCTGAAGATTCCTGGCGGCGTGCAGTAACACGAGACGGCTCCATGCGTAAGACGCTGACTACTCTGGCACTCACCGTAGTCGCGCTACTGGGTCTAGGAATTGTTCTGCTGGCCACGGCCAGCGCGGTGCGGGCTCAAGGCTTATATGCCGACCCGCACTTTTTTGTTAGACGTCAGTTGATGTGGCTCGGCGTGTCGTTTGTGGTGGTGTTTGCCGCCACCCGCTTTGATTACCATTGGTGGAAGGAGACACCGGCGCTGAGCGTCGGCTTCTACCTGATGGTGGTAACAGCCTTGCTCTTGGTGTTCGTTCCGGTGATCGGCAGCAAGGTCAAGGGCAGTTACCGCTGGCTCAATCTGGGCCCGTTGCGCATGCAGCCGAGCGAATTCGCGAAGGTGCTCACCGTGGTGGCGATGAGCGTCTGGATGGATCGTATCGGACGGTGCGTGCGCCAGTTTTGGAAAGGTGCCGTATTCCCTGCGTTCGGCCTCGTGGTGATTGCCGGACTGCTGGTCATGGAGCCGGATTTCGGCGCGACGATGGTGGTGTGCGTGGCTGGCGGCGCGTTGATGTTTGTGGCCGGCACCCGCATCATCTATCTGCTGTTTTTCGGTGTGGCGGGCGTCTCGGTGGTCGGGGCCTTTGTGCTGGCCAACGCCAACCGGATGGAACGCATCACGGCGTGGCTGCACGGCGAGGAGAGCGGGTCGTCCGCCGCCTATCAGTTGAAGCAGGCGCTGCTGGCGTTTGAGAATGGCGGGCCGTGGGGCGTCGGCTTCAACCAGAGCATTCAGAAATACAACTACCTGCCAGAGGCGCACACCGACTTCATTTATGCCATCGGCGGCGAGGAGTTCGGCTTCATCTTTTCAATCAGCGTCATCGCGGCTTACGTGGTGATTCTGGTGTGCGGCATGCTCATCAGCCTGCGCGCGCCGGACCGTCTCGGACGGTTTCTGGCATTTGGCATGACGCTGTTGCTGGTGTTTCAGGCGGCGTTCAATATCGGCGTCGTGACCGGATGCCTGCCCACCAAAGGGTTGGCCTTGCCCTTTATGAGTTATGGCGGGACGAATCTGGTGACGGCCATGCTGGCCATTGGCACGTTGATGAATATCGGGCGGCATGTCGATGTGTTTGACGAGCGGCTGCATACGCAGGTCGTCAAAAACGCGACGATCAAGTTGTAGTTTTTAACGCAGAGGCGCAGAGGCGGAGAGACGCAGAGTTTTTATTGAGCCTGCCGCATTAATTTGGTGCGGCGGCAAGCGGTCTGTCGGCGGCAGCTTCAATGCTTGTTTTTCACATGGCTTAACCTACTCGTGCCGCAGGGCGGTGAGCGGATCGAGCTGGGCGGCTTTCCAGGCCGGGTGCGTGCCGAACGAGATGCCGGTGATCACGGAGACCGCGAGGGCGACGACCAGCGATTCGGAGGTGACGACCGCTTTGAGTCCGGCCTCGCCGCCCATGCGCGAGATCATCTCGGCGGCGGCCGCGGTCGCAATGCCCAAGCCGGCGCCGAGCCCGCCGCCGATGGACGTCAGCAGGACGGATTCCGCGAGGAACTGCCACAAAATGTCGCGTTTGCGCGCGCCCAGCGCCCGGCGCACGCCGATCTCGCGTGTCCGCTCGAAAATGTTGGCGAGCATGATGTTCATGATGCCGATGCCGCCCACCAGCAGGGAAATCGCGGCGATCGACGTCATCACCACGGTGAAGATGCGTTGCGTACGGCGCGCACTCTGCAGCAATTCGTAAGGGACTTGCACTTCGTAGTCGACCTGCGTGTGTGCGCTGCGGAGGTAGGTGCGCAGCCGGCCGGCCGTGCCGGGGATGGCGTCGATGTTTTTGGCCGCGAGATAGAGGAAGTCATAGTCCACCTTTTCAGCCATGCCGCGGCGCATCTGGATGGTGATGCCGCCCCAGAGCGAAGTGGCCGTCTCCAGCGGCATGCAGACGAGGTTGTTGAGTTCGAACTGGCCGCCGATGCGGCCGCCCCCCGGATTCTCCATCAGGCCCACCACACGGAACGAGACGTTGCCGATCACCACGGCTTGTCCGAGCGGGTCGCGGTGGCCGAAAAGACGGCGCGCGGCCTTGGTGCCGACCACGCAGACCGGGTCCAGAATCTTGCCGTCGGTCGGCGTCAGGAAGCGGCTGCGGCTGTCCACCAGCCGGCAGCGGGAGACTTTCAGAAACGCCGGGGTGGTGGCGACGGCTTTAATGTCGGTCGAGGTCTGGCCCAGATAGATCTCGCGCCGTACCTCCATGACCGGTACGATCAACCGCACATTCTCAAAGACGTTCTCGATGTGCTCCACATCGCGCTGGGTGATGCCGTACCGCTGCGTGTAGGAGCGCGTGGTCTGCTGCGCGTTGCCTTCCGCAGGCTTGACCGAACGCAGGATGATGTTGTCGATGCCCTGCGACTCGATCTGACGCAACGCTTCCTGCCGCCCGCCCTCGCCGATGGCCAGCATGGCCACGACCGCCGCGATGCCCAGAACGATGCCGAGCGTGGCCAGCAGCGACCGCACCAGGTGCCGGGTCAGGCTGGCGTAGACGGTGACGCTCATTTCCAGCAGGTTCATGTTTCGCTGGCCCTCCCGTCATGGATGCTGACCGCCTGCGTGGCGTATTTGCGGTAGGCCGGGTTGTGCGTCACCATGATGATCGTCTTGCCGCTGCGGTGCAGCTCTTGGAAAATGCCCATCACCTCCAGGCCGGTCTGCTCATCGAGGTTGCCGGTCGGCTCGTCGGCCAAGATGACGGGCGGATCGTTGGCCAGCGCGCGCGCGATGGCGACGCGTTGGCATTGTCCGCCTGAGAGCTGGGTGGGGCGCGAACCGTAGCGGCCGTCCAGGCCGAAGCGGTCCAGCAACGCTTTGCCCCGCTGGCGCATCGCGGCGCGCGGGATGCCGGCATACTGCATCGGCACGCAAACGTTCTCGAGGATCGTCAGGTGCGACAGCAGATTGAAGGACTGGAAAACCATGCCGATCATCTTGCAGCGGACCGCTGAGGTGGCATCGTCGTTGAGCCCCGACACCGCGCGCCCCTCAAGCAGATAAGTCCCGGCGGTGGGACGCATCAGCAATCCGAAAAGATTGAGCAGGGTGGATTTGCCTGAGCCCGAAGGCCCCATCACGGTCAGGAACGCGCCATGCCGCACGATAAGGTCGGTGGCGCGCAACGCATAGATGAGCGTGCCGCCGACCGCGTACGTTTTTTCCAGCCCGGTCAATTCGATCAACGGCGGGGTCGGCGACAGGGCGGGTGGGCTCGGCTGGGTCATGGCGTGATCGGCTCCACGAAGCGGGTTGACAGAATCTCCAGCGCGGCGCGGTCCAGGACAAACAGCACGTCCAGTCCGCGTATGGCGGCATACCGCTTGCCAAAGCCGGCGTCGCGCCCAACCAGCAGCGTCTTGCGCACGGCGTCCTGTGCGTCAACGTCGATGCTGATTTCAAGCCAGGGGGCGCTCAACCCGTAGGCCGCGAGGCGCTCGGCCGTCAGTCCCACGCCCTCGATGCGGTCGGCCCGCAGATCTTCCAGGCCAACCGTCAGCGCGTGCAATGGCGCTTCGGCGATGCGTCCTGAGGAGCCTTCGCCCAGGTGCCAGAGCGCCTCGCCGCTGTCGCGCTCCACGGTCACCACGGCCGGCGCGTCGTCGCGCTTGACCGTGATCCGCCGCAGGCTGGCACGCGGCAAGGCCAGCACACTTTTGTCGCGCAGGCTGAACACGCCGGCCATGTTGACCAGAGCCGGCGGCAGATTGCTACTGGCGATTTGGAAAACCGTGGGCGCATTCGTGAAGACCAGATGATACACCGCGTTCTCAAGGTCGCCGGGCTGGATCAGAAACCGCCACGCGCCCTGGTCGGAGGCGACCTCGACATGGCTGAGCGGCAAGGCGCGTTCGAGCATGTCCGCAGCGGGCTCCGTGCCGTTTTCAAAGATCGCGTCTGCCTTCAGACGTAGCAGCCGCTCCACGGTTTCGCGCACCGCCGTTTGGTCTGCCGCATCGGCCACAGGGGCCTCAAAGCGCCAGACCCCGTTGGTCTGGGTCAACACGAACAGCGTGTCGGCCAAATGGATCTGAAGCCGTCGCACTCCCGCGGCAGGCCCGTAAAAGGGGCGGGGATCGCGCAGGCTGCCGACTGTCAGTCGGAACGCTTCTGCGACCGAGTTGGAGACTGCGCCGATCGTTCCGCCGTCCGGCAGCAGCGCATAGCAGAGTGCCGCGGCGCTGTCGAGCGTGTGGCCGAATATGAGTTTCGCGGGAGGTGCGCCGCTGCTCTCCTGCACGCTGATATGAACGCCATAATCAATGCCCAGTCCGTACACGCCCATCCGGGTTTTCAGGGCGGTTTCGGTCTCGGCCACATCCATGACGTTCGAGACGGTCGGCCAAACAAAGTGCGACAGCCGTGCCTCGTAGAGCGTGTCCAGCAACGCATTGACTTTGTCGTCGTCTGCGGGGGCCGCCGCCGGCTGGACCAGCCGCCACGTGCCGGACTCTTTGGCGAGCGTGATGAACGGGCTGCCGGGGGCGCGGATCTCCAACGTTCGGACCGCGCTGCGCGGGCCGTACACCAACTTGCGAGACCGGAGGTCGTCTGCCGTGCGCGGGATCGCATCGTGCAGCGCGGCCGGCACCACGAGGATGTGATCGGTCCCGTTTACACGCACGTAAAGTTCGTTGCCGAGCGGTGTGAACGCGCCGAGCAGAATCTCCTGGCGCTGCTGCGAGCCTTCCAGCATCACATGGATACGGGCTGGTGCCAGGCCGAATTCGCGCAGCGATAGCTCGCGCTTGCGAATCTCATGGAATGCGAGGGCGTCATGGATGCGCGCGGTTTCAAAAGCGTCGAGCACCCGCGCCACCGTTCCTTGCTCGATCTGAGCGGAAAAGGGCGCGGTCAGATGCCAGCGGTCCCCCGTCAGCGCGAGGCCGATCCGCGTATCTCCCCGGTCGATCGTCAGGCGTACCACGCGGCCCAGAGCCTCATCAATCAGGTTGGGCCGCGCCTTTTCCTGCACCGCGAAATCACGCTGTCGCTGGTGCAGCGCCCAGAGGAGCAGCGAACAGGCCGCGATGGCCGTCAGCAAGAACAGAATGATCCGGCGATTACCCATAACCGTTGCCTACCGCCTCGCTTTCAGTGATGCCAGACAGAACGCCAGGAAGACGCAGAACGGCACGACGCCCGCGGCTCCTGCCATGAACATGATCCAGTCGCGCCGCGCGAATCCTGTGACCAGCGTGGCGTCGCCGCCCAGAGAGGGCGCGGAGCCCATGTCGATGCCGGCCAGCCAGGCCACGGCGTTCAGGAAGAAATCGCGGTTTGCGTTCGCGCGGGAAGCCAGCATGCCGTTCATGACAAAATCGGTCTCGCCGATCACGCACAGCCGTGTCGGCCGGAAGGCAACATCCTTGGCGACATTGCCGCCACGCTCGGACACCGCCGCCACCGCCACCGGCCCGGACGGTTCGATCTGCGGATCGAAGCGGCGCGGGAAAACGTCAGGTTTGCTTTCGCCCCATCCGCTGGCGTCGGTCGAGGCCAGTAGCGTCACCTTGGGTTGATCGGCGCCGGCCGGGGCCGACGGCTCGGCCAGCGCGCGCAGGCAATGCGCGTCATTGAAGACCAGCGAGGCATTGGTGAGCTCGCGCGTGATCACGTGGTCGGCAAAACTGGAGACGACAACCTCATGTCCGGAAAGAGTCTGCGGACCGGTTGCGAAGAAGGGCTGGACCCCGATCCCCCATTCGGCAAGAATACGCTCCACGCCGGTGGTCACGTTCGCCGCCGCCAGGTAGAGCAGCCGGCCGCCATTCTGCAGATAGGCGTCCAGCACCGTGAGCTCTTCCGGGGCCAGCGCATACCGCGCCCCGGCGATCACCAGCACCTGGCAGTCGTCAGGGAGCCGACTGAGACCGGGCAGCGCCAGCGCTTTCAGGTCAAAGCCGCTGCGGTTCAACTCACGTGCGATATCCGAAAAACCATGCAGGTCGTCGTAATCGTCAAACCGCACTTCGCCATGCCCCTGCAGCCAGTAGACGGTCGCCCGCTCAAAAGGCAGCGCCAGACGCGCGATCGCCGCCGCGCAGACGCTCTCCCCTCTGAAAACACCCAGCTCACGGTGGCTGCGCGTGTTCAGTTCTTCACGCGACCGCAACGGCGAACGTTGCGCGACCATTTCGTCGAGCGTCACAATCAGCCGACGCCGCTGCCGCTCCAGCAGCAGCGCGTTCTCCGGGACTCCCAATGTCGCGAGCTGACCAGCGCGAGCCAGGTCCCACCGCGGGTCGACATAGGCGATGACGATGTCGGCACCGGCCACGCTGCGTGAGGCCTGCCGCAGCCCCCGCAGCAGACGGGAAACAGGACGGAACATCGGGTGGCGACGGTCCATGAAGCAGGTGATGCGGAGTGCGCCCTGCGTATCGGCCAAGATGTCGCGCGTGCGCTCGGAAACCTGTGTGACCTGCCCGACATTCACCTCCCATACCCACGCTGTGCGATAGGCCAGCACCACGGCCAACAGGCAGAGCACGCCGCCCAGCGCGATAGCCAGCATCGTCGAGACCTTCAGGACGAATCGTCCCGAGGGTGCGGTTTCGATAGAGTGGTCTGGTTTTCTCACATCATCATCCCCGCAGGCGCAGCAGCGCCAGCAGCTTGGAGCAGGCAAACAGGAAAAACAGCGTGGCCGCGACATACAGCGCGATCACGGCGGTCGAAAAGAGACCGGTGGAAAAATCATACACATGAACCAGCAGCGGCATCCAGGCCACCTGCGCGCGCAGGCCGGGCATCCACGTCAGGATCGCCGCGTAGACCGCGATCGGCAACGCGCTGCACACGATCAACGAACTGACGGCTGCGGCCGCCTGGTTGCGGAAAAGCACCGAGATCATCGTGCCCGCCGCGCACCAAACCGAGGCTTGCAACAGCAGGATGAGGGCGGTCGCGGCGATCGCGGCCGCGCTGGCCGGCGTCAGCAGCGGTGCAGATAACGCGGGCAAGAGCAGCGTCGGAACCAGCAGCGACAACCCCAACGTCACGGCCATGACGGTCATGGCGGAGAAAAATTTGCCGAGCACCAGATCGCGCTCGCGGATCGGCGCGGACATCAGCAGGTCGATCATGCCGGTCGCGCGCTCTTCGGCGAAAAGACGCATGGTCAGCACGGCGCTCAGGATCGGCAACCACGGCGCGGCCGACAATCCCCAGATGCTCTGAATCTGAAGCACGCTGCCTTCGTTGTTGCGCAGCGTCATCACAAACGTCCAGCCGTAGACGGCCAGAAACGCCGCCACCGGCACCCCGCAGGAGAAGGCCCCCCGGA
>Ga0116149_1004067_pt1 | contig 14626 bp, 9 predicted proteins | sample AD_UKC057_MetaG_FD_89787 | JGI IMG/M metagenome (GOLD analysis project Ga0116149, IMG submission 89787) | Active sludge microbial communities of municipal wastewater-treating anaerobic digesters from USA - AD_UKC057_MetaG | ecosystem: Engineered > Bioreactor > Anaerobic > Digestate | place: USA... | reverse complement strand
TGCGGATAGAACAGGATAAGGATAATATTCATATAACCATGCGATGCTCATTCGCCAATGAGCTGAAGATCGACCAGAGCGTGTCACACAACGGTGTATGCCTCACGGTGGTGAAAATGGAGGATGACACATACACTGTCACCGCCATTCGCGAGACCCTTGATAAGACCAACCTCGGGCTGCTTAAGCCTGGCGACAAGGTCAACCTTGAGCGAAGCACCCGCCTCGACGGGCGCCTTGACGGACATATGGTGCAGGGCCATGTGGATCTCACTGCAACATGCACATCCGTACGCGAGGCCGAGGGTTCGTGGTATTACACATTTGAATACGAACCGAAGTCGCCCGAGCATATCACCGTGGAGAAGGGCTCGGTCAGCGTGAACGGAGTAAGCCTCACAGTTGTAAACTCGAAGGACAGGTCGTTTGATGTGGCAATCATCCCCTTCACCTGGCAGGTGACAAACTTCCACCAGATAAAGGCCGGCACGGTAGTCAACATCGAGTTTGACATCCTCGGAAAATACATAGCGAAGATCGTAAGGCAGGTGCTGGGCAAGGGCGAATAAAGGCAACAGGCATTAGGCAATGGGCAATAGTGGCATTCACAGGAAAATTATCGTGGCAATTACCGGCGCCAGCGGGGCGGTTTATGCCGTTAAACTGCTTGAGCGGCTGCGCGGACTCTCGGCTATGGATACTGGCCGGACCGGGCATACCAGCGGACCGGCCGGACCTACAGGTAAGAGCTTGCCCCAACAGGATTATACTGAACAGTCACACTGGTTACCTGGGCAACCTGCTGAGGTTGCCGTAATCCTCACCGGCAACGCCGAGGAAATCATGCTATACGAAACCGGCGCCGGTTACACTCCTTCAGGCAACGAGAGGCTCTGGAGCAACAACGATTTCAATGCACCGTTTGCTTCGGGATCTTCTTCATATGACACCATGATCATCTGTCCTGCCTCGATGGGCATGGTGGGTCGCATCGCCCACGGCGTCTCTGACGACCTGATCACCCGGGCCGCCGACGTGATGCTTAAGGAACGCCGCCACCTGATACTCGTCCCCCGCGAGACCCCCTACAGCCTCATCCATATCAACAATATGAAGTTGCTGACCGAGGCCGGTGCAATTATCTGCCCGGCCACTCCATCATTTTACAGCCGGCCGCAAACAATTGATGAACTGGTGATGACGGTGATCGACAGGGTGCTTACCCTGGCGGGTTTCACAATTGATACTTTCAGGTGGAACGAGTAACAGCAGCGGTGGGAGACAGAGAAAAACCGGGATTTTCTGATGAAAAAAGAAGTCAGTTGCAAACAGGCCATAACCAGATCGGTTCCCTCAATCGGTGAAGCATAAGGATCATAATAAGACTTTTCAATTGGATCAGCCAGCCCTTCATAAACGTATCAGATCGCTTTTCAGGAGACATCATTTGCTGAGCATAGCCACCGTAAGTGAGCAGGGGCCCTGGTGCGCATCGTGCTTCTATGCCTGGGATGAGGAGAAAAACGCGATGGTCATAACTACCGACCCTGTCACAAGGCACGGTGCGGAGTTCCGGACCAACCCGCAGGTTGCCGGCACTATCGCCCTGGAGACGAACCGCATCGGCCGCATACGTGGCGCACAGTTTACCGGCATCATCAGTGAGCCCGCCGGAGATGACCTCAGCCGCGCAAGAACCGTATACCTGAAAAGATTCCCCTACGCCGCCCTTGCGGATATCCATCTATGGGTCATCTGTCTCAGTCATATAAAGCTGACAGACAACAGGCTCGGGTTCGGGAGGAAGATACTCTGGAACAGAGTTGAGACTGCTTAGTTCCCGGCCTCTCTTTTCGGAGAAAAATCCCTGGAGACATTCAGTGAGAAGCCGTACTTCATGGCCAGCTGCGTCCCCGTGAAATGTTGCCATACGGGTATATCCGCAACGAGTGAGACATTCCATTGCTCTTTGATGAAATGATTTATCTGGGGAGAGAGGTAAACCAGCGTGCTGCCGGTTGACTCCCTCCATCCGTCATCAGTCTGATCCCTGCCACGCAATTCATTCCTGAGCTGCATAATGAGCGTCCAGTCGCCCTTCAACCATGAAAACATAAGGTGCTTCGAATAAAAGAACGAGGTGAAGGCCGAGGAGCCCTGCCGATAACCATTTCTGTTCCGGGCATTGACCTCAATCCTTTCTGTCAGGAACCAGCGTGTGCCGGAGACAGGCTGTTCTTTTACCACGAATGCCTGCCACACCAATCCTGTTGCTCCTGTGGTTGTCTGAAGATCAAGGGGAAGTTCCACTCCGTCACAGCTCTGCGGTCTTGTGGCAAACGGTATCTTTGCACCCATACTTGAGGAGATGAAGAACCGCCGGGCGTTGTCCTTAACCAGCCCTGCCCTTGCAGATACTACAGCGCTGGAGAACCCGTTGCCGGACAGCGTATAGGCAGGTTCCATATTGTAAACCTGCGTCTTGTTGAAATAATATCCCAGTTCGGTCTCAAGTGTAATTGAATTTGTAACTCCGTATGCTGCCACGATGCCTCCGTAACTGTAACTGGCGCTCTTTATAAGATCGAATTCAGATGGCTTCGTTCCTTCATAATACCTGTTACCATAATTGTAGCGGAAGAAGGCAATGGTCCTGAGCGAATTCTTCTCAAGGACCAGGAGGTTATTGGAACCGCCTACGGGATTGACTGACGAGAGGCACTGGGCGAAGGCATCGCCTGTAGCGGTCAGGACCAGCATGAGTGCCAGCAGAACCGGGGGAAGAGCCCTGGACAGAGCCCTGGACAGGACCGGGGGAAGAGCATCCAGGCCTATAGATTTACTCACCGACAATGTAAATATCCTTTGACTCTGAGACATAATTTCCGTCCGTCACCTTGCAGGTGATCCTGTTCCTGCCAACGTCACACGGGGGTACCGTATAAAAGACCTGGTTTCCCGAGCCTGTTATGATACCGGCCGACTTTGTCCAGGTAAATGCAAGCCGGTAGCCAGTGGCCACCGCAACAATTTTTGTGGTCTCTCCCGGTGAAATCGTGTCATTGTCGGCCGTCAGGCTGACAAAAACGAGAGGCTGATCCGGATCACCGTATTCATCGTCGTTATTGCTGCCGCATGCCACCAATGAAAAAATAATACCCAGCAATATTGCCAACTTTTTCATAACTGTTGCTATTGGTTCTTTATGCATCTGACTGAAAAGCCGTATGTCTTCGGGAAGGTATTCCACCTGCCTACAGTAGTCTGTATTGTATCAAGGCATCTTCGCCATGCGTTGGAGCCGTACTCCGTTGATGTCCAGATATACTCGTACCCATCCAGCAGGGAAAAGCTTCCTCCCGGGAGTCGTCTTCCGGCATAGAGGGCTTCATAACCGGACTCTCCGCCTTTGGCGAGCTTCGTTCCAATGCCAGTTCCGCGCCATACATTTGTAAGATCAGCCTCGGTGCGTGTCATACCCAGAAATATCTCAAGTATCTTCCACTCCTCGTCTGACGGGATGTGCCAGCCTGTGGGACAGAGTCCCTGCGCCTTTTCCTGTGTCGAACCGTTCATGACCACATCCCAGCTGTATAGCCTGCCGTATGTGGCTGCATTATCCTCATCGCCCGGGTACGCATGGCAAATCACCGGAACGCTGTCAGGTGTAACAGTGACCCTCAGGTTCTGTTGCATCCAGGTCTGATCGCCAATGACAATGGTTTTGTAGATGTTGCCCTGGATGTCAATCACAATATCGTCAGGTATGGGCTGATTAACAGTATCTGTTGCAGTGGCGACAGAATCAGCCGCATCGCGTACCGTAACCGAATAAATTCCTGCAGGCAGACCTTCAATATCCTTAGTTATAGCGCCGTTTGACCAGCTGAAGGCATAAGGGGCCACGCCTCCGTACACCCCGAGAGTGATGGAACCGTCGGATTCATTGAATGCCGTGACATCGGTGGTGATCAGCTCCAGTTCCAATGGGTCTGGTATCTCGTTGCCTGAACACATGCTCAGCAGCAGTGCGAAAAAAATAGCTTCAAGGATTCTTATGTATCTGCCCGTCACCGGAGATATCGCCATAGCTTCTGATTTTATTTCGATTTTACTACGTTACCCCTTATGTTAAGATCAACGGACGAATTCAGGGCATTTGACTGAACAGTGATGGCTTTGCTGAATGTGCCCTTGATTTTTGTATTGTACTCAACCTTCAGCGAGTCTTTTACTCCGGCACCAACAGGCTTTTTGTTCCAGTCTGAGGCCATGCATCCGCACGATGTCCTTACATTGATTATGACCAGAGGTTTGTCGCCGGTATTGGTAAAGACGAAGTAGTGGATCGCCTCGTCGCCCGGAGCAAGTATGCCAAAGTCATAATCAGTCTCTGAAAAAGAGAGACGCGGACCCTCTTCGTTGCCAGCTACTGCAGGTCCTATCCATGCAAGGGAAACCAATGAAAGCAAGACAAACGAAATCAGTGTGACAATCTTATGTTTCATAAACCTTTACAATAAATGGGTATCAATTGTTTTAACGTAAAAAAATCAAAAAAGATACTCCGAAAGCCTGACTTGTGATATACTAAATTACCTTAAAAGAGTGATAATTCAAAAACGAAGGCGTAGGAATACGGAACTTTCAGACCTGACAATTTTATTAAGTAACTTTACTGACTCATGATAGACCACTCCACCATAGAACGAATCTTCGACGCGGCGCAGATAACAGACGTCGTTTCCGAGTTCGTGTCGCTGAAGCGAAGAGGGGTCAACATGCTGGGTCTCTGTCCGTTCCATAACGAGAAGACACCCTCGTTCACCGTTTCCCCCGCCAAGGGGATCTTCAAGTGCTTCGGCTGCGGCAAGGGGGGCAACGCCGTAAACTTCATCATGGAGCACGAGCACCTCTCATACCCCGAGGCGCTCCGCTGGCTGGCAAAGAAATACCACATAGAGATCGAGGAGAAGGAGGTCACCCCCGAGGAACTGGCCAAACAGAATGAGCGCGAGAGCATCCTGGTGGTCACACAGTATGCGGCTCGCCAGTTCACCGAAAATCTCTTCCACGGCCACGAGGGGATGGCCCTCGGCCTCTCCTACTTCCGCGAGAGGGGCTTCGCCGACGCCGTCCTCCGCAAGTTCGAGGTGGGCTATTGCAATGAGCGGCGCGACGACTTCACCAAAAAAGCCATCGCCGCAGGCTACAAGACTGAGTACCTGGTCTCCAGCGGCCTCACAATAGATAAGGAGGGGTACATGTTCGACCGCTTCGCGGGACGGATAATGTTCCCGATACACTCGCTCTCAGGGCAGGTGCTGGGTTTCGGCGGACGAATAATAAAGACAGACCCGAAGGCAGCCAAATACGTCAACACCCCCGAGACCGAGGTCTATCATAAGAGCCGCATCGTCTATGGCATCTTCCAGGCGCGCCAGGCAATCATTAAAGAGGATCGCTGCTACCTGGTCGAGGGTTACACCGACGTGCTCTCGATGCATGAGTCAGGTGTGGAGAACGTCGTGGCCTCCTCCGGCACCGCCCTGACGCAGGAACAGATACGCCTCATCAAACGGTTCACTCCCAACATCACCATGCTCTACGACGGCGACTCCGCCGGCATAAAAGCCTCACTCAGAGGCACTGACATGGTACTGGAGGAGGGGATGAACGTGCGTATCGTCGTTCTGCCTGACGGCGAAGACCCTGACTCTTACTCGAAAAAAGTCTCGGACGAAGAATACAGGAAATATCTGAAGGATAACGAGACCGATTTTATACGGTTCAAAACAAGGATACTCCTCGATGAGGCGCAGAGCGATCCCGTCAGGCGTGCCAACCTGGTGCGCGAGGTGGTCCGCTCCATTGCCGTCATCCCGGATCAGATCACCCGCACTGTTTATGTCAAGGAGTGCAGCACGCAGCTCGGCATGCCCGAGGAGGTGGTGCTTGACGAGGTGATGAAGCTCCGCAAGCAGGAAAGTTTCCGCTACCGCAACGCCTGGCCCGGGCAGGAGACCGCCTCCGGCAACCTGTCGGACATGACCGCCACAACAACCACGGCCCCGTCGCAGCGTCATAAGAAGAAGGAAGAGACATCATTTTACTCGGAGAGGGAGGTCATCCGGATGCTCATTCGCTACGGCTCAGAGGTGCTCACCCGCCACACCGACAAGGAGACAGGCACTGAAACCGTCACCACCGTGGCTGATTATATTATTTCTGAGATAAATGAAGACGGACTGACGTTTGATGATCCGGTCTTCGCGGCGATGTACGATGAGATCACCTTCTCTGTCAACCAGGGTCTCATCCCCGGCGACAGGAACTTCGTGCATCATGCCAATCCCGCCATCAGCGCCGTCACCGTTGACATGCTGACGGAAAAGGACACCCTCAGCCGCATCTGGAACAAACACGGTGCATACGTCGAGACCGAAGAGATGAAAATAAAGGAGATCGTTCCCGATTCGGTCCTCAAGTTCAAGGGAGACAAGATCAAGATGATGCAGAAGGAGATACGCAAAGCGATGGCGGAGGCGGCCGGTGATGATGATAAGATATCCGGGTTGCAGGAGCAGTACAAGGCGATGACCTCGCTGCAGAAGAAGATCTCCGCCGGCCTGGGCGGGAGGCTGATTATCTGATCACGCGTGCTACAATGCCTGCCCCCCCCGACAACTTCCGGCTATCGGGACCGCGTCCACGAGGATGATCGGCAATCGCAAATCACAGATCGCACATCTAAAATGCCTGTTGGTCTGGGTCAACATCGCAACATCGCAAATCGCAAATCGCAACTTTTTATTACCTTGTGGCAAATTTCTGCATACAATGAGACATTTCCTGACTGTGACCGTTGCCACATGCGCCGTGATTCTGCTCACCGCATCATGCAACAGGACAGACAAGGGCATCAAAGCGCCGGCGCCGGTCTTTTCTACATACATCCCGGAATCTCCGGGTGACACCACACGCATAAGAGAAATCTATTACGGCCTCATGACACCCGTGGAGGTATGCAACATCTTCGAGAGACTGGGCATCCACTTCAATGACACAATCATCCTCCCGCCCGAGAACCGCGATCTCTACATGAGCAGCTACAAGGCGGCAATGAACCTCGGCGTATACGGAGTAGACATGGGCTATGTCAAGCTCTTCGGCGTCAACAGGCAGACAATGAGCTATTTCAACACCCTGAAGACACTCAGCAACCGCCTCAGCATGCCCGACTCCTTCGTCTCCGATGCCATAAAAAGCCTCGATCCGGAAATGAGCAATCCCGACTCGGTGACACGGATTATGAACGATGTTTACAGCAAGATTGACCACCACCTCCGCGAGGAAGGCAACGAGGGGACCCTCGGACTGATGCTCATGGGAGGATGGATAGAGTCGATGTACCTCGCCACGCAGCTGGCTTATGACCCCGCGAATCCTGATCCGCAGGTGGTGGGCAAGATCGCCGAACAGAAATACTCTCTGATCTCCCTGCTGAGCTTCATGAAAAACTATTACAGTGACCCGATGGTCGTTTTTTACACCAAGAAACTGAAGTACCTCAATCGCTGGTTTGACACTTTCGATATTTATTATCAGCCGGGAGACATCACCGTTGACACCCTCCGGCAGGTGATCACCACCACGGGTACGGAGATGACCGTCACCGTGGATACCCTGGATGAGATACGTGATTATGTGGCGAAGCTCAGGGCCGAGATCACTGCTGTCTGAATCATCTGAGTGAGATCACCGGAACCATGTGAGCCTGAAAGTGAGTACTGCTGTCTGAATGAACCTGTAATAAAATATACTATGAACCGTCGTCTTCTCCAGGTCACGGCTGTTATTGCCGTCATTTCAATGTCATGCGGGCAGGGAAAGAAAGAGTCCGGCGCCAGCAGCTCCGGGGCAGTCTCTCCTGCCGTCACCGTCATTGACAAGGGATTCAGTAAATTCATCTCCGCCTACACTTCAGGCATCGTTCCGGTGAACGGCACGCTCCAGGTAGTATTTACCCCGGAGTTTGCAGCCACCGTTGACCGTACGCGCACACAGGGGCTCTTCTCATTCACGCCTGCGTTGAAGGGATCAGCGGAGTGGGCTGATGACATCACACTGGTATTCAAGCCGTCAAAGCTGCTGGCGCCGGGCACCGCCTACCAGGGCACGCTTGACATGAGCAGGCTGGGCGCCGTGGAGGAGCGCTTCCGCTTCTTTCCCCTGGCCTTCCGCACCGTGGAGAAGAACTTCACCGTAAGCCTCAATCCCGTTACCGTCGACCTTCCTGACGGAAACACCTACACCCTAACCGGCACCCTCGTCACCTCTGACCAGATTGATAATGCCGAGGTGGAGAAGTACCTCACCGTCAGCGTCGGGAAGCGCAATGAATCCATTGTCTGGGACCACTCGGGAGGAAACGTCCATAACTTTTCAGTTGAAAAGATACGCAGAGCGAAGGAGAAGAGTGAGCTCACCGTGACCTGGAACGGAAACGCATATGGTATAAAGTCTAAGGGCGAAATGGCTGTAACGATACCCGCCGAAGGTGTCTTCACCGTCACCGATGTGAAAATCAGCGCCGGGGAGAGCAAGAGCATTGAGATTTTCTTTTCCGACCTTCTTGACGCTGCCGGTGAGCCCGACGGGATGGTGACCGCCGATCCGTCGTTCCCCATGACCATCAGCGCCGAAGCCAACAGGCTCCTGGTGATTCCCGGTGAAAATGTGAGCGGCGTCGTTGAACTGACCGTTGACGGCTCTCTCCGCAACACCCGCGGTGAACGGCTCGGAGAACCTGTGAAGCGCAGCATTAACTTCACCCCGGTGGAACCGGGTATAAAATCAGCCGGCCGGGGCGTCATCATGCCCTCGTCGGGAGAAATTATCTTCCCCTTCCTGGCCGCCAACCTGAGCGCCGTTGACCTCACCATCATAAAGATCTTCGAGAACAACCTCCCGTACTTCCTCCAGCAGAACAACATGGGTGAGGCCAACTACTACCAGAACAGCATCACGCAGTTCGGCAGGCCGGTCTACCGCGGACGCGTTGACCTCACAGGCAGCGCAGGCTTCGATCCCAACGGATATAACCTCTTTACAATCGACCTCGCCAACTATATCGAGCCGGAACAGGGTATTCTCTACCGGATAGAGCTCGGCATGCGTCCCTCATATTCACTCTACCCATGTACGGGCGAACGTAAACACTCAAAATACGAGGAGATGCTTGAACTGGCCGACAATGACCGCCGCTGGGAAGGTTCTGATGACTATTACTCCTTCTCGGAGGAAGGCCTCTTCTACGAGTACGCCTACAACTGGCGGGAATACGAAAACCCGTGCAGCGATGCATTTTACAGTCCCGATAAGAAACTGGTCCGTAATATACTGGCTTCAGACCTGGGAATAATTGCCAAAAGCGGTCCTGACAACAACCTCCGCATCTTCGTCAGAGACCTTCTCACCGCTGATCCTGTCGAGGGTGCAACGGTAGAGGCATATGACTTCCAGAACCAGCTGATGGGTTCAGCCACCACTGACAGGAGCGGGATAGCCGCAATACCCTGTCCCAGGAAACCCTTTCTGGTGATAGCACGAAAGGACAAGAACCGCAACTACCTCTCGCTGCTCGATGGCAATGCGCTGTCAATGAGCTCTTTTGATGTCTCGGGCGAGTCGCCCCAGGATGGCATAAAGGCATTTCTGTTTACTGAGCGTGACGTCCGCAGGCCGGGAGACTCGATCTATGTCGGCGTAATCGTGCGCGATCTTGGTAAAGGGCTGCCGGCCGGCCACCCGGTACACTTCGAGCTTTACAACAGTAAGGGCCAGCGCATCGATGACCAGGTTACCACCCTCAACGACAGGGGCTTCCTCGCCTTTACAACCGTAACGGCTGACGATGCTGAGACCGGCAACTACCGCGCACAGGTGAGGATAGGCGCAGCAACTTTCACAAAAGTTATCAAGGTGGAGACTGTCAAGCCCAACAGGCTGAAGATTAAACTTGACTTCCCCGATGCCGTGGCCGGCGGAGACGACAACACCATCAACGGAAACATGAAGGTCACATGGCTCAACGGCTCAGCGGCCCGCGACATGCGATCAACCGTCGAGATGCTCCTGAAACCTGTCAAAACCTCCTTCGAGAGATACCGGCAGTATAACTTCGATGATCCTTCCGCACAGTTTTACTTCGAGAGCCAGACTATCTTCGACGGTGACATCAACAGCTCCGGCGAAGCTTCGGTCTCCTTCTCTCCTGATGAACAAATGCAGGCTCCGGGCATGCTCAACGCGATATTCACCACCAGGGTGTTTGAAAAGGGCGGTGATGCCAGCATAACCCGGACCGTGGTTCCGTATGCACCGTACCCCGCCTTCGTCGGGATGAATATTCCCGCACTGGGAGCTGCCGGACGAATCATCTATACTGACCGTCCCAACGAGGTCAGGCTGGTGACCCTCGACAAGAACGGCAAACCGGTCCGCAGCGAGGTGGAGATCAATGTATACAAGCTCGATTACCGCTGGTGGTGGGAATCTGATGATGAATACCTCGGTTCCTATATCTCCGGCGAAAGAAATGCCAATATTTTCTCTGAGACAATCACCACCTCCGGCGGTGAGGGCAAGACCTCATTCAGCGTCGGCAAGGAGGACTGGGGGCGTTACCTGGTCAGGGCAACACTCCCCTCGGGGCACTCCACCGGAATCATAGTGCTGGTTGACTGGCCGTGGGATTACGGCATGAAGCCGGGAGGCAACGACGGCGCCAGCCTTCTGCAGCTCAACACTGACAGGGAAAAATACAGCGTGGGTGATGAGATCAGTCTCACCTTCCCGGCGCCGGAGAACGGTCGCGCCATTGTCACCATTGAGAATGCCACCGGCTTGCTTGACGTGACTGAGGTCAAGACCCGGGCCGGCAACACCGAGGTGAAGATCAAGGCAACACCGGCCATGGCTCCCAACGCCTATCTCTATGTTACGATGCTGCAGCCTCACTCGCAGACGGTCAATGATGCGCCGGTGAGGCTTTACGGGGTGATCCCGGTGATGGTTGAGGACCCGGCCACGAAGCTTGTGCCGGTGATCACAATGCCTGACAAGATCCGCTCGCAGCAGGAGGTTGAGATCCGCGTTGAGGAGAAGAACCGCCAGGAGATGACATACACGCTGGCAGTGGTTGATGATGGTCTGCTTGACCTGACAGGGTTCCGTACGCCTGACCCGTGGAAGTGGTTCTTCGTCAAGAATGCTCTTGGAGTGAAGACATGGGACCTTTATGACATCGTCTTCGGTGCTTTCGGAGGCAAGCTGGGGCGCGGATTCGCGATAGGAGGAAGTGAGGCAGCCATCGACCAGAGCAAGAACAGGGAGCGCCGTTTCGAACCTGTCGTAAGGTTCATCGGTCCCTTCACCCTCGCCCCGGGGAAGACGGCGTCGCATAAGATCAGGCTGCCGCAGTACACCGGATCGGTAAGGGTGATGGTCACCGCGGCCGGGAAAGCCAACAGCTTCGGCGCAGCCGAGAAAACAGTGACGGTGGCTGACCCGCTGATGATCCTGGCAACAGCCCCGAGGGTGCTCTCGCCGGGCGACAAGGTAGCTCTGCCGGTCACCGTGTTTGCACAGGATAAGAAGATTTCCGGTGTCAGTGTTTCCGCCACGGCGAACGATATGATCACAATGACGGAGTCAGCAGGGGCGGTAAGTTTCAGCGAACCGGGCGACAAGGATCTGGAGCTGATGTTCAGCACTGCGACGCGGACGGGAACGGCAAAAATCAGCGTCAGCGCCGAGGGGAGCGGCGAAAAGGCGTCATACGATCTGACGGTTCCGGTGCGGTCGCCCAATCCGCCCGACAGGAGGGCCGAGACAAAGTCGGTAGCCAAAGGACAAAAGTTCGAAAAGAGTTTCTCACCGTTTGGCATGGCGGGAACATCTGCAGTGTCGGTTGAGATATTTACGCTGCCGTCAGTGAATCTGAGCAAGCGCCTGAAGTATCTCACCTCGTTCCCGCACGGCTGTTCCGAACAGATCACCTCCGCGGCGTTCCCGCAGGTCTACCTGCCTGATCTGCTGGGATCCGGGCTTGATAATCCTGCCGTTGTCCGCAATAACGTGCAGGAGGCTTTGCGTGCCCTCTCAACCAGGCAGATGGCTTCGGGGGCAGTGACACTCTGGCCCGGCGGCACCTATCCTGACGACTGGGTGACGTCATACGTGGGACATTTCGCCGTTGAGGCACAGAAAGCCGGATATGCCATCCCGGCAGGGTTCATCCGTAAATGGACCTCATACCAGAGGAAGCAGGCCTCGGCATGGAGATATCAGCCACAATATCGTTATACGGCAAATGACCAGGCTTACAGGATCTTTACTCTGGCCCTGGCCGGTTCGCCCGACAAGGGCGCAATGAACCGCATGCGCGAGATTACCGATCTGCCGGCACTGGCCAGGTGGTTCCTTGCAGCTGCCTATGCCACAACGGGACGGACCGAGGTGGCGCAGACGCTGATTGACGTGCGGAACCTGAAGACCGAGGACGACTATGTGAACTATTACTATGGCAGCTCGCTCAGGGACCAGTCGATAATACTGTATACCCTCACGCAGATGGGCAATACGGGCGAATCAATTGAACTGCTGAAGGATGTGGCCGAGGCATTGAGCCATGACACGTGGTACAGCACACAGACGACAGCGTGGGGCCTGTTTGCGTACATGAACTACGCGAAGATGATGAAGAGCGATGCATCGAAACCGCTGAAGGCGACGCTGGAGTTTAACGGCAACCGTGAAAAGCTCAGTACTGACGGCGGCGCCATCATGAAGAACTTCACTCCTGCCGCTTCCAACCGGCTGGTGGTTGAGAACGAGAGCGAAAATCCGCTGTATGTGACCGTCACCGAGGAGGGGGTGCCTTCTGTGGCTGACATGACCGTGAAGGAAAACAACCTTGCAATGAAGGTCAGTTATTTCAATATGGAGTCAGAACCTGTCAATGTCAGCTCGCTGGCTCAGGGGACTAGTTTCATAATGGCTGTTGACGTGACGAATACCACGTTCCGGCCTGTCGTTAATCTGGCTCTGACGCAGATGGTGCCGTCGGGGTGGGAGATACAGAACACGCGTCTCTTCGATGCCGGGTTGCAGTTGAAGGAGGGGGCCTATGACTACCGCGACTACAGGGATGACCGTGTTTACACCTATTTCAGTCTGCGGTCAGGTGAGACGAAGAAATTCTTCATCATTCTGACGGCCTCGTACCGTGGCAGTTACAGCATGCCCGCGGTGGTTTGCGAGGCACTCTATGACGAGTCTTACGCTGCACGCCGGCCGGGATTTGGTGTAGAGGTGAAAAAATAGGCAAGAGGCAATTGGCATTAGGCAGTAGTGGAATTGGTGGCAGGCCATACAGAATTGCGATGTGCGATGTGCGATGTGCGATTTTGGCCATACAGAATTGCGATGTGCGATGTGCGATTTTGGCCATACTGCATTGTAGAACTGTAACATGAGATCTGTTTTTGGTCGGAGGCGTAGTCCCGATAGCCGAAGGCTGTCAGGGGCATTAAGAATTGTAATCCCCGGCCTCGCCGCCCTCCTCTTCGCCATCCTTGTGGTGCCGATGCCCTCATTCCGTGCACCCCTCTCTACCGTGGTGGAGGCAGCTGACGGCACCCTCCTTGGCGCCCGTGTGGCAGCAGACGGCCAGTGGCGATTTCCCCCGCCCGACAGCCTGCCGGACAAATATATCACCTGTCTCATCAACTACGAGGACCGCTGGTTCCGGTGGCACCCGGGGGTGAATCCCGTTGCGGTTACCAAGGCTCTGACCGATAATATCAGGGCCGGTGAGACGGTCCGCGGAGGCAGCACCATCACCATGCAGGTGGCGCGGATGGCGCGCGGCAACCCGGAACGCACTTATGGCGGCAAGATCATTGAGATGCTCTCGGCAGTTAAGCTGGAGCTCTTCCGCTCAAAAGGGACTATCCTTAAGCTCTATGCCGCCAATGCCCCCTTTGGCGGAAACACTGTCGGCATTGAGGCGGCCGCCTGGAGGTATACCGGTCGCGGCACCGCCGACCTGACATGGGCTGAAGCCGCTACGCTGGCTGTGCTGCCCAATGCTCCTGCCCTCATTTATCCCGGCCGTAACTCCGAACGGCTGAAAGAGAAGAGGGACAGGTTGCTTCAGACCCTGGCTGAGAGGGGGAAAATCGACAGCCTGACATGCGAGCTTGCAATGGGGGAGCCTTTGCCGGGAGCGCCGCTTCAGATGCCGTCGCTGGCGCCACACCTCACCGGAAGGCTATGGATTGAGGAGCCCGGAACAAGAAAACGAACCAACGTTGACCCTTTGCTTCAGCGCGAGGCATCAGAACTGGTCGACAGGCATGTTTCTGCCCTGGAGGGGAATGGTATCCACAACGCCGCCGCCGTGGTGGTTGAGGTGTCCACCGGCAACGTCGTTGCCTGGGTGGGTAACAGCACCCTCCCTGACACCACCGGCAGGCACGGCCGCGATGTTGATATGGTCACGGCGCCCCGCAGCACGGGCAGCATCATGAAACCGTTTCTCTATGCGGGGCTGCTCTCC
>Ga0116149_1004066_pt1 | contig 14629 bp, 5 predicted proteins | sample AD_UKC057_MetaG_FD_89787 | JGI IMG/M metagenome (GOLD analysis project Ga0116149, IMG submission 89787) | Active sludge microbial communities of municipal wastewater-treating anaerobic digesters from USA - AD_UKC057_MetaG | ecosystem: Engineered > Bioreactor > Anaerobic > Digestate | place: USA... | reverse complement strand
TGACTGAAAAACGAACTCCGCGGCGCAAGTCCGCGGGTTCCGGGCTGACCTCGCCGTCGCCGGCCCGCCTGGGGGGCGTTGCAACGCCCCTCAGGCATCTTCCGGCATCCGTCGGAAAACGGCACCACTATAGCACTTTCTTCAGAGACAAGGGCTGACCCCGATACCCCGTCAAGGACGCGCCCGGAACCATCGTGACCCTTCACCCAGGGGCCGGTTTCGCGGGCTGTGACCTTGCCCGCGTGCGCTATCGCCATCCCGTGAGTGGACGACGGATTGTCCGCCCGATCTCGCTCGCCTTCCTTTCTCCGCTCGGGACACTGTAACCAGCCTTTTACCAGCTGGTTACGCCACGCTTCCACAAGCATGTTGACGGATCGCTTTCGTCTGTTATGCTATATCACCGTTTATGACACCGCCAGGTCGACACCGGAATCGGAAGGAGATTTTCAGCGTGAACGAACAGCCAGATTTGGCTCCGCTTGTTCGGGAACTCAGGAAACGGCTCCGCCTGACGCAGGAGAAGTTTGCAGCCAGGCTGGGCGTGACGTTCCCGACGATCAATCGATGGGAAAACGGGCGGGTGAAACCCTCGCCCATGGGCATCAAGCACCTCAAGGACTTCGTTCGGGACATGGGCAAGGACGGCGAGGACCTGATGAAGAAGTATTTTCTGGAAGAGTAATAGGAGGGCACTTTCATGGCAAACCAGTCCAACAACGGCGCAAACCTCGGGTTCGAGAGCGAACTCTGGCGGGCTGCCGACGCGATGCGTTCCAACATGGACGCCGCCGAGTATAAACACGTTGTCCTCGGCCTGATCTTCCTGAAGTACATCTCGGACGCCTTCGAGGAGCATCACGCCAAGCTCGAAGCTGACCGCGCCAAGGGTGCCGATCCTGAAGACGCGGACGAGTACCGCGCCTTGAATATCTTCTGGGTGCCGAAGGAGGCGCGCTGGTCGAACCTCAAGGCCAACGCCAAGCAGCCGACCATCGGCAAGGTCGTGGACGACGCCATGATCGCCATCGAGCGCGACAACCCCTCGCTCAAGGGCGTGCTTCCCAAGGACTACGCCCACCCGCGCCTCGACAAGCAACGTCTGGGCCAGTTGATCGACATGGTCGGCAACATCGGTTTGGGCGACAAGGCCAACCGTTCTAAGGACATCCTCGGTCGCGTCTACGAGTACTTCCTCTCCCAGTTTGCCAGTGCTGAAGGCAAGAAGGGCGGTCAGTTTTACACGCCTCGCTGCGTCGTGGGCGTGCTGGTCGAGATGCTCGCACCTTACAAGGGGCGCGTTTACGACCCAGCCTGCGGCTCAGGCGGCATGTTCGTCCAGTCGGAGAAGTTCGTCGAGGTCCACGGCGGCAAGATCGGCGACATCAGCATCTACGGCCAGGAGTCCAACCACACAACCTGGCGGCTCGCGAAGATGAATCTGGCCATTCGCGGCATCGATGGGAACCTCGGCAAGGAACACGCCGACAGCTTCCACCGCGACCTTCACCCTGATCTCAAGGCGGACTACGTCCTGGCCAACCCACCCTTCAACGACAGCGACTGGCGCGGCGAAGTGCTCAAGGACGACAAGCGATGGAAGTTCGGCACACCGCCCGCAGGGAATGCCAACTTCGCCTGGGTCCAGCACTTCATCCACCACTTGGCACCGACCGGGCTGGCGGGATTTGTTCTGGCCAACGGCTCGATGTCCACCAATCAGGCCGGTGAGGGCGAAATCCGCAAGGCGATCATCGAGGCCGATCTGGTGGACTGCATGGTGGCGCTGCCGGGGCAGCTCTTCTACTCAACGCAAATCCCAGTCTGCCTCTGGTTCCTGACGCGCAACAAGAGCAACGGACGATTCCGCATGCGTACTGGCGAGACGCTCTTCATCGATGCCCGCAAGTTGGGCAGCATGATTGACCGCGTCCACCGTGAACTGACGGATGACGACATCCGCAAGATCGCCGACAGCTACCACGCCTGGCGCGGCGACAAGGACTGTGAGGCGAAGTACGAGGACGTGCCGGGCTTCTGCAAGAGCGCCACACTCGACGACATCCGACACCACGGTCACATCCTTACACCTGGCCGCTATGTCGGCGCGGCCGAGGTCGAGGACGACGGCGAGCCGTTCGAAGAGAAGATGGCCCGCCTGACAAGCGCCTTACGCGAGCAGACCGAGCGATCCGAGAAGCTCGACCAGATCATCTGGGGCAACCTGGAGGACATCGGCTATGGCGAATGAGTGGCGGGAAATCCCTCTTGATGATCTCTGTTCCTATCTGAATCGGGGCACAGCGCCAGCATATACGGACGGGGGTGGCGTCCTGGTGCTAAATCAGAAGTGTGTCCGCGATCAGCGGGTCACTCTTGGCGAGGCGCGTCGCACAGACCCGAAGCGAAAGCCCATCGCCAAGGAGCGATTTCTTCAGCCATTTGATATCCTAGTGAATTCGACTGGCGTCGGAACGCTTGGGCGAGTTGCCCAAGTACGCACCTTGCCGGAAACAGCGACTGTCGATAGTCACATGACAATCGTTCGCCCAAACTCCAACGCTATTGATCCTTCATATCTTGGTCTGGCAGTTCGATATTCTGAGGCAGAGATCGAGTCCCTGGGCGAAGGTTCAACGGGCCAAACGGAGCTCTCACGCGCTCGATTGGGCGCATTGCTCGTGCCGGTGCCCAAGCGTGAAGACCAACGAGCCATCGCCTGCATCCTTGGCGCGTTGGATGATAAGATCGAGTTGAATCGGGAGATGAACCAGACGCTGGAGGCAACGGCGCGGGCGATCTTCAAGAGTTGGTTCGTGGATTTCGATCCAGTCCGCGCCAAGGCCGTCGGTCAGAAGCCCCCGCGCCTCAAGCCAGGTATTGCCGCACTCTTTCCCGACTCCTTCAATGACTCCGAACTGGGCGAGATCCCGAAGGGGTGGAGCGTCACGTCCCTGGCAGATCAGATCACCGCCAGCAAGGGCTTGAGCTACAAGGGCCAACACTTATGCGAGCCAGGTGAAGGTCTCCCGATGCACAACCTCAACTCCGTCTATGAAGGCGGCGGCTACAAGCGCGAAGGCTTGAAGTGGTACAACGGCGAGCACCGCCCCGCCCATTTGCTGAAGCCGGGAGATGTGATCGTCACGAACACGGAGCAAGGTTTCGACTATCTGCTGATCGGGTACTCGGCCATCGTCCCTGATTGCTACGGGCCGCAGGGTCTGTTCAGCCACCACATCTTCCGGATTCGTCCGAAGTCTACGAGCTATCTCCCCGCATGGTTCACCTACCTGTTACTGCGGACCCAGCGATTCCATGATCTCGTAGCGGGCCACTCCAACGGCACCACCGTGAACATGCTTCCGCTTGATGGGCTGCAGAAGCCGACATTCGCCTTGCCACCGGAGGCGCTCGTCAAACGATTCGAGGCTCTATTCCTCCCCGCACACCAGCGGATCGAACGGATTCACGAGGAGAATGCATCCCTCGCGGCAATACGCGATGCGTTGATGCCGAAGCTGATTTCTGGCGAACTAGTGGTCGCGGAAGCCGAACGCATCGCCGGGAGGTGCACGTAATGCCAGACCAATCCGTCGAGATTGCTGCTTACAGGATGATCGGGGCCCGGGAAGTGCTCGCGATGACGGCCGTTCGACTGGAGCAGCAGATTACCGCAATCGAGGCAGCCCTTGGCGCTAACCCGTCATTGGTATTCGACCTAGCAAAGACACTCATTGAGTCCTCGTGTAAGACCATCCTCAATGATCGGTCCCATGCCGTGGACGAAGCTTGGGACTTGCCGCGTCTGCTGAAGGAGACATCGTCAAAGCTCCAGCTATGCCCAGACCCCGCCAATGGAAGCAAAGACTCGCTGCGCAAGCTGCTCGGAGGGCTGCAAACGGCCATTCAGGGAATCTGCGAAATTCGTAACAGCGAGGGTTTTGCCTCTCATGGGAAAGACGGCTACGCGAAGCAATCGGAAGCCCTCCATGCGCACTTTGTAGCGCGAGCGGCCGACGTGATCGTGTTCTTCCTGTTTTCTTCGCATCGCCAGTTCCCCGCAAGCGCAGCAACTCGACGCCTTGTCTACGAGGAACTGCAAGAGTTCAACGAGTGGCTCGACGGACAGCAGGATGAGATTGTGCTATTCAGCCGCAGGATGAAACCGAGCGAGCTACTGTTCCGGTTGGACCCGGACGAGTATCGATTGCAGTTCCTGGATTACGAGCAGCAAGAGGCAGAACCTGAGTCTACCGACGATGGAGGGTCCGCCACATGAGTCACTTTACGGAATCCGTCGTTGAGCAGGCCGCATTGGCGTGGCTGGAGAGCATAGGGTATCTGATCGTGTCGGGGCCGGAGATCGCGCCGGGCGAGATGTCGGCAGAGCGCGAGAACTACGGACAGGTCGTGCTTGAACGTCGTCTCCGCCATGCGCTGCAACGTCTCAATTGGAAGGTGCCGTCGGATGCACTGGAGGAGGCGTTCCGAAAGTTGACGCGGCCCGACTCGCCGTCGCTTGTGGCGAACAATCACATCATCCACAAGTACCTGATTGAAGGCGTGCCAGTCGAATACCAGCGGGCCGACGGTTCGATTGGCGGCGATCTGGTCCGAGTCTTCGACTACGATGATCCGGAGAACAACGAGTTCCTGGCGGTCAATCAGTACACCGTGGTGGAGGATCAGCATGAAAGGCGTCCTGACGTGGTGCTGTTCATCAACGGCCTTCCGGTTGCGGTGATCGAGTTGAAGAACGCGGCCACGGAGAACGCGACCATCTGGTCAGCGTTCAACCAGCTTCAGACCTACAAGCGGCAGGTTCCATGCCTGTTTGCCTTCAATGAGGCCCTTGTCATCTCTGACGGCGTCCAGGCCCGGATTGGCACCATGACGACCGACCGCGAGTGGTTCATGCCGTGGCGAACCATCGAAGGCGCGGAACTGGCGGACACGAAGCTACCGCAGCTCCAGGTGGTGTTGGAGGGCGTATTCCAGAAGCGAAGGTTCCTGGATCTGATCCGGCATTTCATCGTGTTCGAGGATGTCGGCGGCGGTGTGCTGGTAAAGAAGATGGCGGGCTACCACCAGTACCACGCGGTCAATGTCGCGGTTCAAGAGACAGTCCGGGCGTGCATGCCTCCAACCGAGAGGCCGTTGCAGGTGCGAGAAGGCGACGGCACCTACTTCGCCAAGGGGCATCCCGATGCCAAACCCGGCGACCGGCGGGTAGGCGTTGTTTGGCATACGCAGGGCTCGGGCAAGAGCCTCACGATGGCCTTCTACTCTGGGCGGGTGGTCCTGCATCCGGCAATGGAGAACCCGACGCTCGTGGTGATCACCGACCGTAATGACCTCGACGACCAGCTTTACGGCACATTCGCCCGTTGCCACGAGTTGCTCCGCCAGCAGCCGGTGCAGGCGCAAAGCCGAGCAAATCTTCGAGAGTTGCTGACAACCGCATCCGGCGGCGTGGTCTTCACGACGGTTCACAAGTTCTTCCCCGCCGACGGGGGCGATCACCCACTCCTCTCCGACCGGCGAAACATCGTCGTCATCGCTGATGAGGCTCATCGCAGCCAGTATGACTTCATTGACGGTTTTGCCCGGCACATGCGGGAGGCGTTGCCGAACGCCTCCTTCATCGGGTTCACGGGCACCCCTATCGAGCTGACCGACAAGAACACCCGGGCGGTGTTTGGCGACTATGTCAGCATCTACGACATCGAGCGGGCAGTGAAAGACGGCGCGACGGTCCCAATCTACTACGAGAGCCGCCTAGCCAAGCTAGAACTTGAGGAGGCCGCAAAGCCACTGTTGGACGAGGAGTTCGAGGAGGCGACCGAAGGCGAGGAAGTCGAGCACAAGGAACGGCTGAAGACCAAGTGGGCGCAACTCGAGGCCCTCGTCGGCACGGAGAAGCGTCTTAAGCTGATCGCAGAGGACTTGGTGAGGCACTTCGAAACCCGTCTGGAGGCGATGGACGGCAAGGCGATGATCGTCTGCATGAGCCGTCGAATCTGCGTCGAGCTGTATAAAACCATCACGGCCATCCGTCCAGACTGGCACAGCGACCACGACGCGGCGGGCATCATGAAGATCGTCATGACCGGCTCGGCGTCCGACCCCGAGGACTGGCAGGGCCACATCCGCAACAAGCCTAGACGCGAAGAACTGGCCAAGCGATTCAAAGACCCGAAGGACCCGTTCAAGGTAGTCATCGTCCGCGACATGTGGCTGACGGGATTCGATGCCCCGTGCCTGCACACGATGTATGTGGACAAGCCAATGCGCGGTCACGGACTGATGCAGGCCATCGCACGCGTCAACAGGGTTTTCAAGGACAAGCCGGGCGGACTGGTCGTGGACTATCTGGGGCTGGCCGATCAGCTCAAGTACGCTTTAGCGAATTACACCCAGAGCGGCGGCAAGGGTCAGACGGCTATCGACCAGGAGGAAGCCGTCGCTGTCATGCTGGAGCGCTACGAGGTCTGCTGCGGCATCTTCCACGGGTTTGACTGGACGCGGTGGAAGACCGGCGGGCCTCAGGAACGCCTCTCAGTGCTGCCTGCGGCGCAGGAGCATGTACTGGCCCAGGAAGACGGCAAGAACCGGTTCGTGAAGGCGGTCAGTGACTTGTCCAAGGCCTTCGCTTTGGCCGTGCCCCATCTAAAGGCGCTGGAGATTCGGGATGACGTGGCCTTCTTCCAGGCCGTGAGGGCGGTTCTCACTAAGAGCGCAGGTGACGGCCATCGCAGTCCCGAAGAGATCGAACTCGCTATCAGACAGATCGTGTCCAAGGCGGTTTCGTCGGGCGAGGTGATTGACATCTTTGCGGCCGCCGGACTGAAGAAGCCGGACATCTCGATTCTGTCCGACGAGTTTCTTGCCGAGGTGCGCGGCATGCCCCAGCGGAATCTGGCGGTCGAGATGCTGCGCAAGCTGATCGAGGGGGAGATCAGAGTACGCGGGCGTAAGAACATCGTGCAGGCCCGCTCCTTTGCCGAACTCCTGGAGGCAGCGATTCGGAAGTACCAGAATCGCGCTATTGAGACAGCGCAAGTCATCGAAGAGCTTATTCGGCTGGCTCGGGATATGCGCGAAGCAACGCGTCGTGGTGAGGAACTGGGGTTGACCGAAGACGAAGTGGCCTTCTACGACGCACTGGAGGTCAACGACAGCGCTGTGGCTGTGCTCGGTGACGAGACGCTCAGGCTAATCGCCCAAGAGCTGGTGAAGTCGGTTCGGAACAGCATCACCATCGACTGGACAGTGCGCGAGAATGTTCGTGCCCAGATGCGCGTCATCATCAAGCGCATCCTCCGTAGGTACGGCTATCCGCCCGACAAGCAGGCGCGGGCGACCGAGTTGGTTCTCGAACAGGCTGAGGTGCTGTGTGTGGGTTGGTCTGATGGCTCTACTGGGGAGGCCGCACCATGAGCGTTCGCGACGCCGTCCAACAGGTTCGGCGGGGTAAGGGCGTGGGATGAACGAGAAAACACCTCAGCTTGCACGGAACTCCCCGGCTTCGGATTTCAAGTCCGATGCATGGGAGAATATTGTCGTAACTGATTCTGGCGAAGTCGTTCAGAAGTCGGCACCGCTTTCTCCTTCGAATGATGCTGTCAAGGCATCACATGCTGATGTGGCAGGAAGGAAACACAACGCCCCTGCCCAAATAGTGCCAGAGCGAACTGAACGCGTGCAGGAAATTGCTGCGCAGCAGCGTCCGAGACAAGCACCTGCATCCGAAACCCCCGTGTCCGTGCCACGTCCCTCACGTCGTTATGAGCAACGCGACACGAATGAAGGCCATCGCAGTCGGAGGGGCGGGCGAACAGATGAACTCCCAAAGCGAGCAACCATGTTGCTACGCTATCCCTTCGTTGGTGATCTCGTGCGTTGCACTGATCGCGGCTTCGGTTTCCTCCGCCATGCTCGCGGTGAATCTATGGCCCACATAAGAGAGAATGTGGGCCATGCTTTGCAGACCATGCAGGGACTCGAAGGGAAGTATTGCGCCTTTGCCATCGGCGGTAGCCCATCCCGGTATACTCAGCAGAAGCCCGATTGGGATCGCGCTGTCGTGCAGTGGATTCTTCTTGATGAGATCGACCCTGAACTAACGCCTGAGTCGTATCAACTTGCTCGCGAGGCAGAGCTCGCATCTGTGGATAAAGGCCGTCTCTTTAACACGCTGGCGGCTGAATGGTATGTGCGCACATGGGAACAGAAGGCAAGAGAACAGCCCAAGGCGCTGTTGATCCCTGATGCTCTGCTTGACAGCGCACTGAACGATTCGCTGTCGCACTGCTCCGATCTTGAGGGATGCCTCCGGCTTCTGGGGGCCATTGTCACGTCCCCGTACTATGCCGTCGAAGCAGCCGGAAGGCAGAATGCGTGTAAACGATTCTTCCATCCTGACAAGTGGGACTTGCGAGCCTTTATCGCGAGCCGACCAGTCGAAGAATGCAGGTTTTACGCTGATGTGTGGCCGCTTTGTGGCGCGGTCATACAAGACCGCATGAACCACGCCCGTACGGTTGCCATCGACATAGAGGCAGAAAACGGACGCATTTGGCAATACGGATGGAAAAACGCTGGCGGTACGGGACTCAAGTCTATGCCGGAAGACATCCCCGATGCCGACCTGACTGCAGCTGTTCAAGAAAGCCTTTTGTCGCTGCACTCCCCATGCATTGTCGGGCACAACCTGCTGAGTTGGGATCTGCCCAGGCTGAGAGAACGCAGGGTCGCCTTCCCGGAGCGGGCTGAATACTGGGACACCCTGATTGCTTCGTGGATTCTCAGACCATGGGTCCGCTCACACGCATTGATCGTTGACGACAACGGACACCGAGCGGATGCGGACGCATCCAAATGCTACGAGCTATTCGAGGCGCAGACCGCAATGTTAGCCGCTTGCATGCGTGATGCGTGCCGGGATATTGGACGCTTGATAGACGATCTCTTCGAGGGACGCATCACCCTCTCATCGATACCAGATCGCCATTACCCCGCCGACCTCTCCGCAAAAATTGGGGCGTTAGCACTTTACCCTCGCAACCGCATGCGCGACGTAGCGTGGCAACAGGGGTGTTATGTCGATTTCATGACGCCAGAATCGAGAATGAAGGATCCTGTTCTGTCGCCTGCGACCTGTGCCCTACTTGCACGGGAGCACGCAGATGTTCGGTCTAAGGCGCTGGCCATCATCGTCACCGACGCGGCCGAACATAAGGTGCAAGTACGTCTGTCAATGATTCCCTCATGGCTTGTTGACGCAACGGCACAGGCAAGGCTACGAGAGGCCCACAAGGACGATCAGTCGTCAGCCGACAATAATGCGGATCATCGCATCTGTGTGGCCGAAGACCTGTTTGCTCAGCCTTGGGAATCGAGCTTGGCGCTGATGCGGGAACAGAAGCTTGTTGCCGGTTATCCGTACGAGGTGCTGCTGGCGTGGCAAAGCGCTTATTCGCGGATTCTCAGAGAGGGTGAGGCACAGATCGAGTTTCCAAGCGTGATCGAGGGACGCACGGGACGTGCTGCATTTGTTGTGGACGACAAGGCTCGTGGTCCATCGTGGTTGCTCTATGAGCCTCCCGGTCTCGGCCAATCAGACCCCAGTTGGCAACTCTTGCCTCCAGTGCCAGATGAGCTGTCAATCGCTCAGCCTGCCAGTTCTGCATCCAGGGATCTGCCACACTGGGCCGCTCTTCCCAGATGGAGAGATGGCGATGTCACCAGTCTTGACGTGGACCGACTCTTTGTTTCGCCGGACACGGCCAACCGCAAGCTGTATCTGGCTGACGTCGTTCACGTTCTTCTAAACCTGCTTCGGACATTGCCGCAACAGCATCTCCTTGTATGCGCCATGCGCTGGCCAAGCGAGACAGCCGAGGTGCAGAACGCTCTCACGCTGCTTTCTCTGTCCGTGCTCCATGCGGACACGCCATTGCGTCAGATCGAACGTCTGCGGAATGAAGGGCTCCGAGTTATTGCGTGCAGCCAGGCAGACATTCCTCGCTATGTTGAGGCGGCCCAACGGTTTGGGCAAGGTGTCCGCATCGCGGTTGACGAACTACCGCTGCACGCATGGCACTGCATTCTGAACACGCCAGTTGAGCCGAGCCGTGATTCGGGCGAGATTCCAAACGACTCGGCAGAAGAGGACGCTGAAGACGATGGCTCGGAGGACGCAGATAACAACGCAGATGTCGCAATGAGCCAAGCGGCTCAGGTTCCGCTGAAGGCCCGCGACCTTTATGAAGCGAGTTCTCTCTTGCTGGGCCCTTGGCTAGCATCGCTACTGCAAATGGATACCGCTCCCGAGAACCCCGTGCTCATTTTGGACTCGCGTCTCTTCAATCAACCGTCAGCTCGATCCCTGGGGCTGCAACGGGAGGACGTTCCGTTCTACCCCCTTGATGAACTGCTGGACGAAGGCAAACGTGACGTCTATGACCGAGTCTGTTTTCCACGACGAGCGCCTGAGGATATTCCCAACGATTATGAGTCCTATCGGAACTATCTGGAGAAGAATTGGGGATACGCTAAGTTTCTGCCAGGAACCCAGCAGCCCGCCATCGAGGCGCTTGTCAGCACCCAACACGATTTGCTTCTGCGACTGCCGACCGGTGCTGGCAAGTCGGAAGTCTTCCAGGTTCCTGCGTTGCTTCGGGCGCAATACTCGGGTCGTCTTTCGGTCGTCATTACTCCTCTGCGCGCATTAATGCAGGATCAGGTTCACAGGCTGTGGCGGAGAGGATTCCGCGAAGAAGTAGACTACTTGAGCGGGGGGCGTGAGGCATGGGTCAACTATGACGTGTACCAGGGAGTTCTCGATGGCCGCGTCAAGCTCCTCTATGTCGCACCCGAGCGCTTTCGCGTTCCACGTTTCACGGAGGCGCTGGAGCGCCGTCGGCGCATGGATGGCGGCCTTGAGTTTCTCGTCTTTGATGAGGTCCATTGCGTCAGCGAATGGGGTTTTGAATTCCGTCCCGATTACCTGTACGCGGCCCAGTACGTTGCTGACTGGTTCCGCAAGATGGACCTCCCTGGCAATCCACATCGTGTCCTGATGTTGTCGGCGACGGTCACGAAGCGGAATCAGCATGATCTGGAGAGGGAACTCAGACTGCCACAGCCTCCGGACTATGACGATCTGCCACGGGACATGCCTCACCCAATCCAGCCATTCATCATTCTGGAATCTTGCGAACTTCCGGAAACAGAAGAGCTTTCAGCCGACGATAAGTTCAGCAAGATATTGGAGATTCTCGGTAAGCTCGACTTGGCTCAAAGCGGCGCGCTTGTGTTTGTTCGGAAACGCGAGGACTGTCATCGCATCAGTGAGGCGCTGAATGCGGCGGCGGCCGCTTCTGGGTCCGCCGTCGCCCACTTGCATTCACTTCCCTTTCATGCAGGTCTGCCGGAGACCGTCAAGTCGGAAGCATGCGATTTGCTGAAGGCTCGGACCGTGAACGTCCTTGTGTGCACGAAGGCTTTTGGCATGGGGATGGACGTGCCACATCTCCACGCCTGCATTCATTACCGGCCTCCGACCTTCATTGAAGATTATTTGCAGGAAGTCGGTCGCATTGGCAGGAGCAAAGAAGAGCGTGAGCGCACTGGACACGAGCAAGTGACCGCCACGCTGCTCTTCAATCACGACAATCTTGAGCACAATCTTGGGATGCTCCATGACAAGGCGGTGAAACCGCCGGACCTTCAGGACTTCTTCGGCTATTGTCTAGACCGCGCCGTTCCATTCAAGCAGGTGGGGAAGGCTGTTTGCATCGTACCCGCCGCACTCCGCATCAACGAGGCAAAGAGTTTCGATGAGAATCAAGTCACGAACTGCTTGTTCTGGCTTGAGCGGATGTCGGTGTTGCGAGTGGAAGGACGTCACCCGCCGTTTCTTGACCTGACTCTGCGACTGAGCAGCCTTCGGAAGATTTCAGCTACCGGAACGGACACCGCTGTTGTCGCACGCGCACTACTCAGCCTCGTCGAGGAGACTTCGCGGGTTGTGGTTGATCCCGAGGTCGCCGACTCATCCCCTGCAAGCAAACAGGCCGCCGAATCCGCATTCAGCCGGTTCATAAGGGGTCTCGTGCGAGGTGTCCTTGCGCTGGTGTCATCGCCAGCACAAACCTCTTCGGTCGAAGACGCCTCCGCAAGGGCCACGGCTCGACAGATTCCTTCGCCAGCAAATCGTGACAATATTGACGTCAGCGTGTCGATGTCGGAAATCATGGCGTCAAGCGGGGGCATTGGGGCGGATGATCTCTTCTCTCGTCTGATTGCGTTGAGTCAGGCAAATGCGCTGTCGCTGCGCAAGACTTTCGTCGTTCTGCGATCCGCAGTTCCTAGCGATAAGGAGACCTATTGGCCTCTACTGCGGTATGCCGTAGAGCGCCTGCTTCGTCCAACGGAGGGTGCCGTTGAGTTGCTATCGCGTAAGGCGTTCGAGGTGGAACTGAAGGCTTGGTATCAGGCATATCTGCGGCAAAGAGATCCCCCCAAGGATATTGAGGCATCTGCCGAAAGTGGTGTGCCTGTAGCCAGGTCCGCTGAGACACCACAAAAGAGACGCATACAAAGAGAAGTATACCGTGCGATTGGAGGATCGCTGAAGCTGGTCCGTTACGCGGGACTACGAATGAAGGAGAGTCTCGCGAGCGATGGGACGATGCAGTATGCGCGAGCGATTCCTGACTCAAGCATTGCGGAGGTAAAGAGAGGCATCTCCGAGAGGCTGGACGCCATGCAGCGGCTTGTTGCTTGGCTGGCGAAACAAGAGCCGCAGGCCGGAGGCGGGCAAGCCGCTTCATTTGATGTTGCTCTCGTGGATCTCGTGAACGCATTGGGGCAGGAAACGCGAGTCTCTCGACTGCGTGAGTTAATGAACCTGACTGAGGCGTCCGGCTTTTACGGGCTGGAGAACAAGACGGACGAGTGGGTGTCTGTCGTTTCTCTGAACACGATGGACCCCTTACCGCCCCACGTTTCGGAAACAGAGAGTGCAAAGACGACATCCGATACTGGCACCCAAACCGGATCGGATCTGATCCAGAGCACCTACGTGGAGATGCTGAAGAAGCATGAACTGCAAGTCCTTCGAGCGCAATGCATGGTGCTCTTCGCGGCCATGCCGACGGAGAATCGCAAGCAATTCATCGACCGATACTTTCAATGCTTGACGGCAGAAGACTTGCAGAGCGCACTCGAGGACGCTGTTGGCGAGGTGGGCGATGAGATTCTAGCGGGCAACCAGATGCTCCAGGATTTGCTGGTTCAGGTGCGCCGTGAGCGTTTTGGGAAGGAGATGGATCGTCTCAACGACGAACAACGCGCGGTCTGCGCCGCGCCCTTCAACCGAAAGCTGCTTGTCAATGCGGGACCCGGCTCAGGGAAGACCCATGTTCTGATGATGCGGTGCGCACATCTCATTCACGCGCAGAATATTAGACCATCAGAAATACTGGTTCTTGCCTTCAATCGAGCCGTGGTGTTTGAAATCCGCGACCGCATTCGGGACCTGTTTCGTGAACTGGGATATGGCAGTCATGTCAGGAGCCTGGACGTATCGACCTTCCACAGCTTCGCACTGCGAAACCAGCCGCCTTCTGACATGTATGAGGAAGATGCGATTGGGGAGGCCGTACACCGTTTTGCGCAGTCCGTCTCTACCGACACAGCGTTTGCAAGGCGGATCGCCGGTGGCTACAAGGCGATTCTCGTTGATGAGTTTCAAGACATGAACGAGGATTTCTACGATGTGGTGCAAGCCCTGGTCACGCACTGCCAGGATCAAGGCGGGGCGATGGTCATCGGGGATGACGACCAAGACATTCTCACATGGAATCGGAAGAAGTGGAGAGACCAGCACCGCTTGGACTGCCCGCTTGAGGCTGTTCACTATTTCGACAAATACCGGCAAGCATTCACGCCAGATCTTCATGCCCTTCCGCTCAATTATCGGTCAGTACCGGAAATTGTGAGCCGGGCGAACGGAATGATTGCAAAGGCAAGCGAGCGGCTCCACTTCACCCGTATGAAGGCGCAGACCACTTTGGCCGCTTTTCGCACGGAGAATGGCGCAGTCACCCTGCCATTCGACGCCAATACTCTCGGAGATATTCTCCTCGAGTCTATGTCTCGCCAGGCGAGCGACGGGAAAAGTGAATCCATTGCGATACTGTGTCGTTCCAACCGGGAATGCAGGAAGGTCCATGAACAGCTTTCTGCCCTACCTCACATTCACGACGAGTGGCTAGAGATTCTTGGGGCGGAGGACTTTGCCCTGTATCAACTTCGTCCGACAGGCGCAATGCTCGACATGTGTACTCGCCGCGACCAATGGGAGTTTGTCGAGCCCTACACATGGGACAGCCTACTTGCTGAATACCAGGCGCTCGGACATGCGGACATGGCCAAGGGTATTGAAGACTTAAGGGACATGTACCAGCTAATGCGACTTGAGCGTGGTCGCCCGCGAATGCGAGACGTTGTTGATTTTGTTCAAGAGATGCGGGCGTCGGACATCGAACGCCTCAAGACGCGCACTGGGATAAGTGCGAGGGATCACCGAATAACGATCTCAACGGTGCATAAAGTA
>Ga0116149_1004065_pt1 | contig 14631 bp, 5 predicted proteins | sample AD_UKC057_MetaG_FD_89787 | JGI IMG/M metagenome (GOLD analysis project Ga0116149, IMG submission 89787) | Active sludge microbial communities of municipal wastewater-treating anaerobic digesters from USA - AD_UKC057_MetaG | ecosystem: Engineered > Bioreactor > Anaerobic > Digestate | place: USA... | reverse complement strand
CTGCCTGAAGAACAACAGATACTGAAATTGTCGTCGAATACAAAACGATTTATCACCACGATTAAACTCATCGCCTACCGTGCGGAAACCATGATGGCCATGCAATTACGGCCAATGCTGGCGAGGACACAAGACGCAAGACCCATTATCTGTGAATTGATGAAGCAGACTGTCGACATATACCCCGATGAGCAACAAGGCCTCCTGCACGTGCATATACATCCTCCCACCACCCATAGAGCACAAGCAGCCATCCAATCGTTGCTTGAAATACTCAACGATACTGAGACCAAATATCCGGAAACCAATATGACACTACAGTATCATTTGATTGGAAATGAATAGAAAACCAGGCACATAGGGTCACGAATTTTCCAACCACATCAGGAAATCTGAATTTGGAAACGAGCGGAGATGGGTGGACTTGGGAACGAGCGGAAAACGATGTTTAAAGACCGATAAGCAGGAAAAGCCTGCGGGACAGGAGATAACAACGATGCCCAACATATCAAGTGGTTGGTTTACGATGTGGCGTGTCTTACATACCCCGCACGCGGCTGCGGTGTGTGCGGCCATGATGCTCGTCTTGTTAACGGTTACCGGAGCCGCTGGCCAGGAACCCCCACCCCCGGTCCCGGGTTTGGCGGAAGCCGAGGCCCTGATGAAAGACGGCAAGTACGAAGAAGCACGAAATACGCTCCTTGATTTTCAATACCGGATATACAAAGCACAGAAGGCTGGAGAAGTCAACGAGAAACAAGCGGCGGAATTGCGGAAGCGCACTTACACGCTCATAGAGCGCGCGGAGATTGCGCTGGGCCACACGGTGCTGAGGCTGGAAAAGGAGGTACACACGGCTGTGGACAGGGAAGTCGAGAACAACGCCGGTGGGCTTGCGGCCGTACTCGAATGCCTGAACATCGCGGCGGACTACGATACCCTGATGGGGGATTCCGGCCTGGCCTTTGTCTGGCAGGCTGAGGCGCTTCACAAGAAGGAAGGAAAAGTCGAAAAGTTCCTCAACACCAACTGGCCATTCTCGTTCGTCACGCGGGTGGATTTCCTGTCGCAAACTCTGGGACGCCGGTTGAGGCTCGAATATCTGCCTGATTACGCCTGTGGCGCGGTCAGTCTTCGCGAGTTCAATTACGAGCATGTGCTGCCAGCCATCGAGACCGAAGTCAAGGAAGGCCGGCCCGTTCTCGGGCTGGATAGCAGTTCCATGGTCGTCACGGGATATAAACGTGCTCCCGATGGGGTACTGGATAGTTTCTTTGTGCATTGGCCCGGTCCTGGCGCGAACCGTCTATCCACCTTTGAGGAATACCTGGTCGGTGTTGTCGCTGTGGGCGGCCCCATTCCGCAACTGGATCGTAAGGAAGCGGACCGCCTCGCGATTCAACACGCCGTGTCGTTAGGACGGGACGCGCTCTTCCACGGTGCTTCCTTCCCGGAGGATCCCGATGCTGACGGTAACTCGGACTGTATCCCCAACCCGGAGGATATCGTGACGAGCCGAAGCTATTACACAGGCTGCGAGTCCTTCGCCCTGTGGAAGGATTCCATCAAAGATGAAACCAGCAAGGCCTACGAGGATAGAGGGTACGCGTACCGGGCTCTCGCGCTATTGCGCCGCAGTGCCCCGGTTTATCTGCGCGCCATGGCCTTGCGGCATCCTGAAAACGTCGCGAAGGCGCTCACCCTGGCGGCGGATACCTACGAACTGGTGCTCAAAGAGTTGCCGGACATGACCAATTATGATCCTGTGAATCCGTCCGAAGAAACACGACAGCAAGCCGCCGACCGCATCGGCCGCATTACGGAATTGGAAGCGAAAGCCATCACCAGCCTTGATGAGGCAAAAGGAGCAACCCGATGAACACGACCGTAGTTCTTCTCAACGACATGGGCCGGTGGCTGGTGACGCAACTGGGACGTATGAGCGTGGAACTCGCCATTCTGGCGGGAATCGTGCTGATTGTCTTGTATGTCCTGCGCGTAAAGTCGCCCGCCTTACGACACCTGTTCTGGGGTTTGCTCCTGGCGAAGCCGGTGGTCACCTTTTTGGTGGCCTCTCCCCTGTCACTGTATGGGTTCTTCTGGCCGACTATGCCGGAGGTCTTCTATACCTCCGCTCCAGAGCCCGTCCTGATGGAAAGTGCACCGTTTCAACCGTCGGTCCAGACTGCGTTTGTGCCGGAAGCGCCGCCCATTGAACCGTCACGTCCGGAGCCCACGCCCTTCTGGCGGCAAATTGACCGCTATGGGCTTATCTCGGCCCTCTGGGCGGTGGTGGCTTCCCTGTTCGGGCTGCGCCTGTTGCTGGGTTGCGCTTATGTCTCTTTTCTGCGGAGTACGGCAATGACACAGCGGGAAGGTCCCCTGGCCGATCTTGTGGCCGAGGCGGAAAGTCCTCTGCGCATGCGGCGACGGGTACGCATTGCCACAACACGGGTTGCCCATGGACCGGTTCTGGCAGGCATCTTCCGTCCAGTCATTTTGTTGCCCGAACACATGGCCGAAGCGCTCACCCCGAAACAAATGAAACTGGTCATCACTCATGAACTGGCCCATGCCAGGCGGTGGGACAATCTTGTCCTCCTGATTCAGCGTTTGGCGGAAATGTTTTTCTTCTTCCATCCCGTGGTCTGGTTCTGCGGGTGGATGATGCGGCGCGAAGCCGAGGCCGCCTGCGACGACATGGTGGTGTCGGCCTACGGAGACGCGGAAGGCGCGGGCGCGGCGGCCTATGCTGACAGCCTCACGCGCGTGGCCGAGATGAAATGTGGCATCACCCACCGCCTGTTGGTGAACACCTTTGCCGCAGCGGAGTCCAACTTTCATCGCCGCATCAGGCGCATTCTGAGCGGCCGACGCGGCCGAATGACCCTTTGGCTCAGCCTGGCTACGGGGGCTGCGTTGGTATTTATCGGGCTCACGGGATTACCGACAGTACTTTCCAAAAGCGCTGATCAAGCATATTGGATGGAGTTTGACAAGGCATCCGTAACCAACCTGCATAGAAACAGCATGGTCACCTATATCGGCGTGCCTGTCGGTAAGGTTACATCGGTACAAATCAGCGGGAATGATAACGCCCGCATTGAAGTGCTCATAGATCCGGGCAGAGTCACATTGCGGGAAGGGGTTAAAGCACAACTGGAGATGTTTAATACCTTACCCACCAAACCGATATGGTATCGCCTGCTGGCGTCCATTCAAAATAAGGAACAAACGGCAAAGTACACCGAATTGGCCGTTTCACTGACGGATGGCGATCCCAACGCATCCGAACTCGCTCCCGGCAGCAAGATTCCCACAAGAACCGAAGGGGATTCCAATATCAAGGAATTGCTGGATAAAGTTCCTCCAATTCTTGAAACAACAAATAACGACGCATCAGGCGTATCAGGGTCCGACCCTCTCATTGCCGCAAAGGAGGCTGTGGAGGCCAAGTGGGATGGAATCAATTCGTTTACTGCCGTTGTGGAAAGCAAGAATGACGGGGATGAAATTAGGGGCCCGTACAGCATGCTTTCCCGCATATCAGCGCTTAAAAATGCCGAGGGTGTCCTCATGTATCGGCTCGAGACCGACAAGATCATCTTTGAAAATCCCGACCGAAAAGGCTGGGAGAAACATCTGAAGGTCTTTGACGGCAAAGATGCGTATCGTGAAATGCACACTGACGAGGGGATAGAGGTCAGGGTACGAAAAGACGCATTCGATACGGAATTTGGTATGGGCATCGTGGGGGTGCGCAGTAATTTCGAGGAGTGTTTCAAAAACGAAACCTTTACGCTGCTTCCCGACGAGGAAATGGATGGGAAAACCGTTTATGTCTTTGAAGGCCAGCCCAAGAGGTCAGACAAACTGTCAAAATACCGACTCTACATTGACAAGGAGACAGGGCTCGAATTGAAGTATGAAAGGGAGAAGAAGCGCAGTATACTGAGCGAAGTAAAACTGAATGTGCCTGTTGATGCGTCGCTTTTCAAGTACACACCGCCTGAAAACGCTACGGTCATTGATAGTAGTGATCCAACTACGGCGACGCAAGTGGTTACTTCGTCCTTACAGAGCGCAGGAGAGGGGGAAAGCACGTTTCCGGGACAGTCATCCGGCGAGGCAGCGGCGGTACCTGCGCCCCAGCCAGAAACCGAAGCCAAAAGTTTTTCAGTCCCATTTAAAGAAGGCCGCAGCGTGGAACTTGTAGGCGTGCGCAGGCTGGGGACGGACAACGCGGTATTCTGGCGGCCCGATGGAACGCCGCTGGCCGAGCAGCCACCTTTTGATCATACGGAACCCACGGTCACCGCCAATGGAACGAAGTGCGAACTCGCTTTCCGGATAACAGGCATTGATTTGAGTTTGCCGATAAAGTTCGATTATGACAACATGTTTACCGGTCCCACAACGCCCATAGGGGATAACTTGCTCCCTATTCCCGGCTTTATGGGTTATGTGATATTCGTGAAGGACGATCCCCAATCGGTAAATATGCGCCTGAAGTTCGCCTCGGCTGACTGGACGTCCGTACTTTCTCATGAACAGGTTGGGAGTTCCTCTTCAGCGTACAGCATGGACACCTATTCGGTGACTTTTGCGGAACCCTATGAAAAAGACAATACCGTCCATGTGACAGTCACGTTTACCGGAACCCTGGCGGAAAGCGCATTGCGCCTTGTGGCCATGGACAAGTCGGGGCAACCCCATGCAGGGAATCTCTCCAGCGGAGGAAGTGTAGCGGAGAAGGTGTTACAGAACACCTACTCTTTCACGGATGTAAAACTGGAAGATATCCAGTCATTTCAGGTGGAGACCTGCCCCTGGGAGGAAGTCGAATTCACGAACGTCTCTCTCGCGGCCGGACGGCACACGGACTGCGACGTCACCGCCAAGGCTACCGTGAAGATTCCCAAGGAACAGATTCAAAAAGTTACATTAAACACCAAAAGTGAGATTGAACTTTTCTTAAACGGTCCCAAGGTTGCTGGGAATCCAGACAAAGGCACCTTGCCGGTTGCATCGCTGGACGGTACAAAGGGCTTTCAAATCAGTGCCCTACAAAATGTCCCTCCGATCTCCGGCCCATTCAGGGTTGCGCCCCTGGTGGGCTGCCTTAGCGAGAAAATCAAACAGGATTGCAAGACCCAGGGAATTACCGATGGCCCGGCGATTGTGAAGAAACTCCAGGAAGTCACCCTGGAAATGATGCGAAAAGGACTGGATAGCGCGTCATTGCAGGAGGTCAGTCTGAGGGAAGGTGCACATAACCGCATTATTGTCGAGCCACCGGCAGGGATGGACATCAAGCAAGTTATGCCTATATTCAAGGTCCCGGGAACGGTCAGATTTTGCCCGGCGGCTTCCGTGGAAGAAACCCTTGAAGCACTGCGTAATGCGGAAAAAGATCCGCGTTTCCAGGGGCGCATAGAACCTTTGATAGACCTCGATACGCGCAAGGGATACGTGAGTATCAAACCAGACCAGCGCAAGGCTGCCACGGAGCTGCTGTCAGAACTGCAATCGGTACTGCCTGAAAACAAGTTTTTCTTGTGCGGTGCCCGGCAAGACCCCAATGCCCTGTACCTGTTGGACTTTAACACTTCCATGCCCAATATAAAGGTGCGTTCAGCCGAAGCGGCGCCGGACGAAAATAACCCCGGACAGGCAATGGTCCTTATTATGCTTGGGGATGCGGACGCCCAGTATTTAGGCGAACTTACCCAGTCCCTGATCGGGAAGAGCCTTGCCATCCTCGTGGATTCGGAAATTCAGATGGTGTCGACGGTCAGGGATAGAATCACCAACGGTATTCAACTAGTAGGCAATTACATGCCGGAGGAAGCGACCGAGCTGGCCGCCCGGCTGTCAAGCCCGGGATACCCTGTGCCGCTGGCTTTCCTGCCCGGATCTGGCGAGACCTCTGAAACACTCGAAGAACGCACCTATGAGAACATTAATGAAGATGTTCTCAAAAAAATAAAAACACATATTCTTCCCGTCTATGACCCGAACACGGGCGAGGAACTTTCGACCCTGAGTTATGGGAAAGCCTCGGGCCGGTTAACCATCCGCAACCTGCAGGATAATTTTTCCTGGTTCGAAAGACTGCTGGGTCAGCTCGGCCTACCCAAGAGAATAAAGATTTCGTCGGCAAGCAGCCAACTCGCCTCCTGCGCCAACAACCTGAAGCAATGTGGCCTTGTCCTGAAGTTGTATGCGAATGAAGCCTCCCAACAGATGTTCCCCCCGCTAAGTTCATTGCCCGGTTGTTTGATGTGGCACAAAGAAGCCGTTTATCCCTTATATCTCACAGATCCAACCATTTTGATCTGTCCGACCGAAGAGGAAAAACTCCAACAGACAAATGGGATGGAAAAACCTGAAGACAAGGCGAAGTTTTGCTTTGACAATAGTACCTATTGGTATCTGGGCTATGCGATTCCTGACGAGAAAACCGGGCTGGCTTTTGTGGAAGCCTATAAAAAACAAGCGCAGGCGGGTCTGGGGTTTGACGCCGATCTAAAGGATGAAGAAGGCCTTCTCATCTTACGACTTCGGGAAGGTGTTGAGCGCGCCTTCATTACGGACATCCACAATCCTGCAGGCGCGGCGATGGTGCAGTCCGAATTACCTATCTTTATTGAACGCCCCGGCCATCATGACAATAAGGTCAATGTGGTTTTCCTGGACGGCCATGTGGAATGGCCTACTTACCCGGGTGACTTCCCGGTGTCTAAACGTTTTATCGAGGCGCTGGAGTCACTGGATGCCCTGCGAAAACAAGGAGAAGTCTTCAAGATAAACCCACAGGGTGGTGAGGTCGTGGACGGATTACAGGCGGTCCTCAAGGCGGAAAAGGAACAATGGGCTGCTGGGGAAACCCCTCAATTCACGGTGAGCCTTCAGAATGTGGGGGCAGGTACCCTGGGTATTGATGATCCACCTGTGGGCGTGGTAATCGAATATGACGGCGTCCAATATACCGTCAGTAACGCCGGAATGATGTCCGCGCCCGGCCTGTTCAGCCGGGGAGTTTATGGCCTTCAAGGTTCCCTCGATAAAGAACTTATTGATGCGGAGAAACGCCCCCTGGCGCTGATGCCCGGCAAACATACCGTTCGCGTAGCCTTTCATGTCCACCCGCCCCAAGGAGCCGAAGGCGCCCCGGCACTGGTATTCAGCAATCCTGTGGCCGTCGAGATTGGCGGCGTCGCCCCACAATCCGGTGTGCAATTGGTATTTCCCGACGACATAACCGTGGGTGAACTCTACACGCGCCCGGCGGCGGAACCATTTTATGCGCCCTTTGACCCCGCTGGCGGCAGGGAATCGTGGAAATACCATGCTGAAGCGCAGGGCACCGTGGGAATTCCCCCCGGCGTGCAAGTCAGACTGGAAGTCCCGGATGCCCGATTGTTCCAACATCTGACAGGCTTGCAGGCGGATGCCCTCCAATCCCTGAGCCTGAGGGGCAGCAACCTGCAGGATGAGGAGGTATCGTCCATTGCCCGGCTGACCGGTTTGCGCGCCCTGGATTGCGAACACAATGCGTCACTCACGGACAAAGGGTTGGGTTATTTGAGCGGTCTGAAGCAACTCGAATGGCTCCATCTCGGCTTGACCGGGGTTTCGCTCGCGGAAGCAGGCTCGTTTCCAGAACTTGAACAGCTTTGGTACCTGGACCTGAACCAGTGTCCCTTGTCCAAAAATGCCCTGAATGTCATTTCTAAACTACCCGGCCTTCGTTGGATAAACCTTGAGGACACCAACATCCATGCAGCGGACCTTGAACAATTAACCCTCTGCCCCCGACTCGAAGGACTTAGCCTCTGTGAATGCAATGTAGACCAGTCGCCGGTACCGTTTATGGTCCGTTTGAAAGCCGTGCCGGCCCTGCCTGTACTGATGCCAGTTAAGAACAACCTGCGCTACCTGAATCTTGGGAATGAAATGCAGATCACGGACGCCGACCTGAAGCTGCTGGAGGGATTGCCAAACCTTCAATACCTCTCATTGCGCAAGAACAAGGGCGTTACCGATGCAGGCATGGCCGCCCTAACTAACCTCAAGGAACTTCGCTACCTGGACCTGCGCGAAACCGGCATTACCAACGCGGCGTTGACTTCATTGAAAAGCCTCCCCCATCTGTCTGAAGTGCAATGCGCCTTTACTGCGGTGGACGAACAACAGGCCGATGTAATTAACAGCGGCCGGGAGGAGGCTGCCTCCAATCCCCGTCAGGCATCGTCCAATCCAAATGCCCTCAAGGTGGGCCTGCTCATGAGCCACTTCACTGCGACCGGCCCCAGCTGGCGCGGGGAACCTTATGGCTATGAACACCAGGCTTCCGAGGAATTCGCCGCAGTGTTGGACCAGATGAATTTCGATGTCTATGCCATCATCGAACCGGGCACGGCGGCCAAGAGCGCCCTTCCCCGGATTCTGGCTAAAACAGGGTTACGGGATAAGACCATCGAACTGACCGACCTCCCCGCCCTGCTCAACCTGAATGTTATTGTTATCAAGAAATGCAACAATGCCATTCCGGAAATGGTCGGCGCATTGCGGCAGGCCGTGGAGAGCGGCGTAGGCATTGTGGATATCGGCGGCTTTGGCCGGGTAACTCCGGGTTACAATGCTGAAATCGAGGACTTCTACGGTGTTTCCAATACGGGCTACAGTTATTACCTTGAAGCGATAGACGCGCCGGTGTTACAGCAGCATCCCATCCTCGGTGATCTGAAACCGGGCGACACCATCGGGATAGACGTGCCTGACGGCTTTACCGTACCCAACGGTGTCCGCGACGGCGCGGTACTCCTGGGCGGCACGGATAAACTCGACGACAATTTCTGTGCCCTCATGGTCCGGGAAGTCGGCAAGGGCCGCATGGTCGTCGGCAATTGGTATTACCTGACACTACCCCGCTGTCCCTGGGGGCCCTACGGACTCTACCTGCGCTGCATCAACTGGGCGGCTCACCAGCCGGTGGATGCCAAATGGGCATCGGATACGCCAGTACCTGTTAATGGGCTTGTACAGATTGAGTCGCTCAAGTATCTCAAAGAACTCCGCTTCGAAAATGCAAAGAATGTCTCTCTTGACGGGTTTAAACAACTGCGCGAAAAGGTTCCGGGATTAACGGTAAAAATAGAAGGGGCCTCGTTTGAAGAACTTCCCATAACATCACAAAATCCGGAACAGGTCGCAGAATCGCCTCCGGCACCGCAAGTCCCAGAACCGACTAAAGGTACGGCAGCACAGGCTACGACGAACATAGGTGTCCTGGCCGGCGAACAACCGGCTTCGGAAGCAGAGGTGACTATCGCGCGTCCCGGCTGGTGGATTACCTGCCGGCATGGAAAAATCCGGGACGCGGTAGACCACAGGCGTTCCGCCACCGCGGAAACCTATAAAACAGATTCCTCGGGCCGCCTTACCTTGCCTGATATTCAAGAACCATTCCTTCTTGTAGTAACGCACCCTTTTGGCTATGCGCTTGTCAGCGGGAAATCCCCGGATGCCGCCTCCATCGCGCTTACACCCTGGGGCGCCGTTGAAGGACAACTGCAGCTGAGCGGTGTTATGTGTGTTGATACAGGCATGGCAGGTACCACTTCGCAGTACTTCGATATAAATGCCCAGGCGGCAGCACCTTCTATAGGTGATAATGAAGAAATACAGATTATGTTCATATCAGAATCCAGGACAGATGACAATGCTCATTACGTCTTGTCCCATCTGATGGCGGGCAAAGCAACCGTCTATCCGTTGATTGAGGATGTAAACGGTATCGGGAATCCCGTCACGGGTCTTATAACGGATGCCACGATTGTGTCAGGCGCCTCGACCCTCCTGAACTTTGGCCAAGCCCGCTTCCGAGTGGCGGGACGACTTGTAGGCCGCGAGGGTTTTACATCCATCGACTGGACAGGCGTAAAGGCCGATTTGACCCTTGAAGCCCCACATATTGGAATGCCCGGGGACGAGGAACTTTGGAGGGCGCAAGGCGCTTTTGCTGAATCCGACAAGGGCCGTTTGTATTTCCAGGATGTTCCTATTGCGGCCAACGGCACATTCCACATGGACGAAGTACCCGAAGGCAGCTTCTTTTTCCGTTTCTATGTGCCGCCTGCAGCCGCGGGCATGTCGGATACTGCCTCGAAATCGGTGGGACAAGGCGGCAGGAGTTTCACGTTGTCCGCCGCTGCCATGAAACCGGGCGAATCCACTTTTGATCTCGGCACCTTTGATGTTGCAATCAACAATGCCGTTACCGATACACAGAAAGAAACGGCGCCTCCCGACAATACTCCAACGCCTGCGGTAACTCCCCAAAGTTCTGCCGACGCTCTCGACAAAACTATGGCCTTGGCGGAGTTCCAGTTGTACGTGGCCCATGGGGCGGTTACACAGAAAGGAAATCCTCTGCCTGGTAATTGGGATGGAAAATCATACCGTCCTATACTGCGCTGGCTGTTGAACAGCGCCGGGGAAGCCGATGCCTATGCCGTCGGTGGTACTCCGCTTGTGATGGAAGGCAATACATTGACATGGGCGGGAAAAGAGACGCCCGATCCGGGTTGCGCCACCCTGGCGGCATCCTATTCCTTCATGATGCGGCGCGATGAAAGCACCAACCTGACCATTTCCATGCCGCCAGAGGCAGGCCTGCCTACCGCAATTTCAAGCAAAGCTGAAATGAAGGTCGCTTGTCAACTCATCAGCAAAGATCAAATCCGATTATGGCTGATCATGCCTCAGCCGACTGAGGTCTCCCCCGAGGACAAGCTCACCTGGACAAATGTGGCGGCGACCGCCCCTCAAGATACCTGGCAACTCATGGTGCTGGATGTCCCAAATGAAGAAAACGAAACCCAGACTCCTATGTTGTTGTGCTGGAAATTCCGGTACGGCATGGAACAAGACTTGAAATGGATTACACCTCCTGCAACAGTTGGCAATGTTGTCCTCTCGCAAAGCCCTGCCCCCGATATGACCCATGTTCCGCAATATTCCACCGAGGCAAAGATACTATCCGGCCCCGTGGAGGCTATTGAACGGTTTGTAAACACACTGGAAACCATCGAAGAAGCGCGTGTCACCCCTGAAAATACCCGGGCGTTCCGAGTGGCTGATAAAAACGAAATTCAGGCGTTGCTCGAAACACTGGATAAACAAACACCGGGCCTGGAACTCCTGTCTGCGCCCCGTATCACCATGATGTCCGCGGAAGATAAGGCCAAAGTCGATGGGGATAAGGCTCCTGAAATGGTTGGGCCCCCTTCGCAGCCCGAGCAGCCCGACCCGCTCCAAGATATTTTTTCCTCCGGCCAGAATCGTGTCGTTTTAAAGGGATCCCCACCCCGGGAATTCTGGCAGAAGAATATGGGCCCCTACAGCGCCTCCCTGGTGGATTTCCTGCAGGGCGAACAATATCCCGGCGTCATCTCAGACATGACGACCGAGTATTCCAACGTTCCCGGCGTCCCTGAACCGGTACCCACACGTGCGGGAATCGCCGTGGCCGTTTCCCTGCACAAAACCGATGACCCGCAGATCATGGATCTGAGGCTGTATTTCAATTCAAAAGAACGGGAACCCAAGGGATTTTTCGAATCCCCGGTCACACTCGTCACGCCCTTTCCTCTGGGTCAGTGCATTGGCTTCGTGACAGTGAACCCCGATCCGGAGAAAAAGACCCTCGTGTTGTTGACTCTCGAACAGGTCGGCACGGGCGCTCAATTCTTCGAGAGCTGACAGTAAGGCGGGTGAGGTACAACTGAGTTTGGGAACGCCGACGGTATTGAAAATAACCCTGATAACCATCCTTGAAAGGCATCTTCCGCCAAATGCAATTTTCTGTAACAAGAAAGAACATGGATGGTTACGTTTCGCCATGGCTTTAGCGTGGGTACTGGAACGCAAATAGCGTATAATAACGGAAAGAATAGTTCACCGCTTTGTTGATAGGAAACGAAACTATGGAAAATCCCATTGAAGGGGCAAGGCCTGCTGTCCTGTGTGGTGAAAATATGCATTTCCCAATTTATTTAACCAACAAATCCTTTACCAGTAGCAGTCATAAACGATATGGCACGCTCGAAAAAGTAGCAGGGTTTCAGTCCCTTGGCTTTAAGGATTCAACTGGAAAATTCCTTGAGTCTTGCCCTATGCCAGAGGGAAGCGGGAGTTTGTTATTGCCTCCCATGTTTATCTCCAAAAATAAGCATAGTGACGGAGAGCGCCTCCTATGAAGCCCATCCGATGAACGATGCACGCCAGAAAGAAGGCAGACGCCCGCGAAGTCAGCAATACGGAAATCGAAGGAACCATTCTACTGCCCGACTCTATTATGCCCGGGAGACCGCCTCGCCAAGTATATACGCGACGCTATTTTGATGATGTGCTTCAAACGGAAATGTTGTTGCGGGTAGTGGTTGAGGAAACACCGACGGAAATAACCGTTATTACCCTTTATAAAACATCCAAGTTCGCGAAATATGAAGGAGGCTTATGAAAGCAGAATACGACAAAGAAACGGATACGCTCACAATCACGCTCCGCGATGCACGGGTGAAGGAGAGCGACGAGATTCGCCCCGGCGTCATTGCCGATTTTGGTTATGACGGCGGCGTGGTAGGTTTTGAAATCCTGGACGCATCGAAAGTCGTAGAGCAAACACGAGAAATCCAATTTGCCGTGGAAGAATAATGTATCGCTTGTTTTTCGCTCCTTGCGAAATTGCGTTACGAAATCCGAGTTCGTTACAAGAACTAAAAAAGAAAGACAACCACTTCGACAAAGGCCGAAGCCTGATGTATCTGGACGGCCGAGGCGCATAGGAACCTCCTGAAAACTGGGGGCACAGTTCGCATAGTAAGACCCTGCCGCCAGAATTCTTCAGTCCCCTGCCCGGTGAGTGCACCCGTTCTTTTATAGATTCAAACATACCTCTTCTCTTCGGATGAAGGGAGTGATGAGAACAATATAGTGGGACCGCCTCGACAACCGAAACAGGGAGATGATTCCATGCCTGCATACTCTCGCTTCTGCCATGCAATAGTGTTGTTAAGCCTCACCGGCGCACTCCTTTTATGTCCCTTGGGCTGTTTCGGGAAACAACCCATGGTCCCGGTGGGCGGCGTTATCGTGGATGAAAATGATACACCGGTGGAAGGGGTGCAGGTTTCTCTGATATATGACGACAACCACCAGCGAACCCGGGTGGTGGAAGGGGTAACGGACGCGTCCGGAACCTGGCGTATAGAGATTCCCAAGGGACTTGTCCAGGTGTGTTGGGGGCTGCAGCATCCCGATTTCGCGCTCTCAACGTCGTGCAGCTGGCTTTCCGTTACGGAAGAATTACTCGCGGGAACCCTCCGACATGCGATTTCGCACGGAATGCGGTTACGCGGCGTGGTGGTGGATGAGACGGGCGCGCCGGTAGAGGGTGCGCTGATTGTCCGCGATTTCTATGATATACAGGTTCTTCCCGAACTGCGGGAGCGCGTGCGGTCCGGCGGAGAGGGCAGTGTTGTTCTCTCGGATGCGGAAGGGCGTTTTGTCATGCCCGTGGACGTGAAAACAACCCGGATGGTGACCTTTCACAAGGAAAACCTTGCGCCCCAGTTTCTGTTTGTGGACGGAAACGAGCAAGAGCGCCGCATTGTGATGGGCAAAGGGCGCACCTGGACCGGCCTGGTGAAAGACGCGTCTGGCGCGCCACTCCAGGGAGCGAAAATAAGAAGTTATGAGTGGCAGGAACTGCCCCGGGGACAGCGGGTGATAACACGCTATTATGAGACCCAGACCGACGCTGCCGGCACTTTCACCCTGTCCGGTCTTCCGGAAACCGGATCTATGGAATTCAGTATCAGGGCAGAAGGATACTTCCGGAGGGAGGTCGTGTGGTCTGCATCGGATGAAACGGAATCCGGCTTCACGTTGTATCCCTCGGCACCCCTTCAGGGACGGGTCCTTGACGCCGCAACCGGGAAACCAGTAAAAAAGTTTACCCTGGACTACGGCCACAGCGAGGCGGCCCATGCTGTTTCCACGTACAATTGTCACGAACTTGTGGAAGTCAGTGACCGTAACGGCGTCTTCTCCCGGGATATCGGCGCCAGTTTGAACGACGTGCCCGGCGCGATATGGGTGCGCGTGATGTCGGCAGATTATTATCCTGAATTCATAGACCCCGTGAATGCCATCGAGTTCGGCACCAAACCGCTTGAGATACGACTGGAACCGGCGCAGCCCCTGACAGGCAGGGTATGTTCGCCTGATGGCGAGGACATCAAGGGCGCTTCCGTGGCATTAACGCTGCGCAATGAAAAAGCGCTGATTCAAGGCCCTGCCCTAAATTTGCGACTCGTCGCCGCGCCCTATAACCTCACGACCACCGGCCGGGGCGGGCGTTTCTCACTGTTCCCCTCCAGGGAGCCTGGGGTGATCGTGGCGCTCCATGAAAGCGGATGGGCAATGCGGCCGCTGGCGGAACATAATCCAGAGGAGCCCCTGCGCCTGTCGCCTTGGGGCCATATCGAGGGGGCAGTGTCAATGGAAGCGCGCGAACCGGAAGACAAGGTGTATATCAGCGCGGAGGCTGTGTTGCCGGAG
>Ga0116149_1004064_pt1 | contig 14634 bp, 10 predicted proteins | sample AD_UKC057_MetaG_FD_89787 | JGI IMG/M metagenome (GOLD analysis project Ga0116149, IMG submission 89787) | Active sludge microbial communities of municipal wastewater-treating anaerobic digesters from USA - AD_UKC057_MetaG | ecosystem: Engineered > Bioreactor > Anaerobic > Digestate | place: USA... | reverse complement strand
TGAAAAAGATATTGAAAAAACTGGTAAGCACGATATCTTTTTCAACTCACGCCGTGCCCGGAATAGCCGCATCTTCACCGCCAGTTGGGAGCACTGCATCAGCTGCGAAATCTCCGCGCCCCTCTTGCCCTGGATTTCAAAGAGGTCCAGCACCAACCGGTTCCTTGGCGAGAGCTCTTCGAACGCGCGCCAGACGAGCTCACGCGCCGCAGCGCTCTCGGTGCCGACCTCATCGGGGCAAGACTGCGCATTTTTGAGCCAATCCTCCTCCTCAGCTGAAAGCTCCGAGAAAAGCAGCTCGGGGCACCTCTTGCGGCTTCGCAGCTTATCCAGGCAGACCCTCAGCGCTATCCGGCAGAGCCAGTGCTCGAAAGGGGATTGCCGGCGCCAACCCTCCAGCTTGTGAAACGCCTTGATAAAAACAAGTTGGATCGCCTCTTCCGCATCGGTGTCGCTTCGCATATAGCGCCGTACGAGCCCCGTCACCCGGACCTGATGCCGCCCGATGAGAACCGAAAAGCGGTCTATCTCTCCTGCCAAAACCTGCCGGATCAATTCCTCATCGCTCTGCGGCGGTGGGCTGGCTTCGGTTTTGGGACTGTTCATTTCGCGCTTCCCTTTGAGGTCTCTCGCTTACTCTCTACTCACTTTCCGGAACGCTTCCAGGTCACCTCCACAGAAGAATCGGCCGGCAGATCGGGCCGACGACTGGCCTTAAGCTCGTAGCCTTCCTCATTCAGCTGATAAGAGAGAAGGGCAGGAGAACCCGAGCCCGGCGGCATCTGCGGCAGGTACTTTGGTATGAGCATTTCAAGCTTCTCCGGGAAGGAGCCCTCTTTCATGCGATAGCGCTCCAGCGCACAGGCCAAAACGTTGGCATCCTTCTCAGACTGGTACCGGAGGAATTTGTATAAAATTTTATCTGTCGCGGGAGCCAGGGGCTTGCACATGAAATTAAATATGCTCTCTGAGCCCTCTCCGGCGCTTTTCCATGTTGCGTAATCCATTGTTTGCGACTCCGGGTTCAAAGCATCCTGCAGTTTCCAGAACATCTGTATGTACGTAGCTTTGTTGAACGGAATTAAGCCGCTCGCCCGCCAAAGGAAAGAGAGAGTCCAAGGCACTTTTCCATTATCAGAAAGTGTGGCCGGGTGACCGATCATTTTTTCACCCCAAAACTGTTCTCCTTCCAAGCAATAGAGTAAATCTTCTGCCGGGTTGATTTGTGCCAGACGAGTCTGAATCCCGGTCAAATCTTCCTCTGTCAGAATGTTTCTGGCTATGATTTCATGGATTGTGCTAAATATGACCCTCTCATCTCTCATTCGAATCAGGAAATTGAGCAGCATAGGACTCTGCTGCTTCAAATACACCAGGTCCAATGTTCTCTCCAGCTCTGAAAGACATTTCTCCCGATCCCCAAGAATGGAGTGCCATTGAGCCCTCAATACTGCGGTTTCGGCTAACGTCCGCAGTGTGTTTAGATGGGGGAGTGCAATAAAGTAGAGGAAGTTCTCATCTCCTCTTCCATATTCCTTTATATACCTCTCCCAGGGAACCCCGTAGTAGTCGCTCTCCTTCAGAGTCTTTTGTATTTCTCCCCAGACAGGATCATTTTCCAAGTTTATATACTCCAAAAAGAGGGAAGCCACCTTTTGCTCCTCTGTGAGTTCACTTTCCTCCACGTCGTAGCGCTCAAGAAGCCCCTGCAGCAAGAGAACATTCTCAGTCATTTCCTCCGAACGTGAACGTTTCTTGTACATTTTGGCTACCGCCTCTCGTATCCTCTCCAGAGTCGGCAGTTCCATAGCGTACAAGTTCTCCTCCTTAGGATCACCGATGGGGCTGGTATCCCAATAAAAGGTTTTTCTGGTGTATAGTTTCGAAACCCAAATCGAAAGAGCATTCGTCCTCATCCCGGATGAATGCGACACTCCTCCTGAAAAAAACATATTACTCCCTTCAGAAAGATGTTCATCCATAAAGGCCTGCCATAACGGCGTCTCCAAGAGATTCTGTCCCGGCAGAAGGGTAGTCGCTCTTCGGACCGTTTCTTCCCAGCGGTTGAGGCCCTCGGGCGTCTTCACTCGCTCGGTTTGCCAAAGCCGGAAACTGCCCCAGATTCTGAGGCCAAGGAAGGGCAGCAATCCTATCCCGATCAGGATGAGAGCAATGTATGTAATTTTTTTAAACTTTTTCATTTTCGGTTCCCTTTCTAAGCAGCCCTTTTCTCACAGGCTCTACCTTACTAGACGTTTGAGCGGGAGGAAAGGTTTCTCTTTTTCCTCTCACTCCCGCGGTTCGGGGATAGACTTTTTCCCCTTTTTCTGCTAATATGCTCCTTGGAAAGAGCCCGTTAGAAAAAACGGAACCTTCCTGAAATCTCATGAAAATTGCCATTTTCTCCGATATTCATGATGCGCTGGTCCGGCTCAAAAAAGCCCTGGCGCAAATCCGGGAAACGGATGCCCTTATCTGCTGCGGGGATCTCTGCTCTCCGTTCGTGATGAAAACCCTGGGGGAAAACTACTCGCGGCCGATCTACTGCGTTCTGGGCAATAACGACGGCGATCCCCGCCTTATTTCGGAGCGGGCCGGAGCCTTTGCGCAGATTCAACTGACTCCGGTTTTTGCCGATTTTTCGCTCGGCGGCAAGCGGATTGCCGTGATTCACTACGATTCGATCGCCCGGCCCCTGATTGCAAGCGGCTGGTACGACCTGGTCTGCTTCGGCCATAACCATACCTGTGAGGTCGGCCGGGAGGGCAAAACCCTTTATATCAACCCGGGAGAACTCAGCGGGGTCTTGACGGGACAGGCAACCTTTGTCATTCTGGATACCGAGACGGGCTCTGTGGAAAAAATGAGCCTCTCCTGAAAAAAGAAAGACGTTTCCCCTCGCGAGAATATATGACTGAAAAAGATAATCCCCTGGTGGGTATCATTATGGGCAGCACTTCCGATTGGGATGTGATGAAGAGCGCGGCCCAAACCCTGGATTCCCTGGGCGTCGCCTACGAGGTCAAGGTGATTTCCGCGCACCGCACCCCCGATCTGCTCTTTGAATATGCCTCCTCGGCTGCCGGCCGCGGTCTGGAGGTAATCATTGCCGCCGCGGGCGGAGCGGCCCATCTGCCCGGCGTCACGGCGGCCAAAACGCCGCTGCCCGTTCTGGGCGTCCCCATGGAGAGTAAATATCTCAAGGGGATGGATTCTCTTCTTTCGATCGTCCAGATGCCGGCCGGGGTTCCGGTGGGGACTCTGGCGATTGGTAAGCCCGGAGCCATCAATGCGGCTCTCTTTGCCGCCTCGATTCTGGGCATCAAACACCCTCCCATCCGTTCTGCCTGGGAGAGTTTTCGTAACAACCAGACGGAGAAAGGCCTGGCGAATCAGGATTCCCTCTTGATGGATTGAGGATAATTTTCCGAATAACTCAGGAAATAGATGTGAACAGTCTGCCGATAAGATGAAAAAGTCCGAGAAAGAGGAGAAATTCAGAATCTCTTCCCGTTTTATTCACAGGCCGGGAGCGTCTCAATCTCCTTCTCCGGAGGGAGCTCCGGAGTTTTTCCCTTTTTTCACACCCCTTAATAATAAGAACCTTTTCTTTTCTAATTGAATAAAGTAATATGCCCCCGTTTGGGAGATAAGAACAACCTATGAAACTGACCATCGCAAAAGATACATTGGGCAACGCCTTGCAGGCTGTTCTGAATGCTGTTTCAGAACGCCAAACCCTGCCGATCCTTTCAAACGTCCTCCTTCGGACTACGCCGGAGGGTCTGGAGGTTTCTGCAACCAATCTGGATATCAGGATCATTTGTACGATCGCCGCGACCGTAGAAGTTCAGGGATCAACGACACTGCCTGCGAGGAGATTCTCCCAAATCGTCAACAGGCTGCCGACGCCCCTGATCTCCCTGGAAGTCAATGAGAGCCACCAATGCAAAGTCACTTCCGGCTCCGTGTTTTTCAAGTTGTTCGGAATGGCGGCGGAGGAATTCCCGATTTCGACCGAGGTGGAAGAGACGCAGTTCTTCAGCGTCAAGGCTCCGATTTTGAAGAAGATGGTCGAAAGGACCGCTTTCGCCATGTCCCAGGAAGATAACCGCGCGGTCCTGAACGGATTGCATTTTTCTCTTCTGGAGAAGAAGCTGACACTGGTCGCGACCGACGGGCGGCGGATGGCGCTCTGCGATACGCAGGTGGAAAGCGCTTCTGGTGACGGGCAGGGAATCATGCCGGCCCGGACGGTGAGCGAACTTCGGAAGCTGACGCCGCAAGAGGGAGAAGTAAAAGTCTATTGGGAAGGCAGGAAAAATCTCTTCCTGATGGATGGCCCCGGAGGCGGCAAGCTGCAGTTGATCAGTAAGCTCATGGAGGGAGTCTACCCGAACTATAAACAGGTCGTGCCGGTGGAATTGAAACACACCCTGACTCTGGGCAGGGAAGAGTTTCTCAATGCTCTGTCGCGTGCCCAGCTCATGACCAGCGAAAGGAGCCACGTCGTGAAGCTGGTCTTCGGGCAAAATCAATTGACCATATCGGCCAAATCGATGGAGGTCGGCGAGGCTCGAGAGACGATTGTGATGAGCCACGAAGGGCCGGAGCTCTCGATCTCCTTTAACCCGACCTTTCTGGTAGAGCCGCTCAAGACACTCGACGACGGGGAAGTCTTCCTGGAGTTGAACGATGAATTCAGCCCCGCGCTTTTGAGAGTCAAGGAGAATGCCCAATTCGTCGTCATGCCGATGCGCTCTTCGGATTAAAGAATTTGCGTGGACGGGGAAATAGAACAGCTTGGAGTAGACAGGGCTCGTGAAGTCGTCCCGATCCGGAGGATGGTTCTCCTGGCGGGGATTGTTCTTTTCCTGGATCAGCTCACCAAGGTGCTGGTGGACCGGATGATGCCCTTGAATTCGAGCCGTGAGATTGTGGAAGGCTTTTTTTCGCTTGTTCACTGGGGCAATACCGGGGCGGCCTGGAGTCTTTTTCACGGCAATAACCTGATTCTGGCCGGGATCGGTGCCGTTTCGCTGGTGGCGATTTTTCACTTCCGTCACCATTTCGAGTTTAGCCGAATCGGCGGGCAGATCGCTCTGGGGATGATGTGCGGAGGCATCCTAGGGAACCTGACCGACCGGATATTCCGCGGGCATGTCGTCGATTTTCTCTACTTTTTCATTCAGACCCGGCAAGGCAAAGAGATCGGTTATCCGGCATTCAATATCGCGGATATCGGAATCTGCACCGGAGCGGCGATTATCCTTATCATGGGGGTGCTGCGCGCCAAAGAGGAACATGCTTAAGAGCCGGAAGCCGAAGGATATTTCGCTTTATCTGACCGGAGCCACCGCCTCAGGCAAATCAAAACTGGCGCTGGAATTGGCCCGGTTGCTGGACGGGGAGATCATCACGGTGGACAGTATGCAGGTCTATCGGGCCATGGATATCGGGACCGATAAGCCGAGCCCGGAAGAGCGCCGGAGAATCCCGCATCATTTGATCGATATTCTCGAAATCCACGAGAGCTTCGATGCCGGAGCCTTTATCAAACATGCGCAGGCGGCCCGGGAGGAAATTTTAAAAAGAGGCAAAACCCCTATTTTTTGCGGCGGCACGGGGATGTATCTCAAAGCCTGGCTTCAGGGGCTGTTGGATATTCCGGCGGCACCGGTCGCGTTGCGGGAAAAATTGGCCGCCATGAGCTTTGATTCGCTGCGGGAAAAGCTCCGGGAAGTTGCGCCGCAGGATTACGAAAAAATCGATATTCACAATCGCCGCCGCGTCGAAAGAGCGCTGGAAATTTTCCTCATGAGCGGAGAGGAGAGTTCCCGCAAGAAAACCCAATGGAGAGAACCCCGCAACGAAAACCCCTTTTGCATCCTCCTGCAAAGAGATAAAGATTCACTGTGGGAGAGGATTCATCAAAGGGTGGATGAGATGTTCCGCCGCGGGTTGGTGGAGGAAACCGAATCGCTCCTGCAGCAAGGACTGGAGAAAAACCGGACGGCGATGCAGGCCATCGGTTACCGTCAGGTGGCCGCCTATCTGCGGGGAGAAGGAGGGAGCCTGGAAGAGACGATAGAAGTGGTGAAGGCGCGCACCCGCCAGTTTGCCAAGCGGCAGCGGACCTGGTTCCGAAGCCAGATGCCTTATGCGCGGGAGCTCGAAGCGGCCGAAGAGGTCAGAAAACAGGCGCAGGAAATCGCAGAGGAATATAGAATTTATAGAGATCAATGAAAGCGTTGGTTACAACAAGTGCCGTAGCCAAAACGGAGAGAGTTTTTCTTATCGGAGCACAGCTCGAGGGGAGGACCTCGATCGAGGTTCAGGAATCTCTGGACGAGCTTTCGCAGCTTGCCAGAACGGCCGGCGGCCTCGTCGTGGACCGGGGAGTACAGGTGCTTCCCCGTCCGACGGCAGCCACATTTATCGGCTCGGGCAAGGCGGAGGAGTTCGCCGGATATTGCAGAAAAAACCAGATTGATACGGTCATTTTCGACGACGAGCTCAGCCCGGCCCAGGGCAAGAACCTCGAAAATATTTTTAAATGCAAAATACTGGACCGCACGGCCCTGATCCTCGATATCTTCGCCCAGAGAGCCCAGAGCCGCGAGGGTAAGCTGCAAGTGGAGCTGGCGCTTCTGGAGCATTTTTTGCCGCGCCTGACCGGTTACTGGACACACCTTTCGCGTCAGAAGGGCGGTATCGGAATGCGCGGAGGCGAAGGCGAAACGCAGTTGGAAGCCGACCGCCGCCGGACTCAGGAGAAAATTTTCCGGATTAAGCGCGAACTCCGGACCGTCCAGCGCCAACGCACGACCCGCCGAGAGGGGCGCCGCCGCAATCTCTGGCCCCTGGCCTCAATTGTCGGCTATACCAATGCGGGCAAATCGACCCTTTTCAATTCGCTAACCGGGGCATCCATTCTGGCGGAGGATAAGCTCTTTGCCACGCTGGACCCGACGACGCGCCGCCTGAGGCTGCCGACCAATCAGAACGTGCTTCTTTCCGATACGGTCGGTTTTATCCGCAAGCTGCCGCATCAATTGGTCGATTCTTTCAAAGCGACTCTGGAAGAGGTGGTCCGCGCGGACGTCCTGCTGCACGTGGTAGATGTCAGCCATCCGCTGGCCGAGGAGCAGATCGAGAGCGTCAACCAGACTCTGAAAGAGATGGACGCTCTGGATAAGCCGACCCTGATGGTCCTCAATAAAATCGACCGCGAGGGCTGCGGGCTGATCGCTCAGCGGCTTCAGGAGCGCTACCCCAATGCGTCGGTGGCGATTTCGGCCAAAACGGGGCTCGGTTTCGACTCGTTCATGGCCGAGCTCGGCGCAATGCTGCGGCCCATCCGCCTCGCCTGCGAGCTGGCCGTGCCGCATGAGGAGTCGGCCCTTATTGCGCGGCTTCACGCCGTGGCGCAGGTGGTCAGCAGCGATTACGATGACCCCAAAGTGGTCCGGTTCTTCGCGAGGATTCCCCCTTATTTGGAAAATGAGTTCAAAAAGTATATCATTGAATGACGTTTTAAGGTATAACTACGAAAGCTTATGAGAAAGACGATACTACTCCTCTGTGCCCTGGCGCTCACATCCCTGGCGAGCGCGCAGCAAAGCCGTATGGGACCACAGGCTCGCCTGGCCGCTGAAGTCAAGAAAGCGCCGCCACAGGTCGACCTGAGTGAACATTTCAAGAATCCGCCACCATCGGTGCGGATTGCCTGCTACTGGTATTGGATATCGGATAATCTCTCCCGGGAGGGAATCATCCGGGACCTGTATGCCATGAAGAGTGCCGGAATCACCCGCGCCCAGATTGGCAATATCGGCTTGGGCGACGAGGGCGGCACGGTGAAATTCGGCAGCGATGAATGGTGGGAGATTCTGCACACGGCGATGAAAACGGCGACCGAGCTCGATATTGAGCTGGGGATGTTCAATTCTCCGGGCTGGAGCCAATCCGGCGGCCCCTGGGTGGCCCCAGAGCAAGCGATGCGCTACCTGACCGCTACGAAAACGCTGGTCGAAGGCGGACGGCCCGTCAACGTGACCCTGCCCAAACCCGAGGGCGATTTCCAGGATGTGAAGGTCCTGGCCTATCCGGTGGAGTATCGTATGGAGCCGGTGATTCTGGGCGGCATCATGGCTAACCCGGAATTGCCCGACGTCAAAAAACTGGTCGATGGCGACACGACGACCGGGACGGTTCTGGCGGGCGATTCCTCGGGGAATCTCTCTCTTGAGCTGGCGCTGGAAAGCGAGCAGCGGGTCCGCTCACTCAAAATTTATACGCACGACTACACGATCAATACGACGGCCGAATTTCAGGTTCGCGAAGGTGATCAATATCGGAGTCTGGCGCAGTTCAAGATCGACCGCTACAACACGGCGCTCAATGTCGGTTTCAACCCCAGAGCTCCCATCGTGATTTCTCTGCCGGCGACGACGGGCAGGGATTTCCGCCTGATCGTTCACGGAGCCAACCCCAATACGGGACTCGCGGAAATCGAACTCAGCTCCATGCCCTACGTGGAGAGATACCCGGAGAAGAGTCTGGCGAAAATGTTCCAGGAGCCGCTGCCCTACTGGCATGAATACCAGTGGCGCACGCAACCCCCGGTGGATGATCCCTCCTGGGTGGTCGATCCGGCCAGAGTGCTTGATCTGAGCGCCTTCCTGTTGGGCGATCAACTTGCCTGGGATGCTCCCGCGGGCAACTGGGTCATTATGCGCATGGGCGCCAAGCCGACCGGCGTCCAAAACGCACCGGCCAGCAAAGAGGCCACGGGATTGGAGGTCGATAAAATGAGCAAAGAGCATATCGCTTCCCATTTCGATGCCTTCATGGGCGAAGTGATTCGGCGGATCCCGCCCGAGGACCGCAAGTCGTGGAAAGTGGTCGTCATGGACAGCTACGAAATGGGCGGCCAGAACTATACCGACACTCTCTTCGCCGATTTCCGGAAGAAATACGGCTATGACCCGGTTCCGTTCCTGCCGGTTCTGGAAGGGATCGTCGTCAAGAGTCAGGATGCTTCCGATCGTTTCCTTTGGGACCTGCGCCGTCTGGTGGCCGATAAAGTGGCCTATGACTACATCGGCGGTTTGCGCGAGGTCAGCAATAAGCACGGCCTCATCACCTGGCTGGAGAATTACGGCCACTGGGGTTTCCCGGGTGAATTCCTCCAGTACGGCGGACAATCCGACGAGATCGGCGGAGAATTCTGGGCGACGGGCACCCTGGGCGATATCGAAAACCGGGCCTCCTCTTCCTGCGGGCATATTTACGGCAAGAAGAAGATTTATTCGGAGTCCTTCACCTCGGGCAACCTCATGTTCAGCAATTTCCCGGGGATTTTGAAGCCGCGCGGAGACCGCTTCTTCAGCGAAGGCATCAACAGCACGCTCCTGCACGTCTACATCCATCAGCCTTATGAAGAGCGCCGCCCGGGCATCAACGCCTGGTTCGGGACCGAGTTCAATCGGTTCAATACCTGGTTCCCGCAGTTGGATCTCTTCACCGACTATCTGCGCCGCGTGAACTTCATGCTCCAGGAAGGGCTCAACGTGGCCGACGTGGCCTACTTTATCGGAGAAGATACGCCGAAGATGACCGGTGTGGCGGATCCGCCGCTGCCCCGAGGATATCAATTTGACTATATCAACGCGGAAGTGATCGAGAAATCGCTCACGGTGAAAAAGGGCCTCCTGACCCTGCCGCATGGCACGCAATATAAGCTCCTGGTGCTGCCCAAGCTTGAGACGATGCGTCCGGAATTGCTCAGGAAGATTAAAAAACTGATCGAGCAGGGTGCCGTCGTTCTGGGGCCGCCGCCGAGCCGCTCGCCCAGTTATCAGAATTATCCGGCGGCCGACGCGGAAGTGCAGAATTTGGCCGCGCAGATGTGGACCAACAGCGAAGAACCCTACCGGAATATAGGCAAGGGGCTTCTCATCAACGGGGTCGGCATGGAGGAAGCTCTGGCGGCCGCTCATTGCACGCCCGATTTCCGCTTCGAGGGGAATCTGCCGGTCGTTTACGCACACCGGACGAGCCCGGATGCCGAAATTTATTTTGTCGCCAACCAGGGCGGCTCGGAAATCTCTTTCCTGCCCGAATTCCGGGTCAAAGGGATGTGCCCCGAATGGTGGGAGCCGACCACCGGCGTCATTCGCAAGCTCCCGGCTTACTCGCACACCCTCTTCGGGACCGTGGTGCCGATGCGCTTGGCTCCTTATGAGAGCGTCTTCATCGTTTTCAAGGGCAAGAATACCTCCAATCTGGATTCGCTGGTGGCCGAGAAGAATTGCCCGCAGCCTCAAACCGTGCTCGAACTGGCCGGTCCCTGGAAGGTCTCTTTCGATAACGACTATATCGGCTTCCGCAAAGAAGTGGAAATGCCGAAGCTGGAGAATCTGGCCGCCAACAGCGAGCCCGACCTCAAGTACTACTCGGGCACAATCCGCTACAGCACGACGTTCGAGCTGGCTTCCAAGCCTCAGGGCTCTCTCTTCGTGAACCTCAACGAGGTCCACGTCATGGCCAAGGTGAAAGTGAACGGTCAATACGTGGGCGGTGTCTGGACGGCTCCCTGGCGTCTGGAGGTGACAGACTGGGTTCTGGAAGGGACCAATCAGATCGAAGTGGAAGTGGTCAATACCTGGGGCAACCGCATCGTCGGCGACCTCAACCTGCCTGAAGATCAGCGCAAGATTTGGCTCCTCCATAACGGCTGGAACGCGAAGTCCGATCTCCCGGCCTCCGGGTTGGTGGGCCCGGTCCGGATTGAATCCATGCTCTATTTGAGCGACCGCTAGGGCCGGAGGAATTTCGGTTTTTTGCAGAAAGACACATCGGGATGCCGATGCGTCTTTTTCCGCCTAGAAACAGATGCGGCGTTTGGGCGGGAACGCTCGGGAGAGGTGAGCGGACCTGACCACCTGGGCCGCCGGAGCGCTCTTGGGAGATTGCCGGGCCGCATCCAACGCCAGAGCCAGGCTCCAGAAATGATCGGCATGGCCCGCGAGCCCGGAATCGTCGCGGCCGGCCGAGATGCTCACCTGACCCGAGGGCGTGGTGACGCGCCGGGGGAGCCGGAGGTCTTCGGCTAAAACGGAATCCAGTGGATGGCGGATTCTCTTCTCCTCATAGAGCCGGACCAGATGCATCGCGAGCGCCTCGGTCACCCGGACCGTCGGTTCCCGTTCGCTTAATCGGGGCAGACCTGCACCGCGCGGGATTGCCAGGCGGCCGGCGGGAACCGTCGAGGAAAAATTCACCCCCTGAACGCGGTTTCTGCCGAAAGCCTGCTGAGTATATTCGTAGAGGCCCAGCCCGATACCGGTCATATCGATCGAGAGCGACAGGAGCCGGGGTTGGTCGAGGAGCGTTGCCAGGCGCTTCTGCTGATCGGGCAGGCGCATCGATTCCAGACGCAGAATGGAGCGCACCAGCCAGAGACCTCCCTGAGCGGATTGAACGACCGTGATCACCGTGCGGTCGCGCCGTCGTCCGACATCCACTCCGGCAAAGAGCGGCGCTCCTTGCGAAGAGACCTTGTCCAGAAGGTTGAGCGCTTCCTGCGACCAGTCGTTTGCACAGATGATCCCGACATCGGGCTCGAATGCGCTTCGGATCAATTCGTCCGAGAGCAGGCAAAGCGTCTCGCCGATAAAGGCGCATTCATAGTTCTGGTCGTAGGAGTCTTTATCCACGGCCGCGGCACGGGCCTCTTCGGGGGTGATCGGCCTCCGGGAGAGCGGGTCCAGAATGGGCACCCCCATTTTCCAGGCATCGGTGCGGGTGACCCTTGAGAGGGCAAAGCGCGAATCGTGAACCATCCGGTAAAAGAGGTTGCGTCCGTTGCCGGTGGAGGCAATGCGGCAGAGAAAGCTCGGATGCGAGGAGAGAATCGGCTCGGCGGCATCCCAGACTCCGGCAATATCTTCGCAGTGGGCGAATTCATCCAGGACCAGATCGCCCGAGAAGCCGCGTGCCGTCCGCGGATTGGCCGCCAGTGCCAGAATACGGCTCGGGCCTCCGGGAGTGAGGAGGCGGATTTCGTGGCGGGTGATTTTGAATTTCAGGGTGTTGCGACCCTGCGGCGTATCTTCGCAAAAACGGGCGACTCGGGCGATGAATTCGGCCCCGTTGCGGAGCGAGTTGGAGAGCAGCGTCACGGTGTGGCCCTGATGTCTCAGAATCCGCTCCAGCGCCCAGGCGGCCAGAGTCGTCGTTTTGCCGATCTGCCGCGACCAGTGCAGAATCAGAATCCCCGTCGTGTGGTCTCGGAAAACCTCCCATTGATAAGGACGAAAAATGAACATCCTGCCTTTATAGGGGAAGCTTCCCCCGGATTGAATGCTCGCCTGGCAAGGATGGTAAGCTCCGCGGAGGCTGCGGAATTTCTTCCCGGTTTTCCGGCGTAAACAAAACGGAGCTTGAGCGGTCATGCCCAGGCTCCGTGATGATGTTATTTAAACGCGCGTTTCTTCCGGTGGTTTACTTTTTCTCGGCCAGAGGGAACTCGGTAATTCTCAACTGCGTCGAACCGTAGGGAACGAGCTTGACGGTTTTGCTCTTGAGACCCTTGGGGTCGATGGGCGACTGCGGCAATTCGCCTGCGGAATTGAATTCCATTTCCCAATCTTCAACCTGGCAGGCCTTGACCGAGAGGGTCACCGGGCTCGATGCCAGAGCAAACGGATAGGAGGAAATCCCGGAGGTCTTCACCTTGAAAGCCTTGTTCAATTTCTCCGGGTTGAGCAGGAGCGCATAATTCCAGTCGCTGGCCGGGCGGAACTCCCAGTCTGCGGCATCGGGGTAATTCTCGTCGTGGCTCTTGATGCGCGTGGCATATTGGCCGATTTCGAGCGAGAAAACCAGCGGGCCGCGGAGAATCGCGATGGAGTCATTGTAGCGGCGCTCGGCGCGGATATCCATCGGCAGAGTCAGCGTGACCTTGTCGCCGGAATTCCACTGGCGCTTGATGCAGGCAAAGGCACCGGCCGGGGCTTCGACCTGTTCTTTCTTGCCGACTACGAGCCTGGCACCCTGGGCCCAGCCGGGGATGCGGATATAGAGCGGGAATTCGGCCGATTCCTGAGAAGCGACCGTGAAAGTGATCTTCCCGTCGAAGGGATAATCGGTCTCCTGAATGATATTGACCTTCACGCCCGAGTCGCCGACCAGTGCCGAGACGGTGTTGGGTCCCAGCGCCACGGCGGCCAGGCCGTTATCGCGGGTAGCCATCCACATGGAGGCGACGAATTTGGGCCAGCCCTGGTGCATATTTGCCGTGCAGCAGCCAAAGTTCGGCTCCAGCCCGTAGATGTTAGAGCTGTCGCCGTTGTTGGACCACTTGCGGCGGTCTACGGTGCAGAGAACCTGATTGGCCTGCTGGTCGTATTGGTGCGCCCAGAAATCGGGGGTAATCGTGCCCGGCAGCGCATTGTAGGCGATTTTCTCAAGGCGGTCCGCCAGGGCAGGGGTGCCCCAGATGCTGATCAATTTCTCGAGCGAGTGCATCATCTCGACCACGGCGCAGAGCTCGGTGCCCTGGGTGGGATTGGTTCCCACCAGATGTTCATCGCAGGAGAAGATGCCGGTGACCTGGCCGTGATAGCGGTCCAGGGAGTCGAGCCCGAGGGTGAAGCTTTCGCGGTAGGCTTCCTCGCCGGTCTGCTGGAATTTCAAGCCGGGGTATTTGAGGGCCATGGCGATATTGACCCCGTGGGAGAAGAGGTTGTATTGGATATCCTTGATCCGGTCTTCCGGGGTGAGCGGTGAGCGCCAGCGGGTGATATCCTTATCGGTATAGGCGAAATTCCTGAACCAGTCTTCCCACTTGAAGCAATTGTCGAAAATGGATTGGGCCGCCTTCAGGTAGAGCGGGTCCTGGGTGCGGCGATACATCCAGTGAGCCGTGAGGCAGGTCTCCATGGCGCGGACGCCTCTCCACTGATTGTCGGGCCAATCCGGCGGCGTATCTAAAATATACTGGAAGTAGCTCCTGAAGAGCTCCAGGACGCGCGTATCGCCCGTGGCTTCGTGATATTGGCTCAGAGCTTTGAGCGCGACCGAGAGGGGCCAGCGGTCCGTGTTCTGCACGGGACCGAACCAGCCGGTATTCTGCCGGGTCATCAGCATATACTCGATATAGGGCTGAATCTTGGAGATCAGCCGCTGATCATCCAGCAGATAGGCCAGCGGGACCAGCCCATCCAGATAGTAGGGGCCGCGTTCCCAGGCTTCTCCGTCCAGACCCTTCCAGGCGGAGGAGAAAAGCGAATCCCAGAATTCATCCAGGTGGCCGGTCAGACCGCGCGCCTGTACTTTGAGCTGGCTGCGCAGCCAGCCGTCGGGCTTGACCGTTCCCAGCGGCAGCTCAATGAAGGCCCCGGGTGCCAGGGGCGCCGGGTTTTCCGGATAGTGTGAGGCTAAGGCCCATGACCCTGCACCTGTCAAAAGGGCGCAGGCTGTTAATGTCGAGATAAGTCGTTTCATAATAAAATAAAATACAATGTTACAATCCCAAGACCAGAGTATAAAATAGCTTCCCGTTCTACAAGGTTTTATTCACGCATTGCCTCAAAATATATGCGCGCCGAAACAGGAGGATTGGAG
>Ga0116149_1004060_pt1 | contig 14641 bp, 13 predicted proteins | sample AD_UKC057_MetaG_FD_89787 | JGI IMG/M metagenome (GOLD analysis project Ga0116149, IMG submission 89787) | Active sludge microbial communities of municipal wastewater-treating anaerobic digesters from USA - AD_UKC057_MetaG | ecosystem: Engineered > Bioreactor > Anaerobic > Digestate | place: USA... | reverse complement strand
GCCACGTTGCTGGCACGACCCTTCACACGACTGAAAGATCCCATGAGCGGTTTCTTCGCCATTCACCGATCTCTGCCGGAGACGGCGGCCCCAATGAACCCCGTTGGCTATAAAATCGGGTTGGAGGTGCTGGTAAAAGGGAACTGTGAAAAGGTTGTCGAGATTCCCATTCATTTCAGCCAGCGTTTCAAGGGCGAAAGCAAACTCTCTCTTCGGGAACAACTGCTGTATCTGGAGCATCTGCGCCGGTTGGCCGAATACAAGTTCGGAGATTGGATGCGTTTCCTGGAGTTTAGCCTGGTCGGCTTATCGGGCGCTTTCGTCAACCTGGCCGCATTGACCCTGCTGGTGTGGTTTTCGATGCCCGTACGCGCGGCCGTGGCCGCCGCCATTTTCATTGCCATGCTGTCCAACTTTATATTGAACCGCCAGTTTCCCTTTGCCTATGCCCGGGAAAAACAGTGGCTGCCCCAATTGTTCGGATTCATCGCGGCCAGTTCCATCGGCGCGGGCGCCAATTACGGCACCGCCCTGCTGATACTTCATTTCTGGCCGTTGACCTTGCGTTTTCCGCAAATCGCGGCCTCCGTCGGCATACTTGCCGGCATGGCCTCGAATTACCTGATGACGCGGTATGTGGTGTTCAAAAAGCCTTGACCCCGCGTTTGACTCCGGCCTACACGAAAAAAAACGAAACGCAGAGGGCGCAGAGAAGAGATATTTTCCGCCTGCGGGACTGTTCTTGATAGTGTTGCGTTAATCGGATAGAATACGTGCATGCAGGATATCAACCAAGAAGGAACACGCCATGCCAACAGTGCGTTTACAAGTGCTTATAGAGCAGGACGAGGACGGTTTTTTTGTAATGGATGTTCCCGCGCTGCGAGGCTGTCATGCACAAGGGCGAACCTATGAAGAGGGTATGGAAAACATTCGCGACGTTATCGCCATGTGTGTGCGTGAGATGCGTGAAGAAGGCTTGGAAATCGAAACCGGCTACCCGGAGGTCATTGGTATTAAAACGCTTGAGATAGCCGTTTGAGGTGTTTCATGAGTCATGACCTTCCCATGTTCACTGCAGTGGATATTGTAAAAGTACTTGAGCAACTTGGTTTTCAGGTACGGGAACTTGGCAGCACAAGCCATCGACGCTATATACATCCTGATGGAAGACGCACTACCATTCCGTTTCATTCCGGACAGAACATTGGCCGGGGACTGCTCCGAAAAATTATTCGGGACTTGGAACTCTCCCCAAAAGAGTTCAAAGAACTGTTGTAGGGGCCTATTTACCAAGTAACGCCATCAAAGATAAGAGATACAAAGAAAGGGATAGATGAAATCGGGAAGTACTGCTTTGAAAAACCTGGCCCTTGTGGCGGGTTCCATTATCTTCGCGGTGCTGTTAAGCCTGTCCGCCGACCGCATTTTCGGCGCGATACGGCGCCCGCCCGGCCTGCCGGAGACTCTGGAGTTGATTTTCCCCCCCTTTTCAGAGCAACAGTATGAATCGGCGGATTTCCGGTATTCGGTCTATATCAACGCCATCGGCATCCGGGACCGGGAATTGCCCCGGGAACGAGGCGATGCGTACCGCGTGCTCGCGATCGGCGATTCCTACACCTATGGCTGGGGCGTGGATATAGAGAACACCTGGACGCGCCAGTTGGAAACGCGACTGCGTGCGGAAGGGCGCGACATTGAAATATTGAACCTGGGTAAACCTGGCGTGGGACCACCTTTCTATTCGGAACTGGCGGAAAAGGCCATTCCCCTGCTCCGCCCCGACCTCGTGCTGGTCTGTTTGCTCCAGGGCAACGACATCCGCGCCGCCGGGGAGGAAACCGCCACCTTGAAGACACGTTCTTTCTGGAACCTTGTGCGCAGGCTCTATCCAAATTTCACGTTATGCATGCGCGATTTGCGCCGGGAACAGGAATACAGCGGCCGCAGTCACGAGGAGATGCCGAAACAGGTGAGCACGGCGGAAGATAACCGCCGCTGGACGGCAAACACGGCCCAATCCTTTCTCGAAAAGATGACGCCTGAACAACGCGCCCGGTTCGACGCCTTTGACGAGGAAGTCAAAGCCGCCTATTCAAGCGGGAACCTGAACCCCTATATGGTCGACCTTGCCATGCAGAATCCCGACTTCTATATCCTCACCATGGATGTGGAGGACGCCTGGACGCAGACCTGCATTGAACGCACTGCGGGCCACTTGCGGCGCATCAAGCAAGTGGCGGAAGAATACGGAAGCGATACGGTAGTGATTTGCATTCCGGAAGGCCCCTATGTAAACCGACCCGCCCTCATCAATATGGGACGGGTCGGATATAACATGCCTGACTGGCTGCTCGCCACCAACGCCATGGACGAAACTCCACACCGCGCGGCAACCCTGGCCGGGTTACAGTTTTTTCAGTTCACGGACGCCTTCCGAAAACGACAGGAGGATCCTGTCTTGTACTTTGAACTGGACGGCCATTCCACGCCCGCAGGCCACCATCTCCTTGCGGAGTCCATGGCCTCCGTATGGGCTTCGATTACCAGCCGGCCGTAAATTCAGGACATCCTCAGGATGTCGCCGCAATCATCATGAACATAAAAAAGAACATGAAAAAGAAAATAGCCAGTACGCCTTCATCATCCATTGCTGAAACTCCTTCTTGGTTGAACTTCCCGCGTCTTCACGCAGTATCACTGCAACAAATTCCTTGACCTGACTGCCTTCATTTTACCATGGCTTTCGGCAAAAAGTCCATTGTATTTTGGGTATCCCCCGGAATCGACTAAACAAACGTTTGGGCGGAGGGCGGTTACATATCCATATTTTGGAGATATGCAATGTCGCCGGTTTGAAGGATGCCGCTCACCACGTTCTGAATCGCCTCGCGGTCTTCAACACAGGTGACATCGGCCAGGAGGCTGGTATATTCCAGGAAAAGGTCCAGGCCCTGCACAAAGATGTCGTAAGCCTCCTGAATCGTCTGCAGGCCTCCCGGAATCTCAACAAGTTCCGCCAATGCGTTCATCGCCTCGACGGCGTCCATCTGCGTATCCAATCCCGCCAGGTATTCATTGGTATAGGCCGCGCCCCGGCTGACCTGGCGCCCCATTTCACCGACGCTCTTGTATACCGCGAGCGCATCCTCGTAATTTCCTTCCGCTTCCAAAACCGCCCCGTGGGCGAGCAGGTCGCTCTTCAATTGAGAAACGGCGGCGTACTCGTCTGTTCCGGCATAAAAGGCGGCCACCGTCCCGGCAAGGTCCGCCGGAATGCCGCCGACTTCAAGGGCGGCGTCATGATACTGGGCATTTGCCACGCCATGGGCGTTTCCCGCCCGCAGTTCAGCCGCCGACCCCAGCAAGGAAAGTCCATTCGCATAATCTCCCACGGAGAAGCGGAGTTTCGCGTCCATGTAATAGACCAGCGCATTTGCGGGTTCCTGCTCCTTGAGCACGGCCAAATGTTCGAAGGCTTCCTCGGAAGCGGCCGGATCATCCATCAATTGCATGGCGAGCACGAAGCGTACGCCCGCATCCTCGGGATTCCGCTCCACCGCTTCTTTCAACAATGCCACTGCCTCTCCGGCGGTCAGGAACCGGCTCATTCCGGCGAGTTGTGCGGGCGTCAAAGATTCCGTCTCGATCAGGCGCCGTACATCATTCGGGTCGAGAGTCCCCCATTTCGCGAGCATGGCCGCAGCGCCCGCCCCGCTTTCCAGTGATTTTCTTTTGGCAGCCAGGACCTCTTCCATTGTAAAAGTCGTGCGGGGCGCCGATTTCCCGTCCCGCGAAGGCAAAGCCTCCCCCGATGGAGTCGGCCGCGCCAGCAGCGACAACAACGATTCCTTGCCGGAAGGAGATTTCTCCGGAGAAATCGTTTTTTCTTCAACGGTCGGAGCGGATAAAACTTCCCGGCGATGATCCCGGGTCACAGGTTTACGCGCCGTTTCACGCTGTGCAACTTTGGCGCCGCCCGTATCAACCGGCATCAGGGAAAACACGAGGAAACCCAGGCACAGCAGTAGCCCCGCAGCAAGTCCAATCAATGGCCAGGTCAGGGAAGAACGGCGGCTTCGGGCTGATTTTGTCTGGCCTGACGCAGTAACAAAGCCATTTCCCGACAAATCCGACCTGTCCAGGGCACCGGTTACGTGAGGGATAAAGTCCATCTCCGGGACGCGGGTCCGCAGTATCTCGCCCAAAGACATTAAGTCCGCCTCCAAGGGCGAGGAGGGAATCAGGTCATTCTCTTTTTCTAACGCAGCCCTGACAGGGGAGATCACTTCAACCCGGGGTATTCCCTCTCTTATCCGGCTGCCCAGTTCGGCAAGCTCCTGTTCCAGGGAACCAGACAGGATATCCGGCTTCTTGATTGCGCGCAGCACCGAGTCGCCGATATGGATACCAGGCGTGGATACCCGCAAAACGTTTCCCAGTTCAACGAGTTCCCGTTCTTGAGACCGCAACCCATCCAAGGCTTCCCGCAAGAACCTGTTCTTGTGCGTACATTTTTGCACCTCGTCCTGCAGATTCTTGTCGAGGACGCCTTCGAGATATCCCAGCAGGACATCTCCGGCGATATGTGGCGCGGCCTTCTTCACCGAATATCCAATCGTGTCTCACAGGCGTGTCGTAGTTGGTTCAGGGCGCGATGAATCCGTGTTCGCACGGCGCCCTCGGTCGTTTCAAGCACTTCCGCGATTTCCCGGGAAGACATTTGTTCGAAATAACGCATGACCAGCACTTCCCGGACTTCCGGCGCCAGTTTGTTTAAAATGTTCAGCAGAAGGTTTTTGCGCTCATCGGAGACAATCCCCTCGAACGGATTCCCTGTCGAAGCTTTAGCCGATGGCCTGACCTCGCCCGCCTCATTCATTTCGAGGGCATCCAGGCTTTCCATGGGAATGATTTTTCTGCGTTTCAGGATGTTGAGGCACATATTCCGGGCAATACACAACATCCACGGCCGAAACACGCGCGTGTCATCAAAGCGTTCGCGGGCGGTATAAACGCGCAAAAACGTTTCCTGCGCAATTTCACGGGCGGATTCCATGTCACCCAGGTAATGGAGGCAAAACCGGAAGACGTCGTTCTGGTAGCGTTCCACCAGTTGGACAAGGGCTTCCTGTTCACCCTGACACAGTAACCGCATTAATTTTTCATCGCTGCATTCAGCACGCCCGTTCATGCTCTTCTCCGAAACCTTCCGCTCCTTTTGGGATAACCCGCACCATCATGAACGTGCCTGAATTGCACATGGCCATCATACAACCCAGGATGCCCTTATGTTACAGGCACGCCATGAGATCCGTCCCGGTCATTTTATCCCGGAGCACGACCACGTTGTGGCACGCTCACATTTTCGACACCGCTCCCCCGGGAACGGCACGCGGCGTCATCAGTCTGAAAACCCTGGATGCGGCAATAAACGACCGTATCGCCGGCCTGGAATACGCAAACAGGCTTCAAGTCTCGGCCCGCGGCAACGCGTTCCATGAACTCGGCATCCGGACTGCCGTCAGGCAACTTTCGTGTCAAGCCATTCAATAATGCCCTGCGGGTCCGGTGAATATGCGTCAGCACCGATTTTGTCACAAAACTCCTGCGTGAGCGGAGCGCCGCCTACAACAACAATAGTCTCCGGGAACTTCGATTTGACGAGACGGGTGGTTTCTTCCATGTTCACCATGGTGGTCGTCAGCAGCGCACTTAATCCGACCATGCTCCCAGGCCGTTCTTCCACCTTTTCAAGGAAAGCCTGCGGGCTGACATCGACGCCCAAATCAATCACCTCATACCCGGCGCCTTCCATCATCATCCGCACCAGATTCTTGCCGATATCGTGCAAGTCGCCTTTGACGGTACCGACAATAAACACACCGCGCCGCTTGGCGGCTCCGGATTCAAAATGCGGTTTAAGCTGGTCCATACCGGACGTCATCGCTTTGGCCGCCATCAGCAGGTCCGGTACAAAGACTTCGTTACGGCTGAATTTTTTCCCCACTTCATTCATTCCGGGCATCAGTCCTTTGGTAAGGACATCGTTTGGGTTGGTCCCTTGCTGAAGCGCATCGCGTACCAGTTCAAAAACACCGTCCTGCCCCCTCATGTCAGGCGGATAGGGCGAATCGGCCTTGATTTTTCCTCTTATCACGCAGGTTGAAATTTGCTCAAAAATATCCATTAGCCATCTCCCTTACAAACTACCTTTTTTTTTGAAACAAGAAAACCACACTGGATACCGCCAAAAGATTTCACAAAAATACTATCACACCAAGTAAGATTCACCGTTACGGGAACAATCTGGATGGCCGGTATCATACCACAAAAATTCAGATTCAATAAATCCAGAGAGCACCACCCCTATCCGCACGTAAGGAATGGCGGGGATCCTGCAAGCGGCATCCTGCCGCTTTCATTGTAGCCATGGTCCGTATGGACTTCTTGATGTATAGCGGGAGGATGCCGCTTCTACGATCCTTTTCCTTATTGGCCTTAGTCCAATAATTTGGTTTCTTGCTTTCGGATTTGGGTACCAACGCGAGACTTTCCGTATGCCGAAAAAAACAGCAGACATACCCCGCACACAAAGACACAACCGCTTCCTCACTATGCGGTTCCGGTACATGGAAACGAATGCCATCGCTTTGTTATGCTATCCATCATCGATTTATCCCCCTTTTGAAAGGTTGCTTATGACCAAAATATCCAAGCAAGACGTATCTTACGTGGCCTCCCTGGCGCAACTAAGCCTGGATGAAGCGGCCCAGGAACGCCTGGTACGGGAGATGGGCGATATACTGGCTTACATGGATACCTTGAATATCCTGGACACATCCGGAGTCGAGCCCATGATGCATGCCCTGGAAATGACGAATATACTTCGTGAAGACGTGCCAGGCGCTCCCCTTCCCCGTGAAGAGGCGCTGAAAAACGCCCCCGTCGACAACGGCGAACACTTTATTGTCCCTATAATTCTGGAAGGAGAGGACGGTTCATGACTCTGGATTGGCATTGGAAATCGGCCCGCGAGATTCGGGACGCCGTTCAAAGCGGCGCCGTTTCCGCACTGGATGTCACCGAAGCCTATCTGCGGCGCATCGACGCGGTGGAGGACAAGGTGGACGCCTACACGCAGCGCTGGAATGATACGGCCCGTTCCATGGCGACGAAAGTGGATGAAAAAGTACGGCGAGGCGAAACAGCGGGCCCATTGGCCGGCGTTCCGGTCGCGCTGAAAGAATTGCTCTGCACGCGCACCGGCAAGACGACCTGCGCTTCGAAAATGCTGGAAAATTTCCGCAGCCCTTACGATGCGACGGTGGTCAGGCGACTGGAAGAAGCGGATGCGGTTTTCCTGGGAAAAGTAAACATGGACGAGTTCGCCATGGGGTCTTCCACGGAAAACAGCGCCATCAAACCTACGCGTAATCCCTGGAATTTGCGTTGCGTGCCGGGCGGTTCCAGCGGCGGCAGCGCGGCTGCGGTCAGCGCGGGAGAATGCGCCCTCTCCCTGGGCAGCGACACCGGGGGATCCATCCGGCAGCCCGCCTGCCTGTGCGGTTGCGTGGGTATCAAACCCACCTACGGACGCGTGTCCCGATACGGGCTGGTGGCTTTCGCCTCTTCCCTGGACCAGGTCGGCCCGTTGACACGCACCGTGGAAGATGCAGCCCTGACCCTGAACGTCATTTGCGGGCGCGATGCCATGGATGCCACCTCGGCGGATTTGCCGGTTCCTGACTTTACCGCGGCGCTTACGGGCGATATTCGCGGGCTGCGCATCGGACTGCCGAAAGAATATTTCACGGACGCGCTGAGCGATCAGATGCGCGAAAAAATCGAGGCGGCCATTGAGGTGTTCCGCGACCATGGCGCCACCATTGTTGACGTGTCGCTGCCCTGCAGCGAATATGCCATTGCGGTGTACTATATCATTTGCACGGCGGAGGCGAGCGCCAACCTGGCGCGTTTCGACGGCGTACGGTACGGGTTCCGCCATCCCGAAGCTAAGACCATGCAGGAAATGTATGTGATGAGCAAGAGCGCGGCTTTCGGTCCCGAAGTCCGGCGCCGCATCATGCTGGGCACCTATGTGCTTTCCAGCGGCTATTACGATGCGTATTACCTGAAAGCCCAGAAGGTGCGGCGGCTGATCAAAAAGGACTTTGACGCAGCATTTGAACAATGCGATGTTATCGCCGGCCCCACATCTCCCACGCCCAGTTTTGAATTCGGGGCCAAGTCAGACAATCCGCTGGAGATGTACCTGAGCGACATCTATACCATTTCCGTCAACCTGGCCACGCTGCCCGGAATGTCGGTTCCCTGCGGCCTGACGGAGGCGGGCCTGCCCGTAGGCCTGCAGTTGATGGCCCGTCCTTTCGAAGAAGAGACGCTGCTTCGGGCGGCACATTTTTATGAGCAAAACCGTGGTTTCGACATGGGCCGCCCCCCTGTCGCCTGAGGAGTTCGCTATGGATTATGAAGCCGTAATCGGCATGGAAGTGCATGTGGAAATCAACAGTAAGTCCAAGGTGTTTTGTTCGTGTCCGACAGATTTCCATGCGCCGCCGAATACCAACGTCTGCCCCATCTGCCTCGGGATGCCCGGGGCACTGCCCGTTCTCAACCGCGACATGGTCAACAAAAGCATCGCCGTAGGCCTGGCTTTGGGCTGCAAGATTTCACGCTGGTCTAAAATGGACCGAAAAAACTATTTTTACCCTGATTTAGCGAAAAACTATCAGATCAGCCAGTATGATTTGCCCTTGTGCGACAATGGCGCCCTCGAAATAGAGGTGGACGGCGGTTCCAAGCGCATCGGCATAACCCGCGCGCATATGGAAGAGGATACGGCAAGGAATACACACGCACTGGGCGGCGGCCAGAGCGGCATAGATTTTAACCGCAGCGGTGTGCCGCTGCTGGAAATCGTCACCGAACCGGATATCCGCAGTGCCCGGGAAGCCCATGCGTATCTGACGGCATTGAAGCAGATTCTGCAGTATCTGGATGTAAGCGATTGCAACATGGAGGAAGGTTCCCTGCGCGCCGAAGCCAATATCAGCCTTCGCCCCAAGGGATACGCCGAATTCGGTGTAAAGACCGAAGTCAAGAATGTTGCCTCTTTTTCCGGCGTGCAGAAAGCCATCGAATTCGAAATTGCCCGTCAGGAACAGGTTCTGCGCAGTGGCGGTGTGATCATCCAGGAAACCCGGGGCTGGGATGCGGACCGGGGGATTACGTTCAGCCAGCGGAAAAAGGAATCCGCCCACGATTATCGGTATTTCCCGGAACCTGACCTGCCGCCCATAGTCGTTGATGACGCCTGGGAGCAGCGGATACGGCACCAACTGCCCGAACTTCCCATGGCACGTAAGCAACGCCTGGAGGCCCAGTACGGGCTCAGCGGCTATGACGCCCATGTCATTACACTGTCCCGTAATTTCGCGGATTACTATGAGAAGGTCGTGGCCTCGGGAGCGGACCCCAAGAAAGCCGCCAACTGGCTGACAGTGGAACTGCAAGCCTTGTTGAGCGAAGCGAAGGCGGAAATTACAGCCTGCCGGGTAGCCCCGGATGCCCTGGCCGCCCTGCTGAAACTGATTGATACGGGCGAGATTAACGGTAAGATTGCAAAAGAAGTGCTGGCGGAAATGTTTACCTCCGGCCAATCTCCGGATAGTATCGTCCAAGAAAAAGGACTAAACCAAATCAGTGATACCGGCGCGATTGAAGACGCGGTCAAGCAGGTTATTGGAGCCAGCCCGAACCAGGTGGCACAATACAAAGAAGGCAAGGAAAAGGTTTTCGGCTATTTTGTGGGTCAAGTGATGAAAGCGACCCAAGGCAAAGGAAATCCTCAACTGGTCAATGAAATCCTGAGACGGGAACTGGGACGATAGGAGCAGCAGCCCTGAATCTATAATGAAATCAACAACCCCATCCGAACATGAATATCTGCGCAACAAAGTGCAGTGCGTCGCCGCTGCCGCGGCGGGCAAGAAAGCCCGCGACATAAAAGGCATCCTGGTTGCCGGTTTAACGCTAATCGCGGATGCTTTTGTATTGTGCACCGTAAACAGCGAACCGCAGCTCAAGGCGGTCACCAACGCGACACGAGAAGCCATGCGTGATGCGGGATATGCCGTTCGCTGCATGGAGGGCGACCATCGCTGCGGTTGGATGGTAGTCGATTTTGGAGATGTTATTTTGCACATATTTCGCGACCAGGCCCGGGTTTTCTACGACCTTGACCGCATGTGGGGCGACGCCCCGGAAATACGCCTGAACCTGGACGAGACGAGATAAGGACACCCATGCAATGGCGGAGAATCAATACTCTCCCGACATACCAAAACTCTACCACTACAAACTGCAACGTATCCTGGGCGAGGGGGGAACGGGCCGGGTCTACCTCGGCATTGACATGAACAAAGGCGTTCCCGTCGCTATCAAGCTGTTTCACCAGAATTTTTTCCGGAACCGTCTTCATGTGCGCGACCTGCAGAAAAGCATCACCAAGTTTAAAAAATACAAACATGTCAATCTTGTTCAAATCTTCGACTTCATAGACGATACCGAAGGACGCTGCCTGATTATGGAATATATCGACGGGCCGAGCCTGAAATGGTACCTGCTCAACCGTCCCTACAAACTCGGTGAACGGCTCAACATTTGCCTGCAGATATGCACCGGCATGCAATATCTCCATGACAAGGGATGCATCCACCATGATTTCAAACCGGGAAACGTCCTGTTTACACGCACAGGCATCGTGAAAATCGTCGACTTTTCCCTGTATGGCAGCACCTTTCTGGTCGAACTGCTGGACCGCAATATCGGCGAGCAGATTACGCCCATGTTTGTCGCGCCCGAGTTTATTCGCAAAGAAAAAATCACTCCGCAAAGCGATATTTATTCCATGGGCATCACCTTTTACATGATGTTCACGGATCGCGTTCCCTTCGGCGTGGATAACCTGCGCAAGTTGTACCAATGCCATCTGGCCGTCATGCCGATGCATCCCTCCCAGGTAAATCCCGCATGCCCCGTGGTATTGGGAGACATCATCATGAAAATGCTCGCCAAGAAACCTGAGGGCCGATACAGCGATTGTGACGAATTACAGGTTGCCCTGTCCCAGGTTATGCGCAGCCGCATATAAGATTCGCCGGTATTCGTATCGGCCGACTTGCCATACTGAATGGTCGGAAATGTGGTCGAATGCGTCCTAAAAACGAAAGGGTACGTTAATGAGCCATATCGAAGAACATGGACATTCCCATCCTCAATGCTGTTCCGGGTGTTGCGGCACAAGAGCGCCCGAAGTCAGCCGCCGCCAATTCATGGCCGGCACGGGCGCCGCCGCGTTGGGAGGGGTGCTGCTGCACCACTTGGGCGGCAGAACAGCCTTTGCCCAGACTCTGCCGCGGCGCGTCCTGAAACAGGATAAACCCCTGCGCATTCAACCGGTTTTAGCCTATGCCATCGCCACGTATCGGGATGCGACCTCCTGGCGTCCCTGGGGCGGTCTTATCACCGAAGCGCACGCTGAGGCGGAACGCGTCAAAATTCAGGGAGAACTGGACTCCATGGTGGCGAAAGCCGATTTCCCGCTGGAGATGCTCCCCCTGAAATCGGCCTGTTCGCCGAAAGAGGCGAAGGCCATCGCCGCCGAAGATCATGACGGCGTCCTGATCTTCGGCGCAGGCGGAGGCACCGATATGATTATGGCGCTGGCGGACCCCAATAAACATAATCTGATGTTTGTACGCCATAACAGTGGCCCGGCCTACTTGTGGTACGAAATCGCCCACCCGCGTTTTTTACGTCGGGAAACGGACACGCCCCAGGGAACGGGCGGCATGGATTATGGGGATGTTATTGTCGATAACTACGATGAAGTGTTATGGCGTTTGCGGGCGCTGCACGGATTGAAAAATATCCGGGGCAAACGCGTGGTCGCCATCGGCGCCGCCATCGGCTGGGACAAGGGACGCATGAGCGGTGCGCCGAAACGCGCCCGGGAATTGTGGGGCCTGGAATATGCCGAGGTCCCCTATGAGGAACTGGCCCCGCGGATACAGGCCGCCCGCGCTAATGAAGCCCTCGTGCGGCAATGCAAAGACCTGGCCCGTGAATACCTGCGGCAGCCCGGTATCACACTCCTGCCCCGGCAACAGCAGATTACCACGGCAGAGTTGATCGCCGGTGCGGGGTCTCCGGACACCCTGGAGGAGATGTACACCTTCACGGAGAAAGCATTCCTGCTGACAGAAGTATTCCGCGACCTTATGGAGGAAAACGAGACGGACGCCATCACGGTAAGCGAATGCATGGGCACGATCATCACCATGTCCGAGACCACGGCCTGCCTGTGCCTTACCCTGCTCAATGATGAAGGCGGCCTGGCCTTCTGCGAATCCGATTTCGTTGTGATTCCCTCGGGCATCTTGTTGCATTATATCAGCGGCAAACCCGTGTTCCTGTGTAACCCCACCTATCCCCACGACAACACGATTACAGTCGCCCATTGCACCGCACCTCGCAAAATGGACGGAACCAATCTGGAGAGCATGCACGTGCGCACCCATTTCGAATCCGATTACGGCGCCGCGCCCAAGGTGGCGTTCAAAGTCGGCCAAAACATGACCATGCTTGCCCCCGATTTTGCCAGTGAACGGTGGCTCGGATATGAAGCGACAGTACTGGACAACCCGGAACTCGACATTTGCACCAGCCAAATCAATTTACGCATCAACGGTGACGGCAACAGGCTTCTTCAGGAAGAACGCGGCTTCCACTGTATGACCTGTTATGGAAACTATCTGAAAGAAGTAGGGTATGCCTTGAACAAAGCGAAGGTCGGCTGGTTCAATCTCTCGGCATAGAAAGTAGCCTGCCGAATCATTTTGTCGACCTCGTTTATCCTGAAACATGCACTTGGATTTTGTTGGAAGGGGAGTCAACCTTTCCCAGCCCCCATACCGCTCTCAAACCTTTTGAATACCCTCCGGCTGAAAACCGTCCGCAAATAGGGGCTTCTCCCCATAGGGTGAAACAAATACGCTTTTCATGAGTCCAATAGATGGTATTACTGTGTGTTTCATCTTAACGTTGGAGAAGACCCATGTGTTCACAACAAAACATTTACGTTGCCAGTGCCATTATTGCAGCCCTTGTGACGATTCTGCAGCCCTTTCCCGCTTTTTCCGATGATGCCAACGTCCTGGTTCAAAACGGCGTCAGCGCCTACCAGATCGCGCTTCAGGAAGGCGCCAGCCCTTCCGAAAAACATGCAGCGGAAGAATTTCAGTATTTTTTCAAGGCATGCACGGGGGTAACCCTGCCGATACAGGAGGTCACCGGCGTCACAGAGACGCCCATGATTCTGCTGGGCTGCGGGCCTGTCGCCCGTGAACTGGGCGTGGCGCCCGACAAGGAAGCACTCGGGGAACAGGGATATTACATGAAAACCGTGGTGCCCCACCTGGTCATTGCCGGCACTCCGGAAGCGGGCACACTCTACGGGGTCTATGACTTTCTTGAAAACAGATTGGGGGTGCGCTGGTACGCCACTGACGAAACCAAGACCCCCGAAACGGATACGCTGGCGCTGCCGCAGGAAGATGGTCTGCGAAAACCAGTCATCCAATGGCGTCATACCAGCTATGCCTGGCCGGGCAGAGACGAGACCTTTCAGGCACGTGTTCGTGAAAACCACGGGGAAGGCGGCGCAGACCACCCCTACGGCATACAACATTCCCACGACGGGCGTTGTCACAGCTACTTCCGGTTCATTTCACCGGACGAATACTTCGATGAACACCCGGAATACTTTTCCGAGATTGGCGGGGTACGGCGCCGTCACGAGACACAACTGTGCCTCACCAACCCGAAGGTACTCGATATCGTCACGGAAAAGATGCTCCAGCGCATGAAGGACATGCCCGGCGCGCGACAGCACAACTTTTCCCAAATGGACTACTATAACTATTGTGAATGCGATAAATGCGCCGCCATCAACAAGCAATACGGCACCCTGGGCGGCACCCAGTACTGGTTTCTGAACCAATTGGCGGAACGTACGGCAAAGGTATACCCGGACAAACTGATTGGCACCTTGGCCTATATGTACACGGAAGAACCGCCGAAGGACTTCACGATGCATCCGAACATTGCCGTTTGGTTGTGCCACATGTTCCCCTCTTGCGACAGCCACAGCATCGCCGCGTGTCCGTTAAACGCGGATTATAAGCGACGGGCGGAGGCCTGGTCCAAAATCACCTCCCACCTGTACATTTGGCACTATATCGTAAATTTTGCTCATTATTATGTACCATTTCCTAATTTCAGGGCGTTGGCCGCCGATATGCGCTTTTATCGGGACATCGGCGTGGAGGGCATTTACCTGCAAGGCATGGGGGACGGCGGTGGCGGCGGCGAGTTCAGCCTCTTGCGTCCCTGGTATGTCACAAAACTGGCGTGGAACCCCGACCTGGACGGTGAAGCCCTGTTACAGGACTTCCTTCAGGGCTATTACAAACAGGCTTGGAATCCCTTGTATGAATATATCACGATGCTTCATGACAAGGTTGAAAAAGAAAATATCCACATGCATCTTTAT
>Ga0116149_1004054_pt1 | contig 14649 bp, 8 predicted proteins | sample AD_UKC057_MetaG_FD_89787 | JGI IMG/M metagenome (GOLD analysis project Ga0116149, IMG submission 89787) | Active sludge microbial communities of municipal wastewater-treating anaerobic digesters from USA - AD_UKC057_MetaG | ecosystem: Engineered > Bioreactor > Anaerobic > Digestate | place: USA... | reverse complement strand
CGTGCTGCCGATCTCCAGCACCGGCAGGTCACCCTCGGACTCAACCTTGATCAGGGCCACCTCGGTGCGCGGGTCAGCGCCGATACGCTTGGCCTGAAATTCGCGCCCGTCCGCCAGCCTCACCGTGATCTTGTCCACATCGCCGACGACGTGGGTGTTGGTCAGAATGTAGCCGTCTTTGCTGATGATAAAGCCGGAACCCTGCCCGGTCTGGCGATACATCTGCTGCCTGCCACGGTTCGGCGCCCGGCGATCCGGCTGCCCGGGGCGCGCCTGACGCGGAACCCCGAAAAACCGCTCGGCGAAATCCTCGCCGAACAGGTCGAACGGGTTGTTGAACGAGTACATGTTGCCGACCGGCACCTGCTTCTCCACCTGGATGAAAACCACGGCAGGCGTCGCTTTGGCCGCCACCCCGGCAAACCCCTTGCGAAAATCAAACGTTCCGGCATCCTTCGCAAACCCTTCAAAACCCAGCGCGGCAACCGCTACCAGCACGGCCACGACTTTCATCAAACGTCCTCTCGTCATGACGCACCTCCCTAAAAACGTGGTTAAAACTAGGCCATAACCCCATCCAACAGACGGCAACCTTTTTGAACCCTCTGGCCAGGCGAGTGAATGGAGTTATGGCCTATACGGACCTGTTTCTGTCAACCTCTTGCCGTCTCTCGCTTTGGCATTTTGTACTAAGCGATTAACGTGCCAAATGATCAATTGCTCAACTTTAGGCAAACTATTTGACATATTTGTCAAATTTATGAAGGAAATTAGCCATTTCTAAGATTCACGCGACAACACGCTCAGCCACATCGCGACACGATGTCCGTGAGGCTGTGACAGATTGACGCGAGCGCACGGCTCGCGTCATGTCGCGGGGCGGTCGCCACGCAGCCGCGCTTCCAGCGCCTCGACGCGCGCCTTGAGCTTCTCGACCAGACGCGGCAGCAGCAGCGTGCTGGCGAACTCGCGCTTGGGCAGGGCCGGCAGGCCGAGCACATACTCGCCGGGCGGCACATCCTTGGAGAGGCCGCTCTTGGGACCGACCTGCGCGCGGTCGCCGATAGTGAGGTGACCGGAGATGCCGGCCTGCGCCCAGATCAGGCAGCCCGACCCGATGCGCGTGCTGCCGGCCACGCCAGCCTGGGCAATGACACCGCTGCAATCGCCGATCTGGACGTTATGTCCGATCTGCACCAGGTTGTCGATTTTCGTGGCGTTGCCGATGCGGGTGCGGCCGAAACGCGCACGGTCGATCGTCGTGTTGCAGCCGACCTCCACGTCATCGCCCAGCTCAACAATGCCGAGCTGCGGAATCTTCTCGACCGCGATCGTGCCGTCCGGCTTGAACACGGGATTGTAGCCGTAGCCGTCGCCGCCGACGCGCACGCCCGAATGCAGGATCACGCGCCGTCCGAGCAGGCAGCCCTCACGGACCGTGACTTGCGGATAGAGGTGGCAGCCCTCGCCCAGCCGCGCACGCTGGCCGATGAAAACCTGCGCCTCGATCACCGAGCCGTCGCCGATCTCGGCCCCCGCCTCGATGACCGTCCACGGCCCGACATGCACGTCACGGCCCAGCCGGACGTCGTCCGCGATCACGGCAGTGGGATGAATGCCGGGGGCGCGCACGACAGGCGGGGGCGCGAACCACCGGGCCGCCTGCGTACAGGCAGCATCCGGGTCCTTCACGTGAACCCGCGCCGGTGCCGGGCACTCGCCCTGCCAGCCGGCCGGCACCAGCACCGCGCTCGCGCGCGTGGCCGCCGCCTGACGGGCGTATTTCGCATCCTTCACGAACGACACGTCTCCGGGGCGCGCCTCCAGCAGGCTGGCCAGCGCGCAAACTTCCAACGCGCCGTCGCCAATCAGCTCGCCCCCCAGTCGCTCAGCCAATTCCCTGACGGTCATCACAGCACCCTCTTCTTAAAACACGCAGAGCACGGAGGCCACAGAGGAGAATGGGTTTTCTCTGTGCCCTCTGTGCTCTTTGCGGTAATTCCAGAAACCTACTTCTTTTCGGCGGCAGCCTTTTCGGCCTTCTCCTTGTCGGCCTTCTCCTGCGCCTCTTTGCGCAGCTTGGGATCGACACCCATGCGCTTGAGGACCTCGTCGGTCACCTCCAGCTTGGGATCAAAATAGGCGATGGTCGTGCCGTCAAGGATGATGCTGACTTTGGCCTCCTGCGCGTATTTGGTCAACACCTCGCGAATGTCGCCGGTGACCTGACGCAGCAGGCGCGCGTCGAGATCACCCAGCTCGCGCTGCAGCTTTTGCATCTCTTGGCGCAGATCGCGGTCAGCCTCGGCCAGCACGTCGCGATGCTTCATGGCCTTGTCCTCGGCCTCGGCCTTCGCCTTTTCGTTGAGGGCCGGGTTACGCGCCTCCTTGACAGCCTTCTCATACTCTTCGCGCAGCTCTTCGAAGCGGTCGCGCTGCTTGTCGAGTTTGGCCTGGAACTCCTTTTCGGTGTCCTGCATCAGCTTGCGGTCGCGCTCGCGGCTCGGGTGGAAACGCACCAGGTCCACCATGTTGACCACTGCGGTCTTTTCCTGCGCCAGCATTACGGTCGCGGCCAACACCGCAGCCAGCATCACCATCATCTGTTTCATACGTATCCTTTTTGCCACAAGGCAAACGGGCGGGCGGACGAACCGCCCGCCCGCCTTCAGGTCCTTATTCAAAGCCGATCGCGAACGAGAACACCTCGTCGTCCGTGTAGTCATCATCCTCGACCACCGGCACCGCGAAATCGAAGCGGATCGGGAAGCCCGGGATGTCGATGCGCAGGCCCACGCCCGCGGTCACGCACACGTCGGAAAGCTCGGGATCAAAGGCGTCCTCGCCGATCGAGCCCACGTCCATAAAGGTCGCGAAGCGCACCGCCTTGAAGACCGGGATCGTGTACTCCGCCGTGAGCAGCGCCAGCGTCTCGCCGCCGATCGGGGCATGGCCCTTGCCGTCGTTGCCGCGGAACACCTTGGGGCCGATGTCGCGGTATTCGACACCGCGCACGGTGCGCGGGCCGCCGAGGAAGAGACGCTCGTAAATCGGCACCTCGTCGTCGCCGTAGGAGTCCACGGTCTCGACGCGGCCGCGCAGGCTCAGCACGTGCTTGTGCCACGGCATGCGGAACCAGTGGCGGTAGTTGGCGCCCAGCTTGTAGTACTCGGTCTCGCCGATGCCGCTTTCGGAAGCCTCGCCGAAAACGGTCGTCTGGTAGCCTTTGGTCGGGATAAAGGCGTGATCGCGCGTGTCGTGTGCCCAGTACAGACGCAGCACGCTGTTGAGGGCGTCGCCGAAATCATCCTCTTGCCACTTGAAGTACTTGTCGGCATCACCGTCCCAGCTATCGGGCACTGCGGACTCCGTGCCATCGGCATCGGCGTACCATTCGCTGTTGTTGACATCGTCCATCTCGACCAGCTCGAGGGTGTAGCGCATGCCGACGCGGCCGACCTTGACGGGATAGGAGAGCCCGACCGAGCCGCCGGTGCGGATCTCGTCGTACTGATCGTACCAGCGCATGCGGCGGTAGGCCTCGACGGTCAGCGCCAGCGGCCTGTCCATGAACCAGGGCTCGGTCCAAGAGACCTCGGCGGTCTGGCGGCGCGAGCCGAGTTCCACGCCCAAGCGCGCCTTCTGCCCGCCGCCCGTGAAGTTCGGCCAGTTCAGAATGTCGAAGTTGCTCTGCGTGATCTCCATAAAGCCGACCACGTTATCGATGCTGGAGACGCCGGCGCCGACCATGAAGTTGCCGGTACGCTGCTCTTCGACCTCATACACCAGATCGCGCACGCCGGCCTTATCGGTCTGCTCGGAGTAGTGGCGCACGGTCTTGAAATACTGCAAGTTCTTCAGGCGGTTCTCGCTGCGCTCAATGCGCGGCTCGTTCATGATCTCACCGGGGCTGACCATCACCTCGCGGCGGATCACCTTGTCCTTGGTCTTGTTGTTGCCGCGGATCACGATGTTGCGTATGTAGACCAGTTCGCCCTCGCGCACGTCATAGGTGATCGCCATGCGGCCCGGCTTGCCCGGCACGGTGTCTTTGACCGCACGCACGGCGGTGTCCACGTAGCCGCGCGACCCGTAGTAGTCGCGGATGTCTTTGGCCGCGTCGTCGATCGTCTGCTGACCTGCCACCGCGTCCACCTTGAGCCGCTCGCCCGAGGCCAGCACTTCGCGCTCGGGAAAGAGCTTCACGCCGCGGATCGCGGTCGAATCGACCGTATACTGATCGCCTTCGGTCACGCCGAACACCACGTCCACCTTCTCCTTCCCGACCTTTTCCATGACCGGCGCAGCCACGCGGGCGTCCAAATAGCCGGCGTTCTTGTAGACATCCTCGGCCATCTGGCGCGCGTCTTCAAGGTCTTGCGCCGAAACCGGCGTATCGGTGAACCAGCCGCGCGGATCGTACCATGGGCGCTGGCCGAACGAGGAGCGCAGCTCTTTGTCGGGGATCGAAACATTGCCGGTGAAGCGGTACTTACGCACCTTGGCGCGCTCGCCTTCCTCGACCGTGAAGATCACATTCGCCGCTCCGGCGCTGTTCGGGATCGGCTGGATCTCGGCTCCGATTTTGACGTTCGGGAAGAATTTCTTCACGTACTCGTCGCGGATCTTGGAAACCTTTTCAGAGAGGACCGGCTCATCGATGTAATCGCCGCTCTTCAGTTCGGACAGCTTGCGGATCTTGCGCTCGCTCAGGTACTCGGCGCCTTTGATGGCCAGCGGCTCCTGGAAACGGTAGCGGCGCTTCACCACGTAGACCACGCGCACGCCGCCCTCTACCTTTTCCAGCTCCACGCCCGCGTACCCGTAACGCCCGGTGTCCAGCAGCGCGCGCACATCTTTGGAGAGCGCCTCCTGCGACAGCTCCGCCCCCGGCTGCACGCTGCAGAAGGAGAGCACGTCCGTCGCATCGGTCCCAAACTGGTCCAGCACGCGGACCGACACATCTTTGACAAGGGTTTCCGCACCCATCACACAAGCGGCAGAAAACACTACCGCAGCCGCCCACGCACGAATCGACATTCGCATCGGATACTCTCCTCAACTACCGCTTCAGCGTTCACCGTCTGACGTCCAACGCCCAGCGTTCACCTGACACCTGATTTGAATCAAAGTTGAAAAATTAAACCCCATCCCCTGCCGGAATACAAGCATGGAATGACTCCGCCGTAAAATCCTGACGCCCGAGCCTCTTGCAAAACCCCGTACAGGCCGATCGAGGGGCAGGCTTCCCGCCTGCGCCACCGGGGTTGTGCATGACTCTCTCCCTACTCCCTTCTTCCTTCTTCCTTCTTCCCTTCTCCGCGCCGCCGCCACAACAGCCAGAGCGCGATGCTCTTGCCGTCGATCAGCCCGCCGTCATCCAGAGCCGCCTCGATCTCAGCGGCCGTCATCACAACCGGCTCCAGATTCTCGTCGAAGTCCGGCCGCTGCGCACTGGGCTCCTGTGACAGCCGCGCGTGGTAAAGGTGCAGGCGCTCCTCCGAATATCCGGGGCACGGCACGATGACACCCAGCTTCTCAAGGGCGGTCACGGCGTACCCGCTCTCCTCCTCCATTTCGCGTCGCGCCGCCGCCTCCGGCGCCTCGCCCTCCTCCAGGCAGCCCGCCACCATTTCCAGCAGCGCCAGCTCCACCGCCTTGCGGTATTGCCGGACCAGCACGAAACGTCCGTCCGGCCGCTCCCCGAGAATCACGGCCGCGCCGCGGTGGCGCACGATCTCGCGCACCGACCGGCGTCCGTTCGGAAGTTCGATCGACGCGACATCGATCGTCAGCGCACGCCCCTCAAAGGCCCGTTTCACCTCCAGCGTCTTTTCTGTCAGATTCATGCGCATATCATACTCCTCCCGCCCCAACCCCGCCATGCATAACTCCCGACCGGCTCAGGCTGAAAATGTTTGCAGGCGTCCCAATCGTGTGAACAGCAGGGTGGCGGTTACATGTTCAGGCGACAAGCCGAGCAATTGCGCGGCTGCGCGAGTGTAGTCCAGCATCTGGCCAGCATATCCGCGGGCCGCCTCCTGCACCTGCTGGTCGGTGGCGATGCGGTTGCTCTTAAAATCGATAATCGTGGCGCGCCCGGGGAGCCCAGTGCCATCCCTCTCGACCACGAGACGGTCAAAACGACCGCTTATGAGCTGCTTTTGTCCGCCGGTTTTCACGAGCAGGTTGAACGGCGCCTCTCGCCAAACTTCCGCAGCCCCTGCTCCAGCGAAGACTGGCTTGGAAAGCGCGCTTTGGACGTCGCCGTTTTCCAGGCACACTCTGAACTGTCGCTCGACATCGCCCAGTAAGGTTGCGGATTCAGCCGACTCTTGCCGCCACTCGGCGATGAGGCGCTCTAGGTCGGTTTCTTCAAACCACTCGATCTTCTGGAAAAGGCGGTGGATGGCGGAACCGAAGGCACGCACGTCGCCGGCCTCGGCATTGAACAGCCACTGGGCTGGAAACGTGTGACCGTCGAGGTGTTCTTTCGAAGGTTCTCTCGGAGTGATATCAGCCGTGAAACCGATACGGACCGGCGCGGCCGGGTTTTCCTGCGCGTGGGCCACCTGCGCGTGGTGCCGCCGGAACCAATCGGGGTCGCCGCAGGTATAGAGTTGTGTGAACCCGTCAGGCCCCACGCCCGGGGCGGTGTCAGGCTGCAGACGCTCGCGCAGCAAATCCGCCTCGCTGACAGACTTCGGATCTTTCGCCTTCTTGGGGACAATCAGGAACATTGCCCGCTGGGCGCGGGTCATAGCCACATACAGCACGCAGAGCTGGGCGAAGTTCGCGTCGGCGCGCGCCGCGTCGCAGGCCTGCAGCGGTGGGCCGTCCGCCGCCTCCAGCGCTTGCTGGCAAGGAGGATTGAGCACCCAGTTGCGGCCCGCCAGGAGCCGCGGAATCTTCGGTTTTTCAAAACTGTCCGGTCGGGTCGCAAACGGAATGACCACCAGATCGAAGCCCAATCCTTTGGCCTGGTGGACGGTCATCACGCGCACTGAACCCGCAGCGGCGTTGGCACGGGTCTGGTAGGCTTCGACATGATCCGCGAAGCGGTCGGGATCGCAGACGCCCAGCGTATCGAAACTCTCGGCTCCCGCCAAAAACTCGCTCAAGCGCCTTTGGCTGAAAGGGTCTAAATCCCCCAATTTTTCACCCCACTCGCGTAGCGTGGCGGCAAATCCGCGAGCCTGAAACGCCTGCAGCACGACCACGGGCAAAGCGCCGTATCCGATTTCCGAACAGGCACCTCCCAGCGGGCTCATCTGAAGATGGCGCAGGGAGACCGTGTCGCCGGGGTGCGCGGCGTAATGGACCAGTGCCAGGAGCAGGGTCACGACCGGGTTGTCGGTGATGCCGCCTTTGCCCTCGTGCACGCACGGGACGTCCGGCAGCAGGCGTCTGAGCGCGTCCACGCACGCGCGCCCGGCCTGATTGCTGCGCACCAGCACGGCCGCCGTCAGTCCGCGCTGAATGGGCTCAACCTGTTTCAGGATGGCCGCGACGGCCTCAAACTGGGCCGGACACCCTGTTCCATCCTCGCCGTTGTCGTCCGCTTCGACGGATGCCTCCGCACCTGTTTTTTTCGGATCGTATTCGAGCAGCGACACGAAACCCGTCCCCTCATTCGCTCTCGCACTTTCGTGACGCGTCCAGGCGCGGGCAAAGGCCTCGACCGCTTCAGGACGCAGCCCCGCCTGCCTGCCCAGGGACGGCGTCCAGGCTTCGAGATGGTCGAATGTCTGGTTGACGGCGTCAATGACGGCCGGCAGCGAGCGGTGGCATGTTTGGATGGACTCATTGGCGATGGCGCGCGTGCCGCAACTCTGATATCTTTTCTGGATGTCGTTAAAAAGACGGTAGTTGCCGCCGCGCCACCCGTAGATCGACTGCTTGATGTCGCCCACAAAGAAAAAAGAGCGCGCGTCGTCCTGAATGACTTCGTCCACGAGGTTTGCGAGGGTTCCCCATTGCGTGTCGCTCGTGTCTTGGAACTCATCCATCAGCCAGTGGTCCAGCCTGCCGTCCAGGCGGTAGTCGATGTAGAGCCGGTTCTCCGCGTCAGGCACGCGGCTGGGCGAGGGGCCGCCTGATCCGAGAAGGCGCGAGAGATCTTCGAATGTGAAATGGCCGTCATGCGTTTGCGCGGCGGCATAGCATTCATCGTAACGGCCGAGCACGGTGCGCAGGCCCTGGGTCTGTGTCAGCGCGCGCCCGATTTCCACGTTGATCGCATGGCGCAGCGCAAACCGCACGCCGTCCCATAAAGGCTGGGGGAGAACATACTCTTTGCCATAGTAGCTGAGCGTGGGCGGCTGGAGGTTTCCGGCGTTCTGCAGGAGCAGCAGCGCGACCTTGTCTTTCCGCTGCGGCCACGGCCTGTCGATCGCGTGAGACAGGGCAGCGTCCGTGACGTCTGAAAGATTTTTCCCGAGTTGGCCCGGCCGTCCTGTCTCGCCGAACATCGCGCGCAGACTCTCGGCCAATGTGTCGGGCGGCGGCGCATCGTCGGGGCCGGGCTCCCACCAACGGTCGGCCCGCGGCCAGATACGGTCCGGGTCTCCCCAATGCCACGTCTGAGCGCCGTACGTCCGGTAAAAGACATGGTAGTCCTTGACCAGTTGATCCAGGACAGACAACAGTTTCTTGGTCTCGCGACCGTGCTGAGACATGCGGAAATCGCTGAGGAACGCTTCCTGCCGGCTCTCCTCGCGCGAGGATCGCGGATCGAAGAGGCGAGTGAGAATCGACAGACGAGCGGCCGCGGCTTCGCCGCCGTCATTATCCATGGGCTGTGTCTCGGGCGGCACACCCAGTTCCAGCGGGAACGCGCGCACGACGCCGAGAATGAAGCTGTCGAGCGTGCCGATCCGCAGGCGGTGGCCGTGGTCGAGCAGGATTCGCAGCAGGCGCAGATAGTCATCCGCCCGGGACGGGGCGGCAAGCCCCTCCTTTGCAATCGTTGCCGCCGTTTGGGCGCGCTTGCTATCATCGGCCACGGCCGCGCAAAGATGCTCGACGATCTTGTCAAAGATCTCGCCCGCCGCTTTGCGGGAGAAGGTGAGGGCGCAGATGCGGTCCGGGGCCACACCGGCGGCCATCAGGCCGATGTAGCGGTGGGCCAGACGGAAGGTTTTGCCTGTTCCGGCCGAAGCGGAGATGGAACGGTTTTGCACGGGGTTCATGGATCGGCCCTCCAGGGGTTTTGAGGCAGCTCGATGGCTTTCGCGGCGTCGCCGAGCAGCACGCCTCTGAAGTCGCCCTCAAACCGGGGACGTCCCGCCTGTCGGAACTCGCCCGCCCTGATGCTCTCGACAACGGCGCGGGCGCAGGCCATGGCGGAGGCATGTAGCGCGTCCGTGTAGGCGTCCCACAGGTTGAACGCGATGTCGCCCAGCGCGCTCGGCAGATTGATGTAGCCGAGCCGGACCTCGCCTTCGCACGCCGTCCTCACAAACTCGCGGTACAGCGGCAATTGCAGGTCGGACCAACGTTTGTCGTTCTTGCCGTTTGCGACAAGCTCCTTGGGGACCCGGGCTGCCTCTAAAAACTCGTTGTCTCCGAAGGACGGGCCCACGTGCGCCTCCGCCGGCATTTTCGCCCTGTCCGTAGTCTTGTAGTCGAGCACACAGTAAACCGCTCTCCCGTCTTCAATCCTTCTGTCAATGCGGTCGATCCGGCCGCGGATGGTGACGCCGTCGATCACAATGTGCCGGCCTTTCTTGTCTTCGTACTCGACGATCTCCCAGCCTTGGGCGTGCCACGCGACTTGCTTCTGGGCGAACGCCTTGAGCCGCTGCGCGGCACTGTGGACGGCCAGTTCGACACCAAGCCAAGGCCGTGCGCCATAGCGCGCGCGTGCCAGTTCCCGCAACCTCCCGTCCATCCAGCGCCCCAGCCGGTCCGCATCGGCGCACGCCCACAGACCGGGGTCGGCGGCCATCTGTTCGAGAACGGCGTGAACCAAGATGCCGAAGGCCAAGGCATCCGGCTCGCGCTCGCGGTCGCTCTGCGCCTCCATGTCGAGCACGTGCTTCAAATAGAACTGAAGCGGGCTTTCCAGATAGTCGCGGAACAGTGTCGGGCTCAACTCCCGCCTCCGCTTCTGGTTGAGGCAGTCGGACGGCACAAGCCCCGGGTCGAGTTTGAAACCGACCGTGAAAGCCGATGCGGTGCCCGGCGGCGGCGTCTCCCGGAAAAGCTTTTTCGCGCGCGCCACCAGTTCGGTGTCGGGACACCGGAAGAGCAGGCGCGAGGGACGCAGCGGATCGCCGGCGGTGGAGGTCTTGCCGACGATCAGGATGACACGCCCCCCGCTGCGGCGCTGCGCGAGCAGTGCCGCCAGCACGTACGCGTCGCGCGCCACGCGCAGGCGGTCGTCGCGCAGTCCGAGACGGGTCCGCAGCGAGTCCGGCAGAAAGAGGTCGCCCACGTGGCCGTCGGGCACGAAGCCTTCGTTCATGCCGGCCACAAAGAGCAGCGGCGCCGGGTTCCACGCCAGTTCCAGCCACCCTTCGAGGTCGAGAGGTTCGCCCTGACGCTCGGGCTTGACGCTGCTCTCGCGCAGACGGGCGAGCAAGATGTCGGCTCCATCCCTGCCGTCCTGTGCGTCGGGCCCAACTGCCTCCAATTCGCGCAGGCAGTCATCAAAGACGGTGACGGCCTGCTGGAAGGTCGCGTCAGCCCGGCTGGCAGAGTCGAGCAGGCGTTGCTTGTAAATCTGTTGCAGCACCTCGCGTAGTCCTGCGGCAAGATCGTCTTGCAACAGTCGCTCTCTCCACGCCCGCACCTGCGCCACGGCGGCCAGCGGCACTGCGGGCGGCCTATGGCCAGGGTCCGCGGCTTCCCGATCGCGAAGGTCGTCCAGCTTGACCGGCAGGTACTCCGCCTGAAACGCATCGAGTTTACGCAAGGCTTCGGCACCGTTGCCGATCGCGCTCAGGACGTCCGGGTGGCGCAAAAGGGCGGCGACCTCGGCATAGCCGTCGGAATCGCGCAGGGCGAGCAGCGCGTGGACAAGCCGGGCCAGCGGGGTTTGTGAGAAGGGCCGGTTCTGGGGATCGAAAGCGGCCAGCCTGAGGTCCGCCAGCGCGCGCTGCAGCGGCGCGACGGTTTCGCGGTCGGGGACACCGATGGCAAGTTGCGGCCGTGACGCGGCCGGGCAGGGCTGCGTCTTCAGGGCCTCCGCGACCGACCGGGCGATGCGGCCGGCCTGATCAGCGGGCGAGGCCTCCAGCCACAGATCCTCGTCGTTCAACGCGATGTGCCGGTTAGCCCATGCGTCCGGCACAGGACGTCCCCACCTGTCGAAAGCCGCTGCCTCGCACGCGGGAGCGGCAACGAGGATGTCCACCGCGACCCCGGCATCCGCCCAACGCGCCAGCAGCTTTTCGAGCAACCGGGGAGGATCAGGCACGGCGGCCACGACGATGCGCGCGACGTCCGCCGGCCGTGCGCCGTCACGCACATGGGCGAGCTTCGCAGCGACGGCGTCTTGCAGTCCTCGAGCCGTCAACTGGTTCAGATAACGGCTTTCGAGTGTCTTCATGTCCGTCCAACGGTCGGCCTCCTCGAGCGCGTCACCCCGGTCCGCAACGTCCGCCAGCGCGAGGTCGCCGTCCGCCAGTTCCTGCCGCAGGCTCTGAAGTTGTCGGGCGATCTGCAGCGCCCACGCGGTCGTGGCCGGCCGCTTGTCTCCGGCTCCGAGAAAGGCGCGGAACTCGTCCGCCCCGGCCGCTTTGAGCACGGCCGTCCAGGCCAGCAGACTCCGGAAGCCCGACGCCACGCCGGTCCGTTGCGGGGGGGCCAGCAGAACTGGCGGCGTAATGATTTCAGGCCCGATACAGGCGACGCCCCGCGCGTCCGCGGCCAGCGGCAGCGCGGCGCGCAGCCGCCAGCTCGACTGGCGGGTGGGCACAACCACGATAGTGTGCCGCAGATCCAGCAGGCCTGCGCCTTTCTCCGCCAGCAAAAAAGCAGGCACGGTTTCGCAAAGCGGCCGGTCCCATCCGATAAATGTCCGCGTTTGAGGCATGATGCTGTCCTTTCGTGAATAGACGTCAGCGCGGAGAAAGAGAATCTGCAAACCGCAGACCGTGCCGGTTCCGGCCAAGCGTTTCAGGTTATGGGCCAGCGTCGGGAGGTCGTTGGGCAGTTTTACTCAATACAGCGGGCATGTCAAGCGACAGGCTTACGATTCTGATTGACACCGTAAAATCCTTCGCAAGGGGGGTTGACAGACAGCAACACATCGATTATAGTCAATCTCAACTTGGGCGCTTTAGATTGAAGGACCGCTAAGGCGCGTCAAAACAGGGAGGTGACACATGAAACGTTTCATGACAATGATGGCTCTGGCGGCGGCAATGGTGGCTTCGGTGGCGGTGGCGCAATGTCCCGCGACCTGTTCCAAAGAGAAAAAGGCTGCCTGCAAGTGCGAATCGTGCGGGTGTACCGCAACGGTCAAGAAAGCCGATTGCAAGTGCGACAAGTGCGCATGCGCCAAGCCGGCGCAGTGCCCGAAGGCCAAAGAAGGCGCTGCCAAGAAGGGCTGCTGCCCGAAGACCTGAGCGGGCCCGGACCAACCGAAGAAACCACGTGGGGCATGCCGTGCCCCACGTGTTTTTTTGTGCCTTTCCACGTTCATGCCCGATTCCCTCTTGACTTGCCCCCGTTCCCTGCCGTATCACGTGCACCGGCGGCATAACCGCATGATGTAAAGACGTATGAAAATCACGATTGTCCACCAAGCGGTCGCCGCAGACGCGCCGGCCGATGAGTGCGATGTTCTGGATCAGGCAGCAGCCATCCGCGACGCGCTGCGTGCGCACGGCCACACGGTTTCGCAGTTACCCTGCACGATCGATCTCGGCAATATGCGGCGCAAGCTGGAGGTACTGGCGCCTGACTGCGTCTTTAACCTGGTCGAGACGCTGGCGGGTTCGGGCCGGCTCATCCATCTGGCGCCGGCCGTCTGGGAGGTGGCGGGCATCCCCTTCACCGGCAGTTCCGCCGAGGCGCTCACCCTCACCACGCACAAGCTGCTGGCCAAAGAACGCATGCTGGCTGCGGGTCTTTCGGTGCCGGAGTGGGTCGGCGGGGAAACGCTCAACGCTCGGGACTCAATGAGCGGGGATTGGATCGTGAAGTCGGTGTGGGAGCATGCGTCGGTCGGGCTGGGCGACGACAGCGTGTTACGCGGTGTGACCGCTGCCGAGGCGGCCGCGCGGCTACCGACGGGGTTTTTCTGCGAACGGTATATCGAGGGACGCGAGTTCAATGTCGGACTGCTGACCGGCGCGCAAGGTCCCGAGACGCTGCCGCCGGCCGAGATCGTGTTCGAGGCCTATCCGGACGGCAAACCGCGGATTGTGGGCTATCCGGCCAAATGGGACACGGCTTCTTTCGAATACGCGCACACCGTGCGCCGTTTTGCCGATCCTGCGGCCGACGGTCCGCTGCTGGCAGAGCTGACGCGGCTCGCGCGGCGCTGTTGGGAGGCGTTCGGCCTCGGCGGCTACGCGCGCGTCGATTTCCGTGTGGACATGGACGGCAGGCCGTGGATTCTCGAAGTCAATGCCAATCCCTGCCTGGCGCCCGACAGCGGCTTTGCCGCGATGCTGGCGCAGGCCGGCATCGATTACGGCGCGGCGATGGAACGGATCGTCTCAGAGGTCGGAGGTCAGCGGTCAGAGATCAGAGGTCAGAGCGAGAACGCTCAACGTTCAACGCTCAACGCGCAACGCTCAACGCCACCGTCGCCGGTGACCATCCGGACGTCGCTCGTGCCGGAGGATGTGGCGGCGGTGCGCGAGGTGACGGCATCGACCGGGTATTTCCACGACCACGAGATTCCGGTGGCGGTCGAACTGGCGGAGGAGCGGCTGGCCAAAGGGGCGGCGTCAGGATATGAGTTTGTGTTCGCCGAGCAGGACGGACGCGTGGTCGGCTACACCTCGTTCGGCCCGATCCCCTGCACGCGGGGCAGTTTTGACTGGTACTGGCTGGCGGTGCGGCCGGAGTGCCAGGGGGCGGGTCTCGGCCGGCGCCTGCTGCAGGAGGTGGAGGCGCGCGCCCGCGCGATGGGCGGCGCCCGGCTCTACTGCGAGACCTCCGGCCGGCCGCAATACGCTTCGACCCGCGCGTTTTACGAGCGCATGGGGTTCACGCTCTGCGAGGTGCTGGCGGATTATTACGAGCCGGGCGACGGGCGCGCGACCTACGTCAAGGCGCTGTAGGCATCACGCTTCCGGCTTCATGTCGCGCGTCATCAGCGTCTCGACGGCGGTGCGGGCCGAAAAGCCTTCGTAACACAGCGCGTGGACGATGTCGGTGATCGGCATCTCCACGCCGTGCGTCTGGCCGAGCGTATGAATGACCTTGGCGTTCCAGACGCCTTCGGCCACCATCTTCATGCTGCCGAGGATCGCCTCGATGCTTTCGCCGCGGCCGAGGCGCTCGCCGACCGAGTGGTTGCGGCTGTGGCGGCTGGTGCAGGTGACGATCAGGTCGCCGACGCCGCTCAGGCCGGAAAAGGTTTCGGGGCGCGCGCCCAGCGCGATACCGAACCGCGTGACCTCGGCCAGACCGCGCGTGATGAGCGCCGCGCGCGTGTTGTCGCCGAAGCCGAGTCCGTCCGACGCG
>Ga0116149_1004049_pt1 | contig 14664 bp, 16 predicted proteins | sample AD_UKC057_MetaG_FD_89787 | JGI IMG/M metagenome (GOLD analysis project Ga0116149, IMG submission 89787) | Active sludge microbial communities of municipal wastewater-treating anaerobic digesters from USA - AD_UKC057_MetaG | ecosystem: Engineered > Bioreactor > Anaerobic > Digestate | place: USA... | reverse complement strand
GCTTTAGCGTTGAATATTCTCGTCTTAGCGCTGAACATTCTTGCTTTAGCGCTGAACATTCTTGCTTTAGCACTGAATATTCTCGCCTTAGCGCTGAACATTCTCGCTTTAGCACTGAATATTCTCGCCTTAGCGCTGAACATTCTCGCTTTAGCACTGAACATTCTTGCTTTAGCGCTGAACATTCTCGTCTTAGCACTGAACATTCTCGCTTTAGCGCCCAACTTTCTCGCCTTAGCAACCCTTCCAATACATTCAATGCCAATTCATGTGAATTTGTGCCCCTAATAAAAGCAATATGAAATTGCGGATAATCTGGAATCAGAATACTGAAGGCAGAACACAAAAGGGGCTTTGGGTTGGGCGATAGAATTCTGCTTATCTGAGAAAGATCGAAAACTCCAGCCGGAAGAAAATGCTTTCTAATTGCCACTCGCCCCTTCCGAATTCTGTATTCTGCCTCCTGTATTCTGTATTCTGCCTCCTGTATTCTTTATCCTACATTCTTTGTTCCTATTCCATCTATCATGTTATTAAACAATTTTGCCATTTTCATCAGGCATAGTATTTTTGCCGGCTCATTTTTAAAACACTGATTATGACATTTTTAACTAAGGAGAAATTCTTATCGGCCAAATGGTTCAAAGCTGTGATACTAATTCTCACCGGTACATTCATTATGGCTGCAGGCTTTGTATTCTTTATTTCGCCCTATAAAATGGCTCCTGGCGGGGTTTACGGAATTGCCATTGTTCTTCACCATCTGCTGGGATTCCCTACCGGTATTACAGCCCTGGCAATCGACATACCATTAACACTCATCGGAATTAAAATCCTTGGGCCTCGTTTTGGATGGAAAACCGTGCTGGGATTTGTCTCTCTCGCCATTTTCGTCGATTTGCTCAGTCTATGGTGGGGCGATGCGCCATTAGTAGAAAACGACGCACTGTTATCTGCCATTTTCGGTGGAGTGCTTGTTGGCGTAGGACTGGGTCTGGTCTTCAAATCGAAAGCCACTTCGGGTGGTTCCGACATCATTGCAATGATTCTCGCTAAATACACCAAATTGCCCATCGGACAATTGCTTATCTATGTTGATTCAGCCATTGTGCTTGTCGGACTGATTGCTTTTGGGGACTGGAAAATACCCCTGTACTCCTGGATTGTTATATATATTACAGGGCACGTAATCGACTTAATTGTCGAAGGGGTTAACTACGATAAAAGCCTGTTTATCATCTCTGATAAATACGAAGAAATCCGAAGTAAAATACTCGATGATCTGAAGCGTGGCGGAACATTTATTTCGGGAAAAGGAATGTATGGCAACGAAGAGCGTTCCATCATTTTCACTGTGGTAAGCCGCCGCGAACTTGCCATGCTCAAAGACTTCATCAAAGAAATCGACCCGAACGCATTTCTAACCGTAATCGATACACGCGAAATTCTTGGAAAAGGATTCAAATCGCTGAAAGACGAGAATTAAAGTCATTACCACAAACAAAGTGGCAATACAAGCCAGGGCTTTTCTATGTAATGGTATGTTCTATAACCTTACCCGGAATTTTGTAACAGGCCTTTTATAATTCAAAGCTTTTCGTTAAGTTTGTAGTCAAACTATATGCACTATGAGTAAGACTTTGATTGACCGTAAACTCGTCGATGAAAAAATAACCGCAGCAGGCTTAAGCAATCTCGGTAAAGCCACCATACGCGAAATTGTCGGTTTGGTAAACGTACTTCAGCAGGAAACCGGCGTAAAATACATGCGCATGGAAATGGGTGTACCGGGCTTAAAACCCTCCGACATCGGCACCAATGCTGAAATTGATGCCCTGCATAAAGGGGTTGCTGCCGACTACCCCATGGTTGATGGACTAAAAGAACTCAAAGAAGAATCGTCGAGGTTTGTAAAAAACTTCATGAACATCGAAATTTCTCCAACAGGTTGCATTCCTACGGTGGGCAGCATGCAGGGCGGATATGCCACGTTCCTGATTAATGGCTTTCTCGATCCCGCCAAAGACACCGCCCTATTTATCGACCCAGGGTTTCCGGTGCAGAAGCAACAGTTCAGGGTACTCGGGCAAAAATTCGAAAGCTTCGACGTGTATCATTACAGGGGCGAAAAACTTCATGATAAACTAAAATCCTACCTCGAAAAAGGAAACATCAATTCCATAATCTATTCAAACCCAAACAATCCTGCATGGTTCTGCCTTACCGAAGAAGAACTAAAAATAATCGGTGACCTCTGCAACCAATACGACGTGATTGCGGTTGAAGACCTGGCCTACTTTGCCATGGATTTCAGGCGCGACATGTCAAAACCCGGGCAGCCACCCTACCAACTGAGCGTAGCCAACTTTACAAACAATTATGTGTTACTCATTTCAGGATCAAAAGCATTCAGTTATGCAGGCCAGCGCATTGCCGTTGTGTGCATTTCGGATGCCGTATACAACCGATCATACCCTGAACTAAAAAAACGTTTCGGCACCGAAAAATACGGCTATACTTTTGTGTTGCGCATTATCTATTCGCTGTCGTCGGGCGCAGGACATTCGGCACAATATGCACTGGCAGCCATGTTTAAAGCCGCCAACGAAGGCCACTTCAATTTTGTGGAAGAAGTTCGCGAATACGGTGAGCGTGCTGCCATCATGAAAAAGTTGTTTTTAAAGGCCGGATTTACCATTGTTTACGACAAAGACCTCGACGAAGATCTGGCCGATGGCTTCTACTTCACGGTTCAATATCCAGGCCTTACCGGTCACGAATTACTTAAAGAGCTACTGGCATTCGGGATTTCAGCGATTACCCTCGAGAACACGGGAAGCGAACAAATTCACGCCTTACGTGCCTGTGTGTCGCAAATAAAACCCCAAATGGCCGAAGAGCTCGAACGCAGACTCAACTTGTTTGCCGCTGCACGGCAACACGCGGTTGTGCAATAATTACACGTAATGGAAGTTTCTTCACGTTGCACCGAAATCACGGCATGGTTTCGCAATTACTCAGCAAGTCATCTCACCGGAGATTTTGATGCCGATGCCAATATTGAGCTTAAATCGAAGCATAGCCTGAGGGTTGCAACGCTCGCATCCGAAATTGCCCGAAGTCTGGGTTTATCGCCTGCCGAAATTGAACTCGCCTATATGTGCGGATTGCTGCATGATATAGGCCGGTTCCGACAGTTCAAACTCTACGGCAGTTTTATTGATAACGAAAGCACCTATCACGGCAGTATTGGTGCCGAAGTATTCGACGCCACTCCTGTCCCGGGAATTGAAAACCCTGACGAAAAGGCGGTTATCAGGGCTGCCATTGTGAATCACGGTTTACTAAGGGTAAACCCGGGCATGAGTGATAGGGAACAGTATTTCTGCAACATTACCCGTGATGCCGACAAAGCCGACATATTTAAAATCGTCACCGAATACTACCTGCAAACCCAATCAAGAAACCCGGTAATCGAGTTGGGACTTACACCTGACGGTGATATCAGCCCCGACGTATTACGAAGTTTTCACGAGGCTAGTGTGGTAAACAAAGCAGACATGAAAAGCCTTGACGACTTCAGAATTCTTCAGCTCAGCTGGATTTTCGATATCAATTTCGAAATAACCCTGAAGCAGATAATCAATGCCGGATACACCGATATTATCATCAGCAGTATCAGCAACAAACAGCATATTGCAGGAATAAAAGATAAAATTCAGGAAAGAGTTCATCAAATTAACCAACATGAAAGCATTTAAAGCATACGATATCCGCGGGGTGTACAACCGCGATTTTGATAAGGATGACGCGTATAAAATCGGATTTTTCCTGCCGGAAGTACTGGGCGCAAGCAAGGTGCTGGTGGGTCGTGATGCCAGACTCAGTTCCGGTGAAATATTCGAAAATCTCGCCCGTGGTATATGCGATGCGGGGGCTGATGTGTACGATGCCGGATTATGCACCACACCAAAGGTATATTTCGGAACCGGATATTTCGGATTCGATGCTTCGGTACAGATTACGGCATCGCATAACCCGAAAGACCACAACGGGATGAAAGTTTCGCAAACCGGTGCCATGCCCGTGGGTTACGACAACGGACTTAACCGAATCGAAGAACTGATGCGCACCCGCTCGCATATTCCGGTTGCAAAAAAAGGTAAGATTTTTCAACAAAATTTCGACGATGTGTATCTCGATTTCCTCAAGAAACACATTACCCCTCTCGATGGCATGAAAGTGTGCATCGACTTGTCGAACGGTATGGCCGGTTTGTTTGCACGGCAAATTTTTGGCGATTCCCCCATTTACCTGAACGATACCATCGACGGAAGTTTTCCGGGTCACGAGCCCAATCCGTTGGAACCTGAGAATATCGAAATGCTACAGCACGCTGTACAGCATCACGGTGCCGATTTAGGAATAATTTTCGATGGCGATGCCGACCGGGTTATGTTTGTTGATGAACATGGAAAATTCATTTCGCCTGACCTGATGATAGCCCTGCTGGGGCATTATTATGCCGACAAAGGCCTCACAGGAACCGTGGTTCAGGACATCAGAACCAGCAAGGCTGTGGGCAACTACCTCAGTAAAATGGGATTCCGGGTCGAAACATGGAAGGTGGGCCGTGCTTTTGCATCGCGCAAGCTGAAAGAACTCGACGGAATATTTGGAGGTGAACTAGCCGGGCATTATTATTTCCGCGACTTTTATTATAGCGATTCCGGGTTACTGGCCTGTCTGATTCTTAGCGGAGTATTGAAAAAGATGCATGAGCAAGGAATTACGGTTTCGCAGGCCATTGCCACAGTGTCGCAGTATATTTCGTCGGGTGAAATCAATTTCCGTATCGAAAAAAAGGCGGAGGCGATGGAAGCCGTGAAAAGACATTTCTTCGATATAGAGAAACCTATGTATTTTGCTGATTTCGACGGATACCGCCTCGATTACCAGGATTTCTGGATAAACATCAGGCCATCGAATACCGAACCCTACCTCAGATTCATTGCAGAAGCCGAAAACCTGACGCGACTGAATGAAGTAATCGGGGTTGTGAGAGAAATCTGCAACAGACCCGAATTCAGTTAATTCAGAATTTTATGTGCGGTCGCTTTATATTGGTACAAAAACTCGAGACTATCGAAAAGCGTTTTCAGGTAACTGCGACCGGTATCGACCATAAGGCATGCTACAATATTGGCCCGGGAATGAACAGTCTGGTAGTAACCAACGACAACCGCAGAATACTTCAGCACTTTCGGTTTGGACTTACACCGCATTGGGCCACCAAAAACATGCTACTTATAAACGCGCGTACCGAAGGGGATAAAAATACTGAAAACGACATCAATTACCATGGTAGTAAAGACATTATTAACAAGCCTGCTTTTCGTAAAGCCATTCGTTCGCAGCGATGTCTGGTAATTGCCGATGCATTTATCGAAGGCAGCACCGAAAAAGGACTTACTGATGCCCATCTGGTATTTCTGCGTAATAAAGTCAGGCCATTTGCCTTTGCAGGCATCTGGGATATCTGGAAAAACCCGGAAACAGGTGAGATCACAAAGGGATTTGCCATAATTACAACGGTTGCAAATTCGTTGATGCAGCAAATTCCACATCACCGTTCACCGGTGATTCTGGAACCCTGGCAGGAATCTGTCTGGCTCAATTCCGACACGCCCTTATCGGATATTACAGCCATGCTGAAACCCTACAGCAGCGATAAGATGAATGCCTACAAGATTGGTCCCGAAATAAAAAAACTGCAGAACAACTATGCAGAATTACTCAATCCTATTGGAAATAATCTGATTGACGAAAGCGAAGTGCAAATCAAAGAAAGTCTGTACCGACAGGGGTTCGGCGGAAAATCCCGAAATTAAAATGAATGGGAAAAACATTTTCAGCCCACATATTGTTACCTTTACATATTAATTTGCTTCATGGTTCAGCTTACTGATTATAACCTGCCTGATATTGGGTTTGTCGAAAAGCACTCGCAAGGTGTTTTTACATGGACCCCCGATGCAGTGTATGTGGTACTGGGTCAGCGCGACAAACCCGAGACAGCTCTTGCAGCAAATTTACCCGACGACAAAGCATTTTTCGTAACGAAACGCCCCAGTGGCGGACACAGCGTGGTGCTGACACCCAACACACTGGTAGTGTCGATTCATGGAAAAAGTCCTGATATCACAAAAACAAAGCAATGGTTTCAGGCATGCAGCAATGCTATCTTAAACAGTTTACATCGTTGTGGCCTTGTAGATGCACATATCAGCGGCATCAGCGATATTACAATCAATAATCGTAAAATTCTTGGTAGCAGCATGTATCGCGGCAAAGACAAAGTTTGGTGGCATGGGGTACTTAATATTTCGGAAAATCCGGCGTTCATATCGAGCTTTCTGGCACATCCTGCCACTGAACCGGACTATCGCAAGCAAAGGAATCATGAAGACTTTATCACTTCTATCGTCGCGCAAGGCTTGGCATTTAATGCTTCAGAATTCGAAAAATATTTGACCGATGAAATCAGTAATACAATAATTCCCAGTACTTAATAAAATAAAATGTCGACCATGAAAAAAATATTCATTGTAATTTCAGTGCTGATAGTAATTGTGACCGCTACTGCATTCGCTTACTGCCAATACACTTCCACACAAAAAACACCCGTTATGAAAACAGTTCCCAACGTTGATCTGCAACGCTACCTTGGCACATGGTACGAAATTGCTCGCTTTCCCCATTCCTTCGAAAAAGACCTTCAGGCAGTTACTGCCACTTACACTATGCGTAGTGACGGTAAAATCGATGTATTGAATGCGGGAGATAAAATGCATCCGGGAGGAAAACATAAAACCGCACATGGTAAAGCCCGTATTCCTGACAAAAACATTCCGGGATATCTCCAGGTATCGTTCTTTTTGTGTTTCTATGCCGATTATTACATTTTAGAGCTCGACACAATTGACTACCAGTATTCGCTTGTTGGCAGTAAATCGCCGAATTACCTGTGGATACTCAGTCGTACACCCAATATGAGCGGTGACACCTACAATATGCTGATTGAAAAAGCGAAGCAACTGGGTTACGATGTCAGCAGGCTGCAAAAGGTACGTCATGCTTCGATTAACTAAGCGGCGATAGCAATCCGAAAATTTTATTACTTTTGGCATTGCAAAGAATCGCAACATGCCTGTACTTTCGGTAATAATTCCTGCCTACAACGAATCGTCGAGTATTCTGACTATTTTGCAGCGGGTTACACAGGTAAACCTGCCTGAAGGCATCTCCACTGAAATATTGGTTATTAACGATTGTTCAACCGACAATACCGGGAATCTGGTAGAAAACTATATTGCCTCGCATCGTGATATAACAGTTCACTATTACGAACAACCCGCGAACATGGGAAAAGGGGCTGCAATAAGGCGTGGTATTGCCGAAGCCATAGGAGATTTCATCATAATTCAGGATGCCGATTTGGAGTACAATCCTAATGAATACAACGAGTTATTGGCCCCTGTTTTGTCGGGACATGCCGATGTGGTTTATGGCAGTCGTTTTATGGGAAGTAAGCCGCACCGCATTTTGTTTTTCTGGCACACTGTTGGCAACCGGTTTCTCACCTTCCTGTCGAATATTTTCAGTAATCTGAACCTCACCGACATGGAAACCTGCTATAAATTGTTTCGAAGCGAAATCATCAAATCGGTAAAACTTCGGGAGAATCGATTTGGGTTTGAACCTGAAGTAACTGCTAAAATATCGCGCATCAAAGGAATCAGGATATACGAAGTTGGTATTTCGTATTACGGGCGCACTTACGAAGATGGAAAAAAAATTGTTTGGAAAGACGGTTTTCACGCCATTATATGTATTTTAAAATATGGTTTGTTTCGTATTAACTAAGTTAACAACGCGAATTTCTATCCTGGCACGGTAAAACCACTGAACTTTCGTCAATTTCAACGGTTATAAATGTTGTAGCATATTGAATTAAATGCTATTTTTGCAAACTTTTAAAATTCTATCGTAATGATACATATTACTTTACCCGACGGCAATGTCCGCCAATTCGAATCAGGAATTACCGGGATGGAAATTGCCAACAGCATCAGCGGGCGTCTGGCTCAGGAAGCGCTGGCTATTTCGGTAAACGGAGATGTGCGCGACCTGAATCGTCCGATACATGAAGATGCAGCAATAAAAATACACCTTTGGGAAAGCGAAGAAGGCCAGCATGCCTTTTGGCATTCGTCGGCACACCTTATGGCACAAGCTCTCGAACATCTTTACCCCGGAATTAAGCTGGGAATTGGACCCAGTGTAGAGAACGGTTTCTACTATGATGTTGATTTACCTGCCGGAGCGCAGCTTAACGACAACGACTTCAAAAAAATCGAAGACAAAATGCTGGAACTGGCACGTCAGAAAAACGACTATGTCCGCAGCGACATTTCGAAAGCGGATGCCATTGCATTATACACACAAAAGAATGACGAATATAAACTGGAGTTAATCAACGAACTCGAAGATGGCACCATTACCCTGTATACTCATGGAAATTTTACGGATTTATGTCGCGGACCCCATTTGCCGAATACCGAAAAAATTAAAGCCGTTAAGATTCTCAGTATAGCCGGAGCATACTGGCGTGGTGACGAAAAACGCAAACAACTTCTGCGTGTTTATGGGATTACTTTCCCAAAACAAAAACTCCTCGACGAATATCTGGTGATGCTCGAAGAAGCACGCAAACGCGACCACCGTCGTATCGGCAAAGAGTTGGAGTTATTCACATTTTCGCCCCGGGTGGGAATGGGTTTACCCTTGTGGTTGCCACGGGGAGCCGAATTAAGAAAGCGTCTCGAAACCTGGCTTACCCGTGAGTTGGTTCGCCGAGGTTACCAGTTGGTAATGACGCCGCACATTGGCAATGTTGAGCTTTACAAAACATCAGGACACTACGAAAAATACGGAAAAGACTCTTTCCAACCCATACAAACGCCCCACGAAGGCGAAGCGTTCATGCTCAAACCCATGAACTGCCCTCACCATGTGGAAATATTTGGAGCCGGACAGTATTCTTATAAAGACTTACCCATTCGTCTTGCTGAATTCGGGACGGTGTATCGCTACGAGCAGCATGGCGAGCTTCATGGATTAACCCGTGTAAGAAGTTTTACGCAAGACGACGCCCATGTATTTTGCCGTCAGGATCAGGTAAAAGACGAATTCAAAAGCATCATTGATTTGGTATTATACCTTTTTAAATCGCTGGGATTTAACGATTTTACCGCACAAATATCACTTCGCGACCCCAACGACAACACCAAATATATTGGAGAAGACGAAAATTGGAACAAAGCCGAGCAAGCCATACAGGAAGCCGCACTCGAAATGGGACTTGATCCTGTAATTGCTTTAGGTGAAGCAGCATTCTATGGTCCGAAACTCGATTTTATCGTGAAAGACGCCATCGGACGGAAATGGCAGTTGGGGACCATTCAGGTAGATTACAACCTCCCCGAACGCTTCGACCTGTATTACAAAGGTTCCGACAACCAAAAGCATCGTCCGATAATGTTACACCGTGCTATTTTTGGCAGTATGGAGCGTTTTGTGGCTGTTCTCATCGAGAATACTGCCGGTAAATTCCCTCTTTGGCTGACTCCACAGCAGGCTGTAATTCTTCCTATCAGTGAGAAATTTACCGATTATGCAAAAAAAGTTTCAGAATTATTAAAAAATTGCGATATTCGCAGCCACGTTGACGAAAGGAACGAGAAGATAGGCAGGAAGATACGCGACAACGAACTGATGCGTATTCCTTTCCTTCTGATTGTTGGTGAAAAGGAAGAAGAAAACGGCTCAGTATCGGTACGCCGGCAAGGCGAGGGAGATATGGGAGCCATGAAAATTGAAGAGTTTGCCGAAATGCTTCGCAACGAGATAAAAGATTATTTGTAAAAAAACATAGTATTAACTAAAAGACTGGAGGACAAAGCCATAGCTGAAAACAGAAATACCGGCAGGGTACAACGAAAAGCCGAGGAGGATCAATTTAAAGTGAATCATCACATTACTGCGCCCTTTGTCAGGGTTGTCGGTGAGAATCTTGACACACCAAGTATCATGAGTTTGCGCGAAGCCTTACAAATTGCGCAAAGCATGGATCTCGACCTGGTCGAAATATCGCCCAAGGCAGAACCGCCCGTGTGTAAGGTGATCGATTACCAAAAGTTTCTTTATCAACAGAAAAAGAAACAGAAAGAAATGAAAGCCAAAACCGTAAAGGTGGTGGTAAAAGAAATCCGTTTCGGGCCGAATACCGATGAACATGATTATTTGTTTAAACTGAAACATGCCCAGAAGTTTCTCGAAGAAGGATCAAAAGTGAAAGCCTATGTATTTTTCAAAGGCCGCTCGATTCTTTTTAAAGAACAGGGTGAGATTCTTCTTCTCCGTTTAGCCAACGACCTCGAGGAAGTAGGAAAAGTGGAAAGCCTTCCAAAGCTCGAAGGGAAGAAAATGTTTCTGCTCATCAATCCGAAACCAGTAAAAAAGAAAAAATAAGCCTAATTTTAAATAAACAAAGCGATGCCAAAAATGAAAACGAACTCCGGTGCAAAAAAAAGATTCCAACTCACCGGAACAGGAAAGATTAAGAGAAAGCATGCTTACAAAAGCCACATTCTCACGAAAAAGTCGAAAAAACGCAAAAGAAACCTCGGTTACTTTACCAGCGTTGACAAGACTGACGAAAGGAATGTTAAGCTGATGCTTTGCATGAAATAATTAATCTCCGCGATTTAAAAATGAGTGTTTAACCGATTGCTGCAGCCTGAAGATTTCTTTCGATAGAAACGCTGTACGATCAAAAAAAAGAATGAAAAATGCCAAGAAGTGTAAACAAAGTGGCTGCCAGAGAGCGCCGCAAAAAATTAATGAAACTGACCAGAGGATACTTTGGAAGGAGAAAAAATGTATGGACCGTTGCTAAAAACACCCTTGAAAAAGGGTTGCAGTATGCCTATCGCGACCGTAAAGCAAAGAAACGTGAATTCCGCGGATTGTGGATTCAGCGCATCAATGCAGGTGCCAGAATGCACGGGTTAAGCTACTCACAGTTGATAGGACTGATGCATGCAAAAAACATTGAAATCAATCGTAAAACCCTCGCCGATCTGGCCATGAATCACCCGAAAGCTTTCGAAGCCGTGGTTAAAGAAGCCAAAGCAAAATAACAATTCATAAAAAGCGCATTTCGGTGCGCTTTTTTTTAACCCAATAATTAAACTTAAGAATATGAAACTTAGACTTGCCTTACCCCTGGTGTTGTTGATGACAGCATTGCTTTTTTCGTGCAGCGATAATACCGCTCCACTGTTCGAGAAGATGAAGAAATTCACCGAAACTACCAACAAGGCTGTTGCAGATTCGGTAATCGACGATACTGAAGCTGCCGAACTCAACAAGCTGATCGGGGAACTCGACAAAATTGACGAAAATGACCCGAACCTCGAAAAAGCCTTGAAAAAAGAGGAAAATAAAAAGATTTTCGACGATATGACAAAGGCCATGATTAGCCTTATGTTCTGCGAAGGAAGCGACAAAATAGAGAGTCTATAGGTACAATTTAGAAATAGACCCCGTTTATTAGAAATATTTTTCTTTTTTTTTTTACAGCTATTGTTTGTCAAAAAAAATAAAACGATATTTGGATATTGAAATTAACCGTTAACTAAAACAAACTATTATGAAAAAAATTACAGTTATTTTAAGCCTTGTAGCTTTTGTATTTGCAATCGTTTCTTGCGGTGGCCCCAAAGCCGATGCTAAAAAAATGTTCGGCCTGATGAAACAGTACACCGAAGTTGCTACCAAAGCAGTTGCTGACGAAAAAATCGACGACACTGAAGCAGCCGACCTGAACAAAGTAATCAAAGAGATGGGCGAATTAGGCAAAAAATTCGATGAAAAATACAAAGATGACAAAGAAGCTGAAAAAATCTTTGAAGAAATGGCTAAAGAAAAAGACAACGAAAAGATTCTGACCGATATGATGGAAGTTTCTTTCAAACTGTATGGCTGCGAAGGTTATGACAAACTTGAAGAAATGGATTGGTAGGATTTTATCGTCCTGAACAAAAAGGCTTCCCAAACAGGAAGCCTTTTTTATTGAATATTAACAATCAATTGTAAAAATTAACAAAATCGTCTTTCAATTTGTGGACAACGTTTTTTTTAGTAGTTTTACTACGAATTTATGTTTCATTAAAATAAATAGATTATGAAAAAAGTTACTGTTATTTTGAGTTTGGTTGCGTTCGTTTTCGCAATGGTTTCCTGCGGTGGCCCGAAAGCCGATGCAAAAAAAATGTTCGGCATGATGAAGAGCTACACCGAAACTGCTAAAAAAGTTGTTGAAGACAACAAAATCGACGACAAAGAAGCTGAAGAACTGAACAAGGTGATGAAAGAAATGGGCGAAATGTCGAAGAAGTTTGAAGAAAAATACAAAGACGACAAGGAAGCTGAAAAAGTATTCGAAGAAATGGCTAAGGAAGAAGCCAATGCCAAGCTGATGGAAGAACTCATGGAAGTTTCTTTCAAGCTCTATGGCTGCGAAGGTTATGACAAACTCGAAGAAATGGACTGGTAGAAATCAGTACTCCACATAAAAAAAGCTTCCAATGAGGAAGCTTTTTTTATGTAGTTATCCGAAACTTACATTTGCTTTTCGGCAGCCTCAATCCCGGCATGCAGTGCTTTAATATTCATAACGACAATTTCTTCACCCTTGCGTCCGAATAAGGATTTAATGCCAAATTCAAGATCTTCGGTGCTGAGGTTTAAGAACCGGGAGGCCGCTCCCAGCATAACAATATTACTGGCTCGGGCTGAGCCGGCTTCCTTGGCAATTTCATCAGCATTTATGGCTACTTTTCGGGGCAAAGCATCTATTTTTTCGTTTAAGCGGGTTTCTTCGGGATAATCAACAATATTGTTGAATGGAACAAGATTCGTAATCACATATCCGTCCGGTTTTAAAAATGGCAGATATCTGAGGGCTTCCATAGGTTCAACCGACAAAATAATATCGGCATGACCACGTGGAATCAAATCGGAATGAACGGGTGAATCAGAAATGCGAAGATGCGACTGAACATCGCCCCCACGCTGACTCATCCCATGCACTTCGGATTGTTTCAGATACATATTTTTATTTACGGCTGCCACCCCAATAATGGCAGCAATGGTGAGGATTCCCTGACCTCCTACTCCCGCTAATATAATGTCTGTTTTCATTTTCTTAGAGTATTAATGATATTATTCTTTTGAGGCGGCACGTTTTCTACGGGCAGCTGTTTGAATGCACTCACGCTGGGGAATAATCACCGACAAACCCTGATAAGCCAGTTCTTCCTTGAAAATCGCCAGATTTTCTTCATGGTTTTTACGCAATGGATTCACCACCCTTAAATGTTTTTCGTCGACTCCTAATCCACGGCAAATTTCAACAATGCGGCCAACACCATGAGAATCCTGTCCACCGGTCATGCCGGTTGTAGAATTATCGGAAATAACCACAACAATGGGTGAGTTTTTAATCACGGCATCCAGTAATCCGGTCATTCCCGAATGGGTAAAGGTCGAATCCCCAATTACAGCCACTGCAGGAATCAGACCTGCGTCGGAAGCACCGACAGCCATAGTTATGGAAGCCCCCATATCAACACAGGAATTAATGGCATTAAACGGAGGCAGGGCACCCAGGGTATAACAGCCAATATCCGAAAATACACGACCGGTACCATATTCAACCAGCGCTTCATTCAGGGCATTGTACATATCGCGGTGTCCACAGCCGGGGCACAGAGATGGCGGACGGTTTCTCACAATTTCGGGAACATCTGCACCCTCTACAATTCTAAGTCCCAGTGCAGCAGCTACATTATTCGGATTAAGTTCTCCATCGCGCGGAAGACTGCCGTCGAGGCGACCCATGATGGGGATACCGGCCCCGAAGAAACCTTTTAACATGCGTTCCACCAAAGGATATCCATCTTCCAGAACAAGAATTGCCTTGCATTCGCTGCGCAATTTTTCGATATGATTACGGGGAACCGGATATTGCGAAACCTTTACAACGGGGAACGGGCATTGTCCGGCATAATTTTCCATCAAATAGTTAAAAGCAATACCGCATGCAACAATACCCAGCGATTTGTCAGCCCCGTCAATATACTTATTATATGGCGAATTGTTGGCAGATTCCTGAATGGAGTCAAGATTGCCCAGTAACTTCTTATAGTTGCGACGGGCAATGGCCGGTAAGAGCACAAACTGACGCGGATCCTGTGGCAATGAGCCTTTCAGTTCCGGTTTCTGGGGTTTGCGTTCCACACCCGAGCGCGAATGAGCCAGGCGGGTGGTAAGGCGCATCATTACGGGAACATTGAATTTCTCCGACAATTCGAATCCGTTGTATGCCATATCGTAGGCTTCCTGCTGATCGCAGGGTTCAAGCATCGGAATCATGGTGAAATCGCCATAAAATCTGGAGTCCTGTTCGTTTTGCGATGAGTGCATCGATGGATCATCGGCAGCCACCACGATTAAGCCCCCGTTAACTCCGGTAAT
>Ga0116149_1004045_pt1 | contig 14681 bp, 8 predicted proteins | sample AD_UKC057_MetaG_FD_89787 | JGI IMG/M metagenome (GOLD analysis project Ga0116149, IMG submission 89787) | Active sludge microbial communities of municipal wastewater-treating anaerobic digesters from USA - AD_UKC057_MetaG | ecosystem: Engineered > Bioreactor > Anaerobic > Digestate | place: USA... | reverse complement strand
GGGACTGACTGCCAAATAGCCCCTGAGTACAGCGTATAATCCTGTTTTTCATGCTTGCTATTTGGTAGTCTGTCCCTTCTTTACGGTCTTTCGCGTCAAACTTTTGTGCAATACTGTTTTCCGAAAAACCACGTCAAAACTCCGTCGAGGTCAGGGAGTCTGAACGTGTATTCACCGCTCCCTGAAACCGATAATTGGAGATGCTATAGAACAGGAAAATGCGTGGTATTACTCAAGATATTGACGGGGCGCGCGCCGCATGAATCGTTCCGTAAATATAGAATCAGGTATGCCAATATTGTATTCCACCTTCAGATAGTCCAGCGTGGTTTCGGTGCCGCCGTTCAAATCCCTCATGGAGGATTGGGTCACGGTCGGAAAACCGCTGATGGTTTCCACCTTGCGCGCCTCACTGACACGGTATACCTTGCCTCCCTTTTCAAATTCCACTTTTACCGGCACGAACGTCGTTTTATGAATGTGCATGGTAAATGAGTCAAATTCGACAGAGGCCGGATTCTTGGGGGTATTTTTTACCACGTAGTAGTTCTCCGTCGTTTCAACCAGCTCGTGGTTGTCTTCAAGCAGGCTGCGTCCGGAGACATCCTCGTAGAAGAAGGTGGAACCCACGAAACTGGTGCGTTTGTCGCTGGAGGCGATCTGGCGGACCACATCCAGCGCGGGAAGATACATCCAGCGATCGTCATCTTTGCTTATATGTTTCCACACCATGAACACCATCTCGCGCACGTCCGCGGGATTTTTGAAATACACATAGAAGTTCTGTTCCTCATTCTTGTCGTCCATATTCCGGCGCAGGATGACAAACTCGCGCTCACGCGTGTTGCCTTGCTGATCTTTGATGGTCATCTTTACCTGTGCGCGGCCATCCTGCCCCTGATAATAGACGGTCTGGTTGGTTTTCTTGACGATTTCATCCACGGAGGGCGTGTCCGCCGCACGGCTATTCTGCGCGAAAAAAATCATTAACATCAACCACAACAACACAAACGATTTCAAAATCCTCATCTTAAAGGTCTCCTTTTCTTCGTTCTTCAAAAATCCGGGGGTTGCTCCTGTCATCATTGTATTCCATGACGGCGGTGCCGTGCCACATGTCGTGGGAATCGCCGCCCTTCGCCCGACAGGCTCCGATTATTTTTCCGGGGGCGTACAGGCCGCGGGTTCAGCGCATTTCGTGCGCCGCGACATCAAATAACACCACCCGGCGGCAAGAAATACGACTGCCAGGCTGATTAGGGACAAGGTTGTCCAGCTTGCCTTAAGAAATTGCTGTACGTTTATAACAACGGTTGCGGCCGCAACGGCGGCGGTTACAATACAAGTGCCGCAACGGCAGGTAATCCGGCAAACTTGATTCTTCGGGAAAAGCAGCGGTTCCGCGTACCGTATCAATGACGGTAAGATGAACAGGGTTGCCACGCCGGACACGCCTAGAATGGCGGCCATAAAAACGCCAACCGTGTTATACGGCACCAAGGGAGCCAACAGCAGCGGTGTGAAACCTATGGCGACTGCGATTACATTGCGCACAATGGCCCGTGCGGGTTCGCCGAACATGACGGGATAAACGGCCTGCCAGGAACCATGTATTTTATAGAGGTCGCGGGTGCGCGAGAGAAAATGAATGGCAAAGTCCACCGCCAGTCCCAGCGTCAGGGAAGATAACACGGCCACGGGCATGTCATAATCCTTGCCGACCAGGCCGACCATGCCGTAAATGAAACCGATGGTGACGGTGAGCGGGATCATGGAAAGCAGTCCCCACAAACCCGAGCGGAAAAGAATGACCATCATCAACAGCACGATCAAAAAACTTCCGAGAAAGGATTGCAGCATGCCGACCACCATCTTTTCCTGCCACACAACATTGATGTACGTCAGCCCGAACCAATGGTGTTTAAGATTGAAAGGCGGCGGATTCGCGGCGATGAATGCGTCCATCTTTTCCTGCACCTGTTTCATATCCTGATTATTGCCGCTTTTCAGCTGCACCCAAAGACTGGTATTGCGATAATCGTGGGTGACAAAATGGCCGATATCGTGGGGACGGTGGCTGCTCTCGTAGGTAATTAAACACTGTGCCACCGCCCGGGCGCTGTCGGGTATGCGGAAATAAGACGCGTTCCCCTCCATCAATTCTCGGTAGACGGTTTTCACAATATCAGTGAGGGAGTTGGACTTGCCGACGATACCCGTGTCAGCCAGGGCGGCCTGCAATTTTTCTATGTAGGCAAGCGCTTCCGGCTGTTTGAACAGTTCATCCCGCTGCCATTCAAGATCCATGAAAAGCGCTATCGCCTCCCAGGCCTCCACGAGCGCTTCCGCGCCGGTATCGGATTCGGGCGCAGTCATCATGGCGTCAAGGGCCTGATCGCCGCCCGCTTTCGTCCGGGCATTTATCGTGCCAAGCAGTTCTTCGATGGAAGCGGCCCCGGCCGCTTCCTCGGGAATTGCGTCAGCGACGACCGCCAGGCCGGGCCGCGCCGCCTCGGAGATGTCCGATTCACCGATACGCGCGCGCAGGCGCGCTTCAAGGTCTAGTGCATAGGCCTTGACATCCGTCACGGTGGATTCGGGCTGGAGCGTCAGATACGCCATGTAGGTGCCGCCAAAATGCTCATTCAGAACACGGTCCGCCACGCGGATGGGATGGGATGCCTTGAACCATCGTGTAGGGTTGTCATTAACCTGTATCAGGCTAACGCCATAGGCGGCAATAATTGTGAGCAGGGCGGTGATAATGAGCGTCACTCTTGCCCGTTTATAGGAAAATCCGCCAATGCCGGCGAGGAACCTGCCCATTAAGGAACGGTCTACGGCGGGGGCGTCCTCCTCCTTCTGAAGCGAAGCGCCGAACTTATTCAGCGACCGTTCCGGAATCAGCATGATATAGGCGGGCAGGAAGGTAACCGTCAGTGCCCAGGCAATCATAATGCCCAGTGCGACAAAGATGCCGAATATCTGCACGGGCGGGATGGGGGTAATGGCCAGCGAGGCAAAACCCGCCGCCGAGGTCAGCGAGGTATAGAGCATGGCGGAGAACAAATTATCCATCACATGTTCTATCGTTTTACGGCGGTCCCGGAACTTCTGGTAACTTTCAAAAAATTCGGACAGAATATGAATCGAATCCAGTATCGAAATGGGCATGATGAAGATGGGAATCATGGAACTCATGATGTGGATGGTGTTTCCCGTCACCACGAGCAGGCCCATGTTGATGATGACAATGACCAGCGCCAGTATCATGGGCGCAATGATTAATATCGGCTTGCGGAAGAAGAAGATCATCAACAGAAAGATTACCAGCATGGCCAGGGGGGCCGAAATGGCCATCTGAATAAACATCTCGACGCCGAAGGTGTCGTTCGCCACCGGCAGGCCGGTAATATGCCACTGGTCATTGCCATCGAATTCGTCAATTTTAGCGCGCAGTTTCGAATAAACCCGGTAACTCAAATCCTTGGACGTGAGGGGCAGGTACAAGGCCAGCGCCTTGCCGGACTCCGAAACCATTGTTCCTTGAAGGAAGGGTATCCGGGAGGCCTTTTCGCGAACGGCCAGCGCTTCCTCCGGCGTTTGCGGCGGCTCTGGCATAAGCCATTCAAACTTGACTTCCCCGGGGCCGCCCTGTTCGATATTATCCACTGTGGACGGGGCAATGATATCTATTGACACAACACCGGCGGCGGGATCGGCCTGTCCGATGGATTCGCCGCGAAGGGTTTTGGCGTATTCCGTGAGAGCATACACGCGGCGCAGCGTTTCCGGGTTGAACACGCCTTCCGGATGTTCCTCATTGACCACGCCCACCACAACGATTTCATGGAGCGCGAAGGCGCGTTTCATGTCGTTGTGAAATGCGCGAACGGGCTCTTCCCGATCGAGCATATTCTCGGGGTCCGTATCCACCCGTACCGGCGGCAGAGGAACGCTTCCAGGCCAGAGCGTCGGCAAGGCTACACCAATGGCAAGAAACAGCGTGACAAAGACCATGATGCCGATAATCACACCGGGATGCGCGACGCTGACTTTGGTAAGCCGTTTTCCAAATGACATTGCAGTGTTCCTTTTATCTATCAAAACATATCCTGACAGCGCTGATTGCATTTGCTTCTGCAAATGCCGCCCTTTCTTTCACTAATCTACATGCTATTATCAATAGCATAAAATACAGCAGGTATCTTTTCAAAACCTGTCCGTCCTGGAAGTGTCTGGCAGGGGCCTGCATTTCTATGCAGATGGATTTTCGCGGGTACGGGAGATGGAATCGGAATGGTCGTCCTGTGTTGCAGTAAAAGGCAGACATGGGATAGCATGTAGCAGGTTCGGTCGAAGAACCGGGATGCGTTCCCCGGGGATAATCTCCTTTCAAAACAATTTTTTCGCTGCGTCGAATTACCGGTCTTAGGTACGTTGTTCACGCTTTAGCGTGCCAGGTTATTCAAGTTCCTTGAACACGCACACTAAAGTGTGAACAACATACTCTGAATAGTTTTTTTCAGGGTTGTGGGCAACGTCCACGTTCGAATGGAAGTTTTGTTGAGTAGAAAAGGGAGTTCCGGTTCCGGATAAAGGAGGGTGATAATGTCCAAAGTACTTTTGACATGCAGGTCGTTTCTGGCCTTGACTGTCCCGCTGCTGGTATTTGGTTCGATGTTGAGCGCCTGGGCCACATCGCTTGAACCCCTCGACCTTTCGGGACCATGGCGGTTCCGCCTGGATCCTGAAAGCCGGGGTTTGGACAACGGGTGGTTTCGCGAGACGCTGGAGGATACCGTGCGCCTGCCGGGCTCGCTTAACGAAAATGGCATCGGTAACGACGTAACTCCGGAGACGCCTTGGACAGGCACCATTACCAGCCGCATGTGGCATGACGACGAGCGCTTCGCGCCGTATCGCGAACCGGGCAACACGAAGATTCTGTTCTGGCTGCAGCCGGACAAACACTATATCGGCGCGGCGTGGTACCAGCGGGACGTCGAGATTCCGGAATCGTTCCGGGACAAGACCGTGTTGGTGCGCCTGGAACGCTGCCACTGGGAAACGCGGCTGTGGGTGGATGGAAAGGCCCTGGGCCTCCCGCAAAAAAGCCTATCGGTCCCCCATGAATATGACGCCACGGCGGAACTCAGACCCGGCCGGCACACGTTGACGCTCCGTGTGGACAACACCTGCGCGCTGGATGTGGGCGTAAACGCCCATAGCGTTTCTGACAACACCCAAACCAACTGGAACGGCGTGGTCGGTGAAATGAAAATCCTTGCTCAAAATCCGGTTTCAATTGAGAATATACAAATCTACCCGGACATAACGGGGAAGCAAATTCGGGTCCGGCTGGATTTGTTAAACGCTTCCGGAAAGAGTTGTCCCGGCACGCTGACCGTTACCGCCTCCCTGCCGGAAGGAGCCTGCCCGCCACCCCTGGAAATGCCGGTTACGGCACAGGATGGAAAGACGTGGGTGCACTTCGTGTATGCCATGGGGGAGACACCGCGTCTTTGGAGTGAGTTTGATCCAGCGGTATATACGCTGAATACAGTGCTGGCGGCTTCTGATGGCGAAACCCACTATACCGACACCCGGGAGACTACGTTTGGCATGCGTGAACTGGGGGTGGACGGCACCCAATTCACCTTGAACGGCGAACGTATCTTTCTGCGCGGCACGTTGGAATGTTCCATTTTTCCGCGCACCGGGTATCCGCCCACCGATGTGGAATCGTGGCTAAAGATACTCCGTGCCGCGAAAGATCACGGTCTGAACCACCTGCGTTTCCATTCGTGGTGCCCGCCCGAGGCCGCGTTCATCGCGGGCGATCGGACGGGTTTCCTGTTTCACGTGGAGGGGCCCTTTTGGACCCACCCCGGAGACGGCGACCCGCTGGACGCCTATATTATCGAAGAGTGCGATCGTATTCTCGATGCCTACGGGAACCATCCCTCTTTCGGGTTCCTGGCCTATGGCAACGAGCCCGGCGGCAAGAAAAGCGAGGCGTTCCTGTGCAATCTTGTTGCCCGCTGGAAGAAGAAAGATCCACGCCGGCTTTATACCGCGGCCGCCGGGTGGCCCATGAGTGAAGAAAATCAGTACCATGTGACCTATCACCCCCGGGTACATTCCAATTACGGCGGCAAGCCGATGCGCTTCGCGGCGGAACCCTTCGCGTCTACTTCTGATTATCGCGACTATGTACAACAATGGCCGGTTCCCGTGGTCAGCCATGAAATCGGCCAGTGGTGCGTGTTCCCTAACCTCAAAGAAATAGAAAAATACACGGGCCCCCTGAAACCGCGCAATTTTGAAATCGTGCGCGACCTGCTCGCCGGACAGGGCATGCTCGACCAGGCCAAAGATTTTCTGATGGCGTCCGGCAAACTGCAGACCCTGTGTTATAAAGAGGAAATCGAGGCCGCCTTGCGCACGCCCGGCTTCGGCGGCTTCCAACTGCTCGATCTTCATGATTTCCCCGGCCAGGGCACCGCGCTGGTAGGCATGCTGGATCCCTTCTGGGAAAGCAAGGGCTATGTGACGCCGGAGGCGTTCCGCCTTTTCTGCGGTCCGACGGTGCCGTTGCTGCGGATGGAGAAGTGCGTGTTCACGCAAGGAGAGACGTTCCGGGGACAGGCCGAAGTCACCCATTTCGGACCGGTGGCCCTTGCCGGTATCACGCCGCGCTGGTGTGTGAAAAATTCGATGGGAGACATCCTGCTTGAAGGTACCCTGCCGCAGCAGGACATCCCGCGCGGCAGCGCCATTGCCCTTGGCGAAGTACAAGTCGCTTTCGCAGCGTTACCGGTTCCCTCCCAACTGGTCCTGGAACTCACCGTGGATGCGTTTACAAACGATTGGCATCTCTGGGTATATCCGGACCCGGAGCAGACACTGTCGCCCGAAGATATTCATATCGCCCACGCCCTCGACGACACTACGATCGCGGCACTGGAAGCCGGCGGTAAAGTACTGCTGCTGCCCGGACCCGGCACCGTCGCCCGGCCCCGATTCGGTAATGTGCCTTCGGCCTTTCCTCCCATCTTCTGGAACACCTTCTGGTTCCCGACGCAGCAACTGCGCACCCTGGGCCTCTTGTGTGATCCTGCCCATCCCCTGTTCGCGCAGTTCCCCACGGATTTCCACAGTGATTGGCAATGGTGGGACCCGGTATCTCATGCGGAAGTGATGTCTTTGGACGGGTTGCCGCAAGAGGTCCGGCCGCTGGTGCAGGTGATTGACGATTGGAACACCTGTCGACGACTGGGGCTTGTCTTTGAGGCGCGGGTAGGCGCAGGCCGGCTGCTGGCCTGCAGCATGGACCTCGAAACTGATTTGGACCAGCGGCCCGCCGCGCGCCAGCTCCGCCGCTCACTGCTGAACTATATGGCAGCTAATAGCTTCTCCCCGGCACAGCAACTTACGGTCGAACAACTGGAAACGGTGTTTCAGGAACCTTCGCCCTACGCGAAACTGGGCGCCACGGTAACAGCCGATTCCGAACATCCCGGGTATGAGGCCGGCAATGTCCTTGATGGCGACCCGGCCACCTTCTGGCACACCCCCTGGGGCGATACAAGCGCCCCTTATCCCCATTGGATTCGGATTGACTTCAAACAACCGGTAACCCTATACGGGATCGCGGTAACCCCGCGTCAGGACATGACCAATGGCCATGTGGGGAAATATGCTGTTTATCTCAGCGATACCCAGAATGTTTCGGGCCGGCCGGCCGCGCGCGGCGCGTTCCCGGAGGGTTCCGAAACGCACGAAATCCGCTTCGAAGAACCGGCGCGCGGTACGCATCTTCACGTGCAGGCTATGCGTCCCGGAAACCCTGATCACCCCTGGGCCACCATTGCGGAAATTCAGTTGCTTATGGAAGATTAATGGAAAATTCCGCAGCTAAAAAATGGGTCTGCCTCCGATGAACGGGATAATCATAAGCGGTAGACTTAATCCTGAAGCATGCCGGAGGCCGTTCCCATTTTTTTGCTGTCGTGCCCTGTATGTATACGGGGTGTTGTAGTCTCCCCGGGTTCGCGGTCCTGCCTATCCTACTGCCATGCGTATTCGACCCGGCCCGATGTGTTTTCCGCGACCCAGGCAAGATGCCGTTATCTGTCCTGAGCCCTTTCAAATTTTTCCCGAGCCCCCAGCCAGCGGGGCCGTTGTGCCTCCGGACACGTTTCGAGCAGCACGGACCAGGCGTATTCATTTCCCGGCCAGCGGTAGATACAGGCGCGGGCATGGTTCAGGGCGGCGTCCGGGTGGCCGAGGTCCTCAGCGCAGAGGGCGAGCAGCAGATAGACGCGCCCGGTATCTGTACCGTGAAGGGCTGCCTGCAGGTGCGTCCGTGCTGTTTCGTAGTTACCCCGGTCTATGAGCGCAATCGCATAACTCTCGTGGGCCCGGTAGGCGGGCCAGGGCCAGGCGAGGGCTTGTTCATATAGGGCGTCCCGGGTGTCTCCCGCGATAGGAGCCTGTTCGGCGCGGCATAGCAGGGCGCTGGGCACAATGACCGCCACTATGAAACCGGCTGGTATAAGGACCGCACAGCAAATGCCGGCAAAACGCGGCAGGAGTTTTTCTTCGGGCTGCGGCGCAGACCGGAAGGCTGCGGCACACAATAGTAAGCCCAACAGGTGGGGGGTGCTGTGGGAAAAGGTGTTGAAGCCGCCGAAGACCAGCAGGGCGATAACCGCGGGCAGGGCCGGGCTTCGCGCTTTCAGGGTGCGGCACAGAAACCAGATCCAGAACAGCACGCCGAAGAGCCCGGTTTCCGCGAACCATTCCAGGGGCTCCGAATGGGCGTGGTCGGTATGGAGCTCGTTGAAGTACAACCCTTCGCCGCCGGGGTTCCAGAGGGCCCTGCCCTGGTACAGGGGACTCCAGTATCCGAATTGTCCCAGGCCCGCGCCCGTCCAGGGGCGTTCCCGGACCATGTTCCACGCTCCCGCATAGAACCACAAGCGCGCCCGGCCGCCCACATCGGTTTCTGAAAAGGTACGGGAAGCCTTTTCCAGCACCAGCGGTGCACCCAGCCCCAGCACGAGTATGGCGACAAGAAGCGGCACCAGCCACTGGACCCGTGTCCGACGGCGCACCAGGGCACGCAAGCGTGCAGGGCCGCCGGGCAGGAAGAGCACCGTGAGGCCGCCCACGACCGCAGCCAGCCAGGCACTGCGCGTGGCGGAGACCAGCAGTGCGCCCAGCAGTATGGCTCCCGCCGCCGCGAACAGCAGCGTGATTCGGAGGCGGCGGTGTCTGGAACGGATGAAGAGGGAGGCCAGCAAGGCAAGGTTGAACGCCATGTATCCGCCCAGCAGATTCTGGTTGCCGAACACGGAATAGGCGCGCTGGTCGTATCCGGGAAACTCGGGAAAGAGCCCCCGGCCGGGACCGGCGTATTGCAGCAGGGCGAGCCCGCCGACGAGTACGCCCGAAAGCACCAACGCCCCGTATAACCAAAGCCGACCGTTGCGGAAGCGAAAGGCTTCCATGGCTAACGAGGCCGCCGCCAGCACCAGTGCCAGCCGCAGCATGCTTTCCACGTGATAGGCCGGTACCTGCGCAGTGAAAATACCGGACACACCCCAGAACAACACGCCAAGCCAAAGCGGAGCCAACTGCACCACGCCCTGCATCCCCGCCTTGCCGGAACGGTACTGGCAGAAGAGCGCCACCGGCAGGCCCAAGGCGAGCATAAGGTCCTTGGCGTGCAGAAACGATACGAGCCGGAATGACCAGGCCGCCGCGCAGCAAAGAAGCAGCCCGGCCCAGAACAAGGCGGGGCCGCTGTTCTTTTCTGACAGTATGAGGGACTTGATATTCATGGGGATTGACGGTGTCTTCACTGTAGCATAACCGAAACGCTAATGTCCTTTTTTTACGCCAGCAAGCCTTTTGAGGCATTCCGCCGCTTGTCGTATACTACAGCCCCTGCGGCCGGGTTGAAGTCGTGGAACTTGCGGGCTTAAGAAAACAGGCGTAACGCTTTCTTTTTACGATAGTAAAAAATAGTAACGGAGAAGTGGAATGAAGCACGTTTTGATGGTGTGGGGTGGATGGGAAGGCCATGAGCCACGGCAATGTGTCGCCCGGTTTGAGCCGTTCTTAGCGGAACGGGGTTTTAGCGTTACGATTGCGGACACGCTTTCCGTATTTGCCGATGCGGAGCGGCTGCGTTCTTTCGACCTGATTGTCCCCTGTTGGACCATGGGACAATTACAACCGGAAGAGGAAGCCGGGCTGATCGATGCCGTGCGTGCGGGGACGGGTATTGCCGGGTGGCATGGCGGCATGGGCGACGCCTTCCGCAACAATCCGAACTACCAGTTCATGACCGGCGGCCAGTTCGTGGAACATCCGGGCGGCATTATCGAATATACGGTGCACATCATCCGGCCGGAAGATCCCATTGTGGACGGCATTCAGGATTTCAATATTAGCTCCGAGTGTTATTACATGCATGTAGACCCGTCCAACGAGGTGCTTGCAACGACGACTATTGCGGGTGATCCTTATGCCTGGGTGGAGGGATGCGTCATGCCGGTAGTATGGAAACGTGCCTATGGGGAGGGGCGGGTCTTTTATTCCGCCCTGGGCCATGTGGCTGCGGATTTCGATGTAAAGCCCTGCTTTGATATGATGAAACGGGGCATGCTGTGGGCATGCCGTTGACTTAACTCTGATGTAGCATCGGCAGGAAGCGCGGGGGCGGTCGTGTTCCCGGACCTTGTTGCATGAAAGGCAACTCCATGAAACCTCTGAATGTGGGTGTAATCGGATGCGGTAATATTTCGGACCTGTATTTCGAGGGGGGAAAACGGTTTGACTCCATTATCGTTACGGCGTGCGCCGATATTGTCAGAACCGCCGCACGAGAGAAGGCAAAAAAACACGGCATACCGAATGTGCTGACACCAGAAAAACTCATGACGAGCAGCGAGGTGGATATTGTCCTCAACATTACGGTGCCCAAAGCGCATGCCGCAGTCGCCCTCGCGGCCATAAAGGCAGGTAAGCACGTTTATAACGAGAAGCCGCTTACCTTGACACGTGAGGAAGGGAAGGCGTTGCTTGAAAAGGCGGCTAAAAAAGAACTGCGCGTGGGGTGCGCTCCGGACACGGTGCTGGGCGCGGGTGTGCAAACCGCGCGTAAAATCATTGATGACGGGTGGATTGGCGTGCCCGTATCCGCCACGGCATTCATGCAGTGCCATGGTCATGAACACTGGCATCCCAGCCCGGAATTTTACTATGAGGCCGGGGGCGGGCCCATGTTCGACATGGGACCCTATTATCTAACCGCACTGGTCACCCTCCTCGGTCCCGCCGTCGGCGTCACCGCCGTTACCCGTCGCACGTTTTCCGAGCGCCTGATCACCAGCGAACCCAAAAAGGGCAAAGTGATTCCTGTGGAAACGCCGACCCACCTGAGTGGCGTCGTGGAATTTTCAAACGGTGCCGTGTGCACCATGGTCACCAGCTTTGATGTATGGCGCGGTGATTTGCCTTGTATCACGATTCACGGCACGGACGGTTCCCTCAGCGTGCCCGATCCAAACACCTTCGGCGGCGAGGTGAACCTATTTCGAAACGGTTACGATAGTTGGAAGACGGTGCCTCACTCCCATGCCTATGCGGAACAATCACGCGGCCTCGGCCTCGCGGACATGGCTGCGGCCATCCAGACCGGGCGTCCGCACCGGGCCTCCGGCGAACTCGCCTATCACGTGCTCGATATCATGCAGGCCTTTCTTGACAGCGGCGAAACACACACACGGGCAGCCTTGGAAAGCACTTGTGAACGTCCCACGCCCATGCCCATGGGGATGCGGGATGGCCGGGTGGACTGAAGCGGGCCGTCCTGCATTCCTGCCTGGTATGGTTATACTGGGGTATGGTTTACGTTTCTCATGAGGAGATAGTGGTTATGCAGCTTTTAAAGGGGCTTTACCAGGTGGGCGGTGATTTGAACGGCATCACCTGGGCCGGGGTGGATGCCGGATTCGATGACGCGAACACCTATGCCCTGGATACGGGTAACGGCATTCTGCTCTTTGATTGCGGTTGCGGCGATACCCTGGACCAAATCTACGACAACATGCGCTACTGGGGCCTTGACCCGGCTGCGATACGGTATTGTCTGCTTACCCACGCCCATCTGGACCATGCGGGCGCGGCCTATCTTCTGAAGAAAGCGGGCGTCACGATTGTTGCCCATGTCAACGCGGCCGAGGCCGTCGCCGCCGGCGACGAGCGGTGTTGCGGGTTCCTGTACCACAAGGTGTTTACCCCCTGTGAGGTTGACCTGCAGGTCCAGGGCGGAGACGCCCTGAATCTTCTGGAGGTGCCCATTGAGGCGCTGCATTTTCCCGGCCACACCATGGGTTGCACGGCATACGCATTCACGCTCTCCGACAAGCGCATCGTTGTCTGCGGCGATGTCATCGGCACCCTGAATGTCGGCTATTTCGGTTGGGACGGTTCCATTGATTTCAATAAAGCCGCTTACACGGAATCCCTGACTCGTTTTGCCAGGATGAATTTTGATGTGATGCTGTCGGGTCACGGCATGTCGTATTTTCATAAACCGCGCCACCGGGTGGAAGAGGCGCTGAACCAGGCCCTGATACAATGGCGATAAGCGCAATGATTAAGGTGAATCCATGAGTAAACATTCCGAAGTCTTTATACAGCGTCTCGAGGCGGGGGAGACTGTCATCGGCATTGCCGGCCTCGGGTATGTGGGCTTGCCGCTGGCCCAGCATTTTGTGAAGGCGGGCCTGCGCGTTGTCGCCGTGGATACCGACCCGGACAAGATCGCACGCTTGCGGCGCGGGGAAAGCTACCTGCTTCACCTTTCCGCCGCATGGGTTCCGGATGCTATTGAACAGAACATCTTTTTCCCCACCGCGGACTATGATGCGCTTCTCGGGGCGGATGCCGTGATTATCTGTGTACCGACACCGTTGAATTCGCACCGGGAACCCGACCTGCGCCACGTGGAATCGGCAGGGCGTGAAATTGCACGGATTTTAAAGCCAGGCGCGCTGGTTTCCCTGGAAAGCACCACCTATCCCGGAACCACCACCGAAGTGTTGCTGCCACTATTGTCTGAGAAGGGCGCCCGTGCAGGCGAGGACTTCTTCCTTGCCTTTTCCCCGGAACGTGAAGACCCGGGCAATCCCCGGTTTTCCGTGTCGAATATCCCGAAAGTAATTGGCGGTGTGACTCCGGAATGCGCCGAACTCGCGAGGCGCCTGTACAGCAGGATTTTTTACAAGACCGTTGTTGTGAGTTGTCCGGAAGCGGCGGAACTCTGCAAACTGCTTGAGAATATTTTCCGAAGCGTCAATATCGCCCTGGTCAATGAACTGAAGATGTTGTGTGACCGCATGGGACTGGATGTGTGGGAGATTATTGGTGCCGCCGCGACGAAACCCTTTGGATATATGCCGTTTTACCCCGGGCCCGGCCTCGGTGGGCACTGTATTCCCATCGATCCCTTCTATTTGACCTGGAAAGCCCGTGAATACGGGTTTACCACCCGGTTTATTGAATTGTCCGGGGAAATAAACACCTCCATGCCCCAATACGTGGTTTCTCGCGTCATGGAGGCGCTGAATCGTAACGGGCGCGCTTTGAAGGGCGCAAAGGTGCTGGTGCTGGGGGTGGCCTATAAAAAGGATGTCAACGATATTCGGGAGTCGCCCAGTATTTCCCTGATGACGCTGCTTGAAAAGCAGGGCGCCCTGGTCTCGTATAATGATCCCTATGTTCCGGAAATCCGCCCGTCCCAGGGGCACGGCCTTTACAAAGACAGTGTCGCGGCGGATGCGGAGACTCTTGCCGCCTGTGATGTCGTGCTCGTTGCCACCGCGCACAGCTGTTACGACCCGGAGTTTATCCTGGAGCACGCGCCGCTGGTGGTGGATACCCGCAATATGACCGGTCCGGCACTCAGGAACCGGGAGAAAATATTCCGGGCATGAGCCCACGGCGCCGGCACAGGTTCCTTTTTTGGTGTGTCGGCCGGGCAGGCCTGCCAGGAAAGTTTTTTTACGTTAATCTATTGACAATATAAGGTTCTTCGTCATTGGAACGAAGTGAAGCAATCTCCTTTGCGGCAAGCCTGTTTTACGCTGAGAGTGCTTCGTGCCTCCTCCTAAGAAACGCATCCTGTAACATACTGTAAAATTGAGATATAAAAATCTTTACCTCGTCATTGCGAGGAACGAAGCAATCTAATCGCTAAATGGACTTGGTATAAACCAGATTGCTTCGTGCCTCGCAATGACGATAAATAATAGTAGGCTGATAAGCAATCGTATTCCTCTCATACTCGAAAATCATGACCATGTTTCTTTAAAAATAAACGCCGACGCGTCGGGGTGGTTTGCTCGCAATGACGATGAATAATAGTCGGCTGATACGCAATCGTATTCCTTTCGTATTCCAAAATCATGACCACGTTTCTTCTAAAATAAACCCCGCCACGCCGGGGTGATTTGCTCGCAATGACAGGTAACGCGCTTACCTTTCTTCAACGAATCTCCGCCGCAGATGATGTGAAATTCGCAAGTGCGCGGGGAATGAATTCCTTGGGAGGTGCGTTATACTCCTGTACCCGAAGCGTATTTGGGGAGGGTATGGCCGGT
>Ga0116149_1004034_pt1 | contig 14731 bp, 9 predicted proteins | sample AD_UKC057_MetaG_FD_89787 | JGI IMG/M metagenome (GOLD analysis project Ga0116149, IMG submission 89787) | Active sludge microbial communities of municipal wastewater-treating anaerobic digesters from USA - AD_UKC057_MetaG | ecosystem: Engineered > Bioreactor > Anaerobic > Digestate | place: USA... | reverse complement strand
CCTGGTGCAGCATCTGCATCCTCCCCGTTGGTGTACTTCTTGATGGTGATGACACCTGTTTCGCCGAAGTAGTGGCTCGGATCATCGTCTGTAAGTGTCTGCTGGCCTGGAGTGATTCCGTTAACCGTACCTATATTCTCGTACTGGCCGGGAATAGCCGTTCCTGTGACCTCGAAGATCCAGGTCTCGTCAGAGGTCAACTTGCTGTCGCCGTTGGTATCACCGCTTACGTAAACTGGCGAGACACCAGTAACTGAATCTGTAACCGTTATGGCGCTTAAGGGCACGTTCGAGGTTGTTGTGACTTCGTATCTCCAGGTTACTGATCCTCCTTCGGGGATGTATGGCCCTGGTGCAGCATCTGCATCCTCGCCGTTGGTGTACTTCTTGATGGTGATGACACCTGTTTCGCCGAAGTAGTGGCTCGGATCATCATCCATAATAAGCAGATCGCAGACATTCTTTGCGGTGACATATCCTATGTTCGCATATTGACCTGCAACTGCTATGCCTGAAGCCTCGAAAATCCAGGTCTCATCCGAGGTGAGTTTGCCGTCGCCGTTGGTGTCACCGCTTACATAAATTGGGGTAACGCCATTTACGGAATCTGTAACCGTTATATCGGTCAAGGGCAGGTTTGAGTCCGTCGTAACCTCGTACCTCCAGGTTACAGCACCTCCTTCAGGTATGTATGGCCCTGGTGCAGTATCTGCATCCTCACCGTTGGTGTACTTTTTGATGGTTATGGTGGGCAAGGGATGCACTGTAATCTCCATACTATCTTCAGACTTGCATGTAGTGAGAGATTTATCGCTCACAACCACAGAGATAATGAAGACAGTATCCTCGGTGATATCAGATGGTGCGGTCCAATCCAGGATATTTGGGCTTGGAACAGGATTATCGACTTGATAAACTATTGCACCATTTTTCAACACAACCCAGGAATAGTCCCACTTAGCATCGTAAATGGTGGTGAAAGAATAGTCCTGTCCTTCACAATAAGATTGAACAGGCGATGGGCCCTGAGCGTATCCCGCTGGACATAGGCTCAGCAGGTATATCACAATAGATAGCATTGAGATCCAAGGAAGCCTGTGACTTAGACGATCATCTCCATAGCCCCTAATAGGCTCGGGACTTCTCTCCTTCTCGGATTTAATAGTAATCTTGTGCATATAGGTAAACCTCCTCGAACCTCTTTTTACGGCGATATGATTGAGATAGTCGCCACCGGATGCTGGACAACATACACTTCAACCTCATCACAAACGCTACCAGGGAGTGGGCACTGATTATTCTGGCAGGGGCCAAAAGCCGTAAAGGTTAGATGAGCCGTATAGGGAGATGGTATGCCGCTAGCAGGGGGAGTGTATTCTGCCTGGTACTGATCGCCATTGTAGGGCCAGATCAGGCTGCCTCCGCCATCCTTGATATCCCATCTTACCGATGTTGCATATGGATTTGATATTCCTGTCAGCACTATGGGTTGTCCCTCGCAGGCATATGTATCACCGCCTGCATTTGCCGTCTGGCACCTTTTGTCGGTATAGACGACAGCAGCCGTCTGCCCTGCTCCCAGAGTTATCTGGACGCAGGTGTCCCCAAAGGTGAAGGTTGAGTGCCAATTCAAACCGTCGCCGAACTGATAGGTAACCCCGCTGCCTGTGCCGCTTATGTCAGTCAGAGCCCAGTCGGCTGGTAAATTGTTCTCGCATATGGTATAGACTCCTGGCATGAGATAGTTGCTTTCATAGGGCGCTGTCCCGTCTGCTAATTTGAGGATGCCTGCAGTCCAAGATCGAGTGAAATCAAAGAGCTGTGAATCACCCGAGGGATTCGTGACTTTATCTAAGGTTATCTTGCTTTTCTTTGTATCGGTGAATGTCACTGCTGCAGTCTGTCCTGCTCCCAGAGTTATCTGGACGCAGGTGTCACCATCTGCGAAGGCTGGATGCCAGTTTGTGCCATCACCGAATTGATAAGTAACTCCGGTGCCACTGACGCCTATGCTGCTCAAAGCCCAGTTAGTTGGCAAATTGTTCTCGCATATGGTATAGACTCCTGGCATAAGATAGTCGCTTTCATAAGGCGCTGTCCCGTCTGCTAACTGGAGGGTGCCTGAAATCCAAGATCGAGTAAAATCGAAAAGCTGTGAATCACCCGAGGGATTCGTGACCTTATCTATGGTGATCTTGCCTTTCTTCGTATCGGTGAATGTCACTGCTGCAGTCTGTCCTGCTCCCAGAGTTATCTGGACGCAGGTATCACCATCCGCGAAGGCTGGATGCCAGTTTGTGCCATCGCCGAATTGATAAGTCACGCCGGTTCCAGTGACGCCTATGCCGCTCAGAGCCCAGTCGGCTGGCAAATTGGTCTCGCATATGGTATAGACTCCTGGCATGAGATAGTTGCTTTCATAAGGCGTCGTCCCATCTGCTAACTGGAGAGTGCCTGCAGTCCAAGATCGGGTGAAATCGAAAAGCCGTGAATCACCCGAGGGAGTCGTGACCTTATCTATGGTTATCTTGCCCTGCTTTGTATTGGTGAAGGTCACTGTGGGTTCTTCACCCTTCTGGAGAGCAATCTTGACGCAGGTATCACCAGCCGTGAAAGTTGAGTGCCAGTTCGTACCATCGCCGAATTGTTTGGATATTGCATCGGTGCTGATACCGGTCAGAGCCCATCCGGCTGGCAGAGAAGAAGCAGGCTCGCAGACGACATAATCATTGCCGGGAACGAGATAACCACTTACATATGGACTATCGGTATCCTTTAGCTGGAAGTCTGTTCCAGAAAGATCCCAGGAGCCATGGAAAGTGAACGGCGTTGGATCTGCAGCCGGAGAAGTGACTTTGTCGACTTTTATGCGTCCCTTAGGGGTATCAGTAAAGGTTACTGTGGCATGTTGATTAGCATCAGTTAAAGTAACAGAGAGGCTATCGCCTGTCCTGGTACAGCCGCCGGGAAGATCGCAGGTGGCACTGGTGAGCACCCAATTTGTTGGAACGGTTTCGGAGACCGTATAAGTTCCTATTGTGAGTTGATTGAGATTATAAATCCCTCCACTACACGAAGTAAAGGTATATACGGGATTGCCATTCAACGAGAAGGCGAATGATTGGGGGCCAGTGCATGGCGTCTCGACCACTTTGACTATCTTGATTCCGGGCTGTTGTACATTTAAAGGCCCGCCCATCCAGCATTGAGAACTCACATAAGGGCCGCAGTTGTAGGCACAACCTTGTGGCTGATTTTTCCATTGGATGTAAATATCGCTAATTCTTAAATCAGCACCACAAGGGAATGTTATGGTAGATAATTGTATGTTAAGGGGCCCTGAGTTTAAATGATCAAATGTTACAACTTTATTGGTTTCAAATTGCGTCCAGGTTGTACCATCATAAGAATATGAAGAGTTATATACTACAACTACGCAATCAGCTTGGTTTGTATTTACATTAAAATTGCCCCAAAGCTGTGCCGTCTGGGTTGTGCCGCTACATGTACCCACATTTTTAATATAGACTCCATTTACAATTATATTGCTTGCTGTGCACCCAGAATAACAGCGAGGCCAAGCACCTGCAGCTTGACCGACAAGCATCATGAATACTAATCCGATAGCGATCAGGTGCACTAAGCGAATATTACTAGATTTATCAATAATTTCCAATTTAAATCACCTCGATGAAGAGACAATTTTTGGGTAGGAAAGTACAATCTTTAAAAGCTGTAGGATTAAAGATAATTAGATGCCTGAATCTTGACTTCTCCTTAAAATCAAGATTAAGGGCCCCTCCTTTGCGAAAAAACCTTTGACTGGCCTTTCTCGCTCTATCTTTAAATAGCGGCATAAATCTTTCCCTCCCTAGTTGCCTATTGCTTAATGTAGATATATGTATCTATGATACCTAGTATTATTCTGTCGAATCTTTTTATGATTTCAATATATAAATATGACATTGCAGCTCTGGCTGCAATGCCCTATTGCTTATAGCTCTAAGGGAGCACTGAAATATCCGCGGATGGTTTTTGGACAACACGCACCGTACAAGCTGTCGGCAGAGCAGGCACCCCACCGCAACCTGAACAGGTATCAGTGCAGACCTGCTGTTGTTCCAAGATTCCGGTTGCTGCATTCGGCGCCCATATTTCAAAGGACAACGCATAATCGCCAGCAGCGTATGTTCTCCAATCGATATCGACCTGGATCTTCGGTGTTGTTGTCGAAGCAGAAGTATCCGTTTCAAGCAGGGTCTTAGTGCCCCCAAGAGGCGTTATATACCATCTGTATTCCCAGTACGGGACGACACCTTGGGCGGGTATATACTCCATATGATATGGGCATGATGATGTAGGAGTATCTATCACGCATACCTCTCCGCAGCACAATGTTGGGCATTGGCCGGGAGTTGTTGTGAAGCATAGATCCTTTACATCGTAACAAAGGGTGGCAACTGCTGTATTTTGATCTTGAACTGTAAGGGCAATCCTGTAGGAGCCTTCAGGCGGTGCGTAGAAGTACAGGTCTCGGCTGCTTGTGCCACCTGATACAAGATTGAAGGTTGCCGCGGTGCTGGTTGTTCCATCGCATTTATAAAGAGCCCATTCATAGTTTAGCGGCCTATCTTGAGTGCCAGAATCTACTGGACCTTGAAGGTGAACTTGGGTTCCTTCTACCCAGGAAACTGCAGGTTGCCCCGTCAAGGGAAAAGTACAGCTTCCACACGCTGCATCGCCAATTCCCGATATAAACAGGATGGCGGAAATTACGATAATGGCTTTGGCTATCTCATTCATAATTTGTCCTCCTTTATTTTAACCTTTGGGCGCGTGAAGGATTTAAATTTATCTAATATTTATCATCAGTACCAGCGATATACAAAAGATCTATATTTAATCAGAGCAAAGCCGCGTCTGAAAAGCGGAGCAAACATCGAATTCATATTAGCAAGCGGTGATCAAAAGTGAAGAATATTATTTGGCCTATATTGGCATTATGCTTCTTGGCGGCTATCCCCGTAGGCACCTCCCAAGAAGAAAGCTCCCATCCAATTGTGAACTTGGTTGTTGATGTCAGTGCGACTTCACCTGCCAGCCAGGAGCAAGCCATGGCCGAAAGGGAAAATCTAAAAAATATATATAATGCATTGCTCGGAACCCCATCAACCATGTTCCTGACCAAGAATGTATCTTCCTCTCAAATAGCATTATATATAACCCAACTGGGCCTGTATGGGAATTTCGAATTTGGCATGTCTGGCAATGACTCAGACGAAAAATTGAGCTCCATGTCCTATGAGGATCAAAAAGCCATTTTAAAGAGCTCCAAGGAATATGCAGAGTCATGCCACGTATGTGGCGAGAACAGCATGCCCATCTTGGGATTCAGGCCTCAATCCTACGACCAGGACCAAGATACATACAGGGTGCTGGACGAGATGGGGATCGAGTACAATGTCGGATTCCAATCGGGCCTTATTTTCGAGCCAGGACATGATCAGGATGTTTGGCCCTATACAGTAGAAGGCTACAATTTCTATGCCGTGCCTGTCAGCACTTACAATCTATCGGGCGAGAAGCTGGTCCTCCAGGATAGCTATTTCAAAGAAGATGGCCTGAGCGGCAGCCAATGGTACGATGCCTTGGTCGGCAAGCTTTCCGAAATCCAAGGCAAAGATGAACCTCTAGTAATAGTCTTGACCGCACCTGTCTCCGGATCGGGAGACTACCTGGATGCATTGAATAATTTCATCGCCTATGCCAAATCCAAGAACGCAAGCTTCGTCACCTCCAAACAACTAGTAGATATGGCCAAGCTGGGAGTGCGAGATGTATCTGCTTTGCCTGGAGTGCCCGAATGCAAGACCTGCGGCAATGATGGGAGCAGCATAAATACAGAGACGAGCAATATTGATGCGGAGAACATCATTTCAGTGACTGGCAATACATCCCAGCAGATTGCCAATGCGTCAGAGGAAAAATCTTAGAACCGCCTATTGGATGCTAACAATAAAAGCATAGCATCCATTCCTTATTTTATATGTTTTTAAGGTTTTTATTAAAATTAAGTCGATAGGCTAATACCGGATCTTCTTGTTGAAATAGCATTGAGATAATGAGTCCATAGCTTTATTGCTGAGGCTCAGAGGCTCAAATATTTTTTGCTTTAACCGACGGATATGGATCAATAGAGTTGCCGCCGCTTATCTTCCTGGGCAAATCACAGATATCATCATTGTTCGCATCGGTGCAGCCCTCCTCCGGCTCGTCGTAATCGCTATAGTAATTGCCCTTCACCTCTTTTCCCAGGATCAATTCGGCCAATCTCTGAAAGCCCTCAGATCCTGGGCTGCCGATCCATGAATTATTACTGCTGTCACTGGCATCTATTTCATTTTCCAGAAAGTCATTGGATATGAAGGTGTTATTGGTAGATCCAGGCTTGATGTATATTCCATATTTGTTTTTATATAATATATTGCTTATAACTATATTGTTGCTTGATATCACATCTATTCCAGCATTCCCGCATCCACAACTTCCAGATCCGGTTAGATTGAAGCCTTCCACTCTCGATCCATCATTTGCTACAAGAGTAAGAGCGCTGCTGGATCCAGATGCATTTATCACCGGTAGGCCATAGCCAGTATCTAGGCCTATTAGGATTAAAGACTTGGTTACCCATGGCCACTCCAGATAAGTACCGCTATGAACTTCAATCACATCTCCCACGCTTGCATTATCAATGGCTTGCTGAATCTGATGGTAGTCTTCATCCCCTGGGCCAACTGTAATCCTAGCTGCATGACCCAAGCCCAAAATCAAGATTAATATTAGAAGCAGGCGTGTCTGCATAAATCATGATATGCATGCTTGCTATTAGAGGATTTCGAAATATTATATTGCAAATATTTACACAATATATAATAAAAAATGTTTTCTCGGTTCAGCAGCAAAATATTCCAGATTAAAGACGCTTTTCTCAGATCTCAGATCCCAATTACGCCGTACCGATGGCATAATAGATCTAGGCAGGAATGCCATTGGCCAATCCTTGTTTATCCGGCTGAGACAGCTCTGGTGCCTGAATGCTCTGGTTGAAGCAGGAGTCCATCTCGTGAATGGGGCGGAAGGTCTGACTGATCCGGTAGGGGATAGTTGCCGTCTTATTGGAGGTATTGTTCCCGGTTGAATATTCGCGGAAGCATTAGATGCGGCAGACATCCTCTGCATCAAGCCAGTCCTGTGTCTGCTCATTGGCATCATCCTGGTTCGCTAATAGATTGCCCTGGGCCCCTCTCCCCAGCGGAAGAGATCGTACTCTCCTGCAGGCTCCAGACCGCCCGCTCCAGCCATTCTCTCCCAAAAGCGCCGCCTACATCCTGCATCCCCTCCGTGCTTGCAGCCGCTTGCAGGGCGACGGCCAGGCAGAATAGCAAAAGCAGGATTTCAATGGCATTCATTCAAGTTTCATTATTGGCCTATCTTAATATATAACTGTGATAGATTTGGTCATGGACGAGACTGGCCTAATGATATTCCGTTATACTTGACAAGGTTGGATATTTGCACAACATATGCCTCACGGGATTACCCTAGTGATGCTGATTAAGGAGTAAATCAAAGCAGATCATATCCGTCTCTATTCTATTTCAGGTCAAAGCTCAGAATCTATTTATATTACTAAAAATCAGTACTAAAAATACTGATTTAAATTATGGATTTTGGGGGAGGTAGCTGGTTTTGCATCAAAATTCTGATTACATTATAGCTGTTATAGATCAAGAATACTCAATAATGGATAAAATTTGCTATTTATGCATAAGAGGTCTCATCTATGGATGTCTTTAAGCAAAAAACTTTTATAAGATCGGCAATAATCGTCAAATGCCGAAATAAATTTCGGCAGGGTAGGGCAGGTGGCTATTCGACCAGCGACTGCGGAGTCGTTTTGTGTCGTATGCCGGATGGAGGTAGTAATGTGAAATTCATAGGTAAATTAGCGGATGCTGCAAGGAAATTTTTCTATAATTCGATTAAAATTAAATTACCTCTGGCTCCTTCAGATCATTATTTCATGAAATTTGCACCGCCCTTCAGATATATGTCCCTTCAATTGATGGAAAGCTGTCGCTTTTCCAGGGGGCAGATCGGATGAATTACAGGACTCTTTCCCTGATTTTAGCCGTTCTATCCACACTCATCATTGGCTTTAGTCTCCCCCCTCTCCTGGACCAGTTCAATGATATGGCCTTCTCCAGCGCCACCATTTTGGACCGACCTGCCCTTCTTGATGCCCTGAGAGAGGCCCAAGACAATGGCCTGCTCATGGGTATCCACGGCTGGAGGCATGAGAATTACTCTGCCATAACGCCGGAAGATGCCAGGCATTTGGTGGGTGATGCTCGATCCGTCTTTCTACAGGCCGGCCTCAATCCAGCTGCTTTCCTGGACCCGTATCTCTCATTGAGTTCCGCCTCCATGGCGGTTATTGAGGCCATCAACAGCACCGGCGTATCCACCAACTTATCTTCCCTTAACATAGGAGGCTCAACAATTCGTGAGTATGGCAAGAATTGGCGCGACTTGGAGAGCATCAATGACACTGTATACTCCCAGGAGCTTCAGAGGATAAATAGCGAAAAGCCTACGGCAATTCTGCTTCATATCCAGGACTGCAATGCCCGCCTCATAAATCTGATAAGCAGCTACCTCTCCAGCACGGATAGGAAGGATGTCTTTATTAGAATTGACGATATCGAGGTGAATACACCCCCTCATAAGGTCCTCGATCTCGCAGCCCTGCAGAGATATCCCGCCGTCGGAATCATCATCCTGGGAGTCATCCCAGCCGGAACCCTCAAGCTCGAGGAGGTCTCCTTGCTTGGTCTGCCCGCCAGCAGAATCTTCAAAGCCTACTGGTGGTACTACATGCTCTTTGCCTTCTTACCCCTCATGTTCTTTGTCTCCTGGCGTCATCTGTCGTCCCGGAAGATGGATCCGGAAGAGGCCGTCTCAATCCCTGCGGCAGCCGGCCAAATGCCTTCGGTATCAGTTATCATCCCTGCCCATAATGAGGAAGATCATATCTCCGACTGCCTGGAGGCCATAGCCAGCCAGGACTTCTCTGGCTCAATGGAGGTGATTGTGATAAACGACGGCTCCACCGACCGGACCGCACAGATCGCTTCCGGGTATCCTGTGACCCTCCTGAACCTGGAGAAGAATGTGGGCAAGGCCCAGGCTCTGAATATAGGCATCAAAGAGTCAAGAGGCGACATAATTGTCTTCTCAGACTCGGATTCTATGATGGATAAAAGCGCCGTGCGCCTTCTGGCCGAATGCCTTCGGGATCGGTCCGATGCCCATGCCGTGGCCGGGACGGTTCTGATTAAAAGCTGCCAGCCGGACAGCAAGCTTCTTCAGCACTTCCAGGCCATAGAGTACCGCATGGAGCAGGACATCGCCCGCTTCCTGCAGAGCCTCAGCGGCAGGGTTCTGGTCTGCCCCGGTCCCATCTTCGCTGTCCGCCGAATTGTAACGGATATGCTGGAGTTCAGCGACCGGAGCATAGTGGAGGATGCGGACTTCACCATCCATGCCCTCAAGAACTCCATGAGAATAGTCCAGGAATCCAGAGCACTGGTCTATACCTGCGCTCCCGGCTCCTTGCAGAGATGGCTGACCCAGAGAAAGAGGTGGTGGTATGGCAACCTGCAGCTATGGAATATGCATAAGTCCTGGGCCAGGAGAAACCCCTGGATGGTCCTCAACTACTTCGGGTTCATAAACAGCATCATCTCCCTGATTCTATTGATGCTCCTGCCCATTCTGCTTCTGAATTTCCAGGATATGGAGATGGTGATCCTTCGCTCTCTAGCCTACCTCATAGCCCCTCTGACGCTCTCCTGCTTGGTTCTCACTCCTCTCTTCTTCAAAGATAGAAGACTTCTGCCCATGCTTTTGCCCTACTCGCTGATCTATTCCTTGATGAAGACCCTGGTTGTGAGCTATTTATATATCTGCTATTTGAGCGGAAGAGGCATCGATATAAAGTTCGGACCCCGTATATTGAGGGTGAGATGATATGAAGGCTAGAAGATGAAAGGTGAATGACCATGCTCAAAGATACCTTGTCGGGAATGCTGCTGCTTGCCCTTCTTGCAGTCAGCGCAGGAGCATCCGAGGTCTCCCATCAATATCTTGAGGGTGTATGGAATAACTTCAATTTCACCCGGCCAGCCCAAGACTGGTCTGAAGTCGCCATAGACCTGGGAGGTAAGGGGGCCCTTATGGACATGGTTGTGGCTCAGGATACCCTGGAGGGGCTGACATATCTTCCCTTTCCCTATCCTGGATCAGAGCACCTTGTCAGCATTAGCGATAAAGATAGAATCGAGCCGTACCTGGAGCATTTCGACCGAGAGAATCATAAGGTCATCTTATCCATCCAGCCAGGCAGAACAGATCCGATCCATTTGATCCAGATTCTTCTATCCCGTTATAGCAATCACCAAAGCATCATAGGCATAAATGTGGACCTGGAATGGAAGAGAACGGGAGAGGAAAACCATGCCAGCAATGAGGAAAGAGACGCCTGGATCTCGGAGATCAAAAAATACGATCCGGATATGCAGCTCTTTTTAACTTACTTCCGAGATCGCAGCTATTTTCCGGATGACGACCGGGATCTGGTTATCCTCTTCGATGGAGAAGATGCGACCCAATCCGAGCTACTAGAGCAGTATCAAGAGCTTTCCAATCATTACCAATCCGTGGGGATTTATACCGGCTATAAATCCAGCCATCCCCAAACCGCCTCGGACCAGAGAATACTGTCCGCCGTCCCAGAAACCCGATATATAATCCACACCCAGGATGTTTTCCCTAAGGAGAAGATCCTGATCTTTGTTATGAGCGATGTCCAAGTGGACTGGCTTGAATCAACAAGCGTCGAACTGCTTAACCTGCATCAGCAAAAGAATATTCCTGTCGTTGTAGGCGTAATCTCCCGCAATCTCGATAATTTAAGCGTTGGCGGCGGTTTCCTGCCCGGAATGCTGCATAATCTGCATCAAAATAACTCAGATCTTTTTGAGATAGCAGAATATGCCTACTCTCCAAAAGCTTCAGGAATTGACCCCCAGCAGAATGAAACCATAAGATCCGCATATCTTGTGCTTCATAAATTGGGGATCAGACCGGCCACATTGCTTCCATCTACGCTCAAGGCAGATGAAATAACGCTAAATGTGGCCGAAGAATTGGGCTTTTCCAGCCTGGTCACCACCTCGCCGCTTAAATCAGAAAAATTCAGGATACTCAACTCATTGATCTCCTTAAAAAAGGATGTTGGCCAGGACTCAAAGCTGAAATCTCCTCAGGAATTGATGGATCAATTGGATTCCAGAGATCAAGATGTTCTGGTTATCCTCTATCCCATCCTTGATTTTAGCCCCGATTCCGGAAGGGATATCAGAGATCTGGCAGAGATCATGGATGCACTCAAACAGAGCAAGAGGTACAGGATCATGACTGCAAGACAGTACCTTGAGGCTTATCCTCTGGCTGATGAACCTAAAGAAAATTATCACCCCCAATCAAGCGGGAATATGCAATTTGGAGTATTTGCTCTATTATTGGCCTGGCGATTTCTCTCCGGAGAACGGTGGAGGAAACATTAAAGACAGGAAGATTTCTATGTTGCTAATTATTATAGGATCCTTTACTGGCCAAACAATCAGTTAGCCTGCTTGTATGGCGGGAAAACTGGCAGAAAAACAAGAAGAAGCATAATTTTTTAAGACTAAGCAAGATTTTTCCCTGATGCAGGAATATTATAAATCTCAGGAATCTTGTTCCGAATCGATTTTAGCTCCTCCATCAGCCTTATGCCATTCGATGTAGTCCTATAAGTAACGGGACGGCTGTCGATTTCCTCTAACATTTGTCTTTCGATGAGCAAATTTATATATGTAACTGCAGTATGAAAGTTGAGGTTTGCTTGATACACTATTGCAGTCTTGCTTGCACCTTCTATACAGATCTCAAGCACCTTAGTGATTATGGCCTCTTTGCTTCGCTTCATAGTTTTTTACCAATAAGTCCGACAAATTTTATTGCTTGATTCAGGCAATTCTTTTTTTACAGAACAAGATTGTACTTAGAAAACAATCAATTTAAACCTATCGATGCGTTCTTATCTTTTATCCTTATCTTATATCTGGTCTTCCAAGCTATCATTCTCAATTAAATGGGCTTAAAATAAGCGCCTCCAAAGCAAACGGCTGCAGCATCAAACAGAGCTATATGTTCTTTCCTGCAGATATGCAAAAAAAAAACGTTTAGAAAAAAAGAGAAAAACCTATTCCAGCACTACATGCAATGGAAACTGATGGCTCCCCAGTTTTCCCTCATAGTTCGCGGCGGAGATCTTCAGGACGCCGGGCACCCGGCAGGCAGCATTGATTCCCGCCTTCATCGCGGCGCTGATGGCCTCCTTGGAGACGCCGTTGATCACTATCTCGAAGACGGCGGAGACATCCTCGGCAAGGGTGCAGACTCCGTCCTCACGGAGGGAGGTGCAGAAGGCAGTATTGGTGGATGCCTTGAGGAACTTGTATTTGGAGCCCACCTTGGAGCCGCTGGCCACCACTCCGCCGGGGAAGGGGGTGATACAGCCCCTGACTTTGCCGATGGCATTGACCGCCGCCTCGGCAGCCATCAGGCCAGCCGCCTGGTTCTGGGCCAGGATCAGGAAATTGCCCCCAGCTATTCCATCTACCGCACCGAAGCTCTCCTCGATGATGAAGTCTCCGGACATGAGGGGGATCTTCCAGACCTTGCGCCCGAACAGATCCACCTGCTTCTGGAAGCCGTCTCCATACCAGCTCTCCTTCTTGCCGGTATCAAACTGCTTTTCTGCCTCCGGCATGCCGCTAAAAGCAGCGGCGGTTGGCGCAGTGAGCACACACTGTCCCACCCGGAAGAGCAGCGAGTTTTCCAGGTTCTTGTAGCTCATATTGCAGATCAGGATATTGACCCCCGGCCTGCCGTCCGGAGTCTCCTCTCCGGGAACAGTGCATTCTATGCCCGCCTCTGCCGGGCATCCTATCACCGAGGTGCCAAATCCGGTTGCCTCCTGAGCGGCAACCATGGCCCAGTGCTCGGTAACTGCTGTGATCGTAACCCTGGCCACCTTTATGGGAAAGCCCTCGGCAAAGGTGTCCTCTATTGTAACTCCATTGATCTCCATATCATCCCCATCCTGTCTTTTCTACTCTGGATTGTAAACCGCAAGATCAAAACCCGTACCCTGTTCACCCGGCGTTTCCAGGGCTGCCGCGGCACAGACCGGCCTCTCCAAAGGAAGATCAAAGGCCCGGCGGGCGATCTCTTCCCCACTTTGACCGCTCAGGGCTACGGCCTCAAAGTCGGTCTTCTCATATGTGGCCACCATATGGGCTATACCATCTTTCAGGTCGAACTGCCTGACCCGAAACTCCTCTTTCCTGGCTATGCCCAGCCACCCCACCTTTCCCTGCACCACTCCGGCAATGCGGGGTGTGTCCAGCTCATCTCTCTCGTAGCCGTAAGCGACAAGGCTGATGGCCAGAGCATCCAGGGGCTTTCCTCCGTCCTCGATCCTCTCCATGATCATATCCGCCTGGGTGCCATTGGCCACCACCGCCGTGGCTTCGCCAATCCGGATGCAGTTGTAGGCGATGTAAGGATTCCGGGCCAGGTCGGCAGGATCAAGAGGCGAGACCAGAATGCTTCTGCCCCTGACCTCTGCCCTTCTATTGGGAAAAGAGCGGGAGGAGACTCTGTAGGCTGCAAAGCTCCTCTCCTCGCTGCGGCCTATGGCCACGATTCGGCCCACGTACATATCTAGTCAACCAGACCGTACTTGGCCATATTATCCTCTGCCATACCCTTGATCTGGCCCAGCATATCGGCACACTCCGTCTTCTTGAAGAGGTGCTTGTATCTGCCCTGCAGCTTGAGATACTCCTCCACCGGCTTGGGCCGGCGGATCTTCTTGACTGCTACCAGCTTGCCGTTCTCGTACTCCAGCAGCGGCCATAGACCGCTCTCCACTGCCAGGCGGGCCAGCTCGATCATGGTGCCGGCATCGAATGTCCAGCCGGTGATGCAGGGGGCATTGACCTGGATATAAGACGGTCCATTGATCTCCAGTGCTCTCTTCACCTTGCGGCGCAGATCCACGGGATAGGCCACCGAAGCTGTGGCCACGTAGGGAACCCCATGGGCTAAAGCTATGGCCGGCATGTCCTTCTTGGGCCGGGGATTGCCCTGGCTCTGGCTTCCGGAGGGAGTGGTGGTGGTGTGCACGCAGAAGGGGGTGGAGCCGCTTCTCTGAACGCCGGTGTTCATGTAGGCCTCATTGTCGTAGCAGACATAAAGGATCTTGTGGCCCCGCTCGAACATGCCCGAGTTGGAGCCCATGCCGATATCGAATGTGCTCCCGTCTCCGCCGATTATCACCACGTTGGTGTCCTTTCCCCGGCGCTTGAGCATGACCTCCACTCCGGAGGCCACGGCAGACTGGTTCTCGAATAAGGAATGAAGCCACGGCACACACCAGGCGCTCTCCGGGAAGGGGGTGGTGGTGACCTCCAGGCATCCCGTGGGAGAGACCACGATAGTGTTCGGCCCCGCCGCATCCAGGACCAGCCGGATGGTGGTGGGCATGGCGCATCCT
>Ga0116149_1004025_pt1 | contig 14760 bp, 12 predicted proteins | sample AD_UKC057_MetaG_FD_89787 | JGI IMG/M metagenome (GOLD analysis project Ga0116149, IMG submission 89787) | Active sludge microbial communities of municipal wastewater-treating anaerobic digesters from USA - AD_UKC057_MetaG | ecosystem: Engineered > Bioreactor > Anaerobic > Digestate | place: USA... | reverse complement strand
GGGTGCGATCAGGGGCGAAAGTGTGAAGCGACATTAGTCGGTAAAGGAATCGCCAAGGACACAAGGCCCGGCTGAAAGCGCTTCGGGAAAGGGAGGACTCGGAGCAGTAGGATCTGCGAAAGCCTGCTCCGCGTTGCTGAGGGACCCAGCGCATCCCCCCCGAAGTGCGCCGTACGGTGTCGCTACAACCCGAGATACGCCCGCCTTATCTCAGGGTTCTCAAGTAGCTCGCGACCAGTGCCGCTCATGGCGACCCTGCCTGTTTGGAGCACATAGGCTCTGTCGGCCATGGCAAGGGCCTTTTCCACCTTCTGCTCTACCATGAGCACTGTCACGCCGCGGTCTCGGATCTCGCGCAGAACCTGGAGCACTCGGTCTACCATCGTCGGCATGAGCCCCAGCGAGATCTCGTCTACCATGAGTAGCTTCGGCCGCGACATCAGTCCTCGTCCCACGGCGAGCATCTGCTGTTCGCCGCCTGAGAGGGTTTCCGCCTTCTGGGTGCGCCTATTGTGCAGCACGGGAAAGACTTCGTACACGTCCTGAAGTGTTTGGGCTACGGTGGACTGCTCCCGGACTATATGTGCGCCAAGGAGAAGGTTGTCTTCGACGCTCATTTTTGCAAACACGCGTCGGCCTTCCGGGACGTGAGCTACTCCTAAAGATGTAATCTCGTGTGCCCGCATCGACTGTATGGGCTTGCCGAGAAACTCGACCGCGCCTTCCATGGGCCGGATCAAGCCCGACACAGCTCGGAGAAGAGTGGTCTTGCCGGCGCCGTTCGACCCGACGACCGCCACAATCTCTCCCTGCCCGATTTCGAAATCCACTCCGAATACCACCGGCACTCCATCGTAACCCGCCTTAAGCGATTTAACCTGCAACATTGTAGGTGTCCCCCAGATACGCCCTTATCACTCTCTCATCCGACGCGACTTCTTCGGGCGTCCCTTCCATGATCTTGCGACCTGAATCGAGCACTACCACGCGGTCGGATATGGGCATCAATGCCTCCATGATGTGCTCTACCACCACAAGAGTCAGGCCGTCTTCCTTAAGACGCAGGCACAGGTCCATTGCCTCCCTGATCTCGGTCTGGTTCAGCCCTGCCATTGTCTCGTCCAGCATGACTAGGCGCGGTTTCGTCGCCAGCGCCCTCGCGATCTCCAACCTCTTCTTGTCGGCGATTGTGAGGCTGGCTGCCAGTTTGTCGCGCAGAGGTCCGAGCCCTGTGAGCTCGATCACTCGGTCCGCCGTTGCCAGGGCGTCCTTGGCGCTCCTCGTCTCGACAAACGAAGATGTGACTACGTTCTCCAAGACGGTCATATCGCGGAACGTGTGTACTATCTGGAACGTACGTACAAGCCCGAGGCGGGCGATGTCGAATGGCGCCCATCGGGTGATATCGGCGCCCAAGAACCGGACTGATCCTGCGGTGGGCTGCAGAAATCCTGTAACGCAGTTGAAGCAGGTGGTCTTGCCGGCGCCGTTCGGTCCGATAAGGCCCACGATCTCCCCCGGGAACACGTCGAAGTCAATGTCCTCATTTGCCGCCAGCGATCCGAATTTCATAGTCAGTCCTTTGACCTCAAGCAGAGGCTTTCGCGTCTCGCATGCTCCTGTCGTCACCGCCCATACCTCCCTTCTGCGCGCGGCGCCCGAACGACTTTATGAGGCCGATTATCCCCTGAGGCTGGAAACACGCCACAATGACTATCAGGGCGCCGAATATGATCAGGTCCACCCCGCGACCGGTTCCTCCGAAGACGATGCGGGTGTACTCCGACAGAGGTATGAGGATGGCCGCGCCGAGAACAGGCCCCCACACTGATCCTAGTCCGCCCAGGACGGTGAGGAGTACGATCTTCATTGATATCGTCATCGAGAAGACCATGAACGGGTCGATGTACAGGATGTACTGGGCATATACTGACCCTGCTATGGACGTTAAGCACGCGCTCGCAACCATTGCCATGAGCTTGTTCTTGGAAGGGCTAATCCCTATCGCCATGGCGGCCTCTTCGCTTCCGCGTATGGCGCGAAGGAAGAACCCAAATCTGGACCTCGCGATGTAGTGGAACACGAACGCGCTAAGTGCGAAGACGGCGATGCTGATGTAGACGTACGGAAGCTTGGATGAGTGAAACTGGAACGTCGCCAGGCCCTCCGCCGCTACTGGTATTGAGATGCCGGTTGCGCCCTCCACCCAGCTCCAGCTGACGAAGAGCTGAAAGACTATTTCCGCCACAGCCATGGTGGCAACAGCAAAGTAGTGGCCTCTGAGCCTGAACACCGGGTAGCTTACCACAAGGCCGAGAACGCCGGCCGAAGCAGCGCCGACAATCAGGCCAAGCCATGGGCTTGCGCCGAGCCGGAAATAGGCCACGGCTGAGGCATAGGCGCCTATGCCGAAGAAGCTTGCGTGGCCGAATGAAGTCTGGCCGGCGAGCCCGGTGATGATGTTCCATGCCTCTCCCAGCGATGCATAGATGAGGAACATGACCATGACATGATGTATGTTCACATCCCCTGTCACAAGCGGCAGGAGGCACAAGACGCAGATGAGTCCGATCAGTCCGTTTCGTTCACGCGCGGCGGCTTTGTTCATCGCATCCACCTCGTCACCATCCGAATAGTCCCTTCGGGCGCACCTGCATGACCAGCAGATATATAAGGAACACAACGGTATACTTGAACTGCGTCCCGAGGTAGAAACCTCCGAGCGCCTCGGCAAGCCCCATGATCACGCCGGCCTGCAACGCTCCGCTGATGTTCCCGAATCCGCCCAAAGCAACTATCACGAAGGCAAGTGTACTGTACAGAGCTCCCGATTCGGGGTACACAGGAAAGAATGTCGAAAGTAGAGCGCCGGCAACTCCTACGCAGGCCCCACCTAGACCGAATGTGAAAGCGTAGACTCGGTCGGCGTCTATCCCCATGAGTTGGGCCGCGTCGCGATCCAAAGACGTGGCCTGGATTGCCCGGCCCATCCGTGTACGGCTGAGGAAGTAGAACACGGCCAGTGTCATCAAGATGCTCCCGATCGCGGCGGCCAGTTGCGGCAGGCCGATCACCAGAGGGCCGATAAGCAGCCGCTTGTTGCTGAGGATGGTCTCCGGAAGATACCTGTAGTTTGCGCTCCACAGGAACTGCGCCATGTTCCTCAGTACAAGGCTCCATCCGAACGTGGCGAGAAGCGCGGTGAGCCCCGGTGCATCGACCACCCGCTTGATTATCACCTTGTACGTGAGATACCCTAGCAGGAAAATGATTGCCGTCTCGATGGGCCACGAGAACAGGGGGTCTATACGGAAGAGAGAGTGCATCCAGTACGCGGAGTACATGCTCAACATGAGAAACTCGCCGTGAGCGAAGTTGATGACGTCCATCACGCCCCAGATCAGCCCGAGGCCCACTGCCACGAGGCCATACACCGATCCCATGATCGCTCCGCTCACTATCAGCTGGGGAAGCAAGGAAAGCAAACAATCACCCCCGAGTAGAGCCGCTCCCGCCTGCCGACGCTCTGGGCGACAGACGGAGCGGCCCAAGGTCGCTTTACTACTGTTGCGCTGTCATGCTGCTATCGCTTGTTCCACGCGGGGAAGGCAGGAACGGCCTCGGCGGTCTTGAACTCCACTGGCCATACCGCTTCGTATACGCCGTTAAGCACCTGGACCATCACAGAGGCAGAGAACTCGTTCTGGCCTTTGTCGTCGAACTTGATCTTGCCGGATACGAAATAGGGCGCGTCAAAAGTCTTTGCCCTGAGGACATCCAGTACCTTGTTGGGATCGGTCGTGCCGGCCTGGTTGATAGCGTCTGCGATTACGAGGGCGGAGGAGAAATCTTCAATAGTTGGCCCGTCAATATCAACGCCCGCCTTGGGGAAGTACATGTCGTTGATCTGACGCGTTATCTTCATCCTGCCGAAGAGACTGGGCGCCGTAGCGTTGGAACCGGCGAAGAAGTTGGCGTCGCGTCCAAGGTTCACTACGAACATGGGATCCTGGAACCCGCCGCAGTAGTTGAGAACCGCCTTGGGGGTGATGTCGTACTCACGGTATTTCTTGACGAACTGCGTGATGTCGGCGATATATGACGCATGGAAGATTGCGTCAAGTTTAGCGGCCTTAATGCGCTGCACTTCGGTGTCGACGTTGGATACGACTGCAGGGTACTTCACCCTTGCCACAAGGTCGAAACCATCGGCCTTGTACGTCTTGATCCACTTATCTACCATCTCGGCAGCGTGAACCCCGTACTCGTTGTCGATGAAGACCACGCCAACTCGCTTGATGCCCGCGTTATTCTCGCGATTCAGGAAGTTCAGGTAATCGAAGAAGAACTTCGTCTCCATATCGTCGTTCGGAGCGATGCGCATGAACCACTTGAGCCCGCGCTCGGTCAAAGCTGCGGAGCTTGACGATCCGGCTATGAACGGGATGCCGTACCTTTCAGCCACTTGGCTTGCGGGTTTCGTAGCTGAACTCTGGTAGCAACCTATCAGGGCCACTACCTTCTCGTTTTGGATCAGTCGCTCCGCTTCAGACTTCGCGATCTCCGGGTTCCCCTGGTGGTCTGCAAAGACGAACTCCACGCGCGCTCCTCCCAGGTTTGGAAGACCGGTGGTGGCGGCAAGCGGCAGGTTCATCTCGGGACGTGCATTGTTGATGATCTCCTGAGCGACCTCCACTGCGTACTTCAGCTTGACTCCGGTAGCAGCGGCAGCGCCGGTAAGTGGGAAGATCACGCCGATCTTCACTACCGGCGCAGGAGGCGCGGCAGCAATGGGTCCGCCGACGGAGCACACGGCCATCAGTGTGGCCACGATGATATACAGAGACATGGATGCGAAACGTCTCCTCATGGTATTACCTCCCTGAAGTGAGATTTGCGGCTAGAGCACGTCTACCTTCTTCGAGCCAGCCTGATGATCCTCTTGAGAAATGTCGGAGAAGGTAGAGAGGAACCGAGATATGCGACACAGATGCGCTAGGGCAATCAACTTCTCTGACGAGGCGGTGGGGAATGACAGGGGTTCCTGCCGATGAATTACCATACCGGTTGAAAGCTCATGTTCGTCGACTGCTTAAGCCTCGTGATCATGTTGAGCATCGGATGTAGCAAAGCGTTCACATTCGATTCACATTTCCGGCAGATGGGTCTCGGGATGCTACCTGACACAACCCGGCGGATCGCCACACCAGACAGAAGCCCGCGAGAAGGACCAACGTTACCATGAAACCGCCTTCTGGGCCGTATGCGCCGCCTGCGAGGAACTCGTTGTGACTCGATGCGACGGTGTAGACTCCGTGAACCTGTGTGCCGCTGACAGGAAAGCCCAAGACGTGCCCCTCGAAGTAGTTCCAGGCGACATGGTATCCCACGGGCATCCACAGGTTGCCGCTTCTTACGAACATGTACGCAAAGAGGCCTCCAGCAAGGAGAGTATTCACCAGACCCAATAGCGAGGCATTGGGGTTCAGCACGTGAAGGAGCGAAAAGAGGAGTGACGATGCAACAGCGGAGGTCCGAAGATTCCACGTCTCGGCCAGGGCGGAGATGATATATCCTCTGCAGAACAGCTCCTCCGAAAAACCTACAAAGGAATGGAGAATCAGGCCTGACAGCAAGCTGCACGAGATCTGGGGATGACATAGACCCTGTTCTAGCGTGATGGCCTCTAGGGCGAGCAGGAAGGCGAAGACCGCGCTCATCGAACCGGCGCCGAGCGCCAGTCCATAGATGAGGTGCCGACGACGTGCGCGGAGAGCCTTGTGTCCCATGTCGCGGACAGCTTTCTTGTCAATGAATGCTAGGGTCAGGAGGGTAGCTAGTATGAGCGAGGTTGGCGGGATAAGGCTTGCGGCCAGCTGCAACAGGCTGTTGGGCTCCAGACTGGGTTCCGTTGCGCGCGGCAAAGCAGCAAGCAGCATGGATCTGAGCACTGAGTAGATGATCAGCACAACTACAACTCTCCACCCGGGCCGGAGCCGCCCCTTTTCGCTCACGAAGAGTCGCTTCAACTCTGTACCCCCTTGAGTCGCATTGAGGCTCGAAATGCGTCATCACGCACTCTGATGAATGGTTCGCCGGGATAGCCATCGCTTCCTGTCGGCCTGCCATACATTGACCATATCACAACATTTCGAGCCTCCGCTGGAAGGAATCCCGGCGAGCACGCCGAACCACTCATCTGAAGTTAATTCATTGACACTACAAAGTCGACAACTCAACAACGGCGCCTGGGCAATAGCTATCTCAGGCGAGCTTTCGAGTTGCCTTCATGCGCCAGTCAACACGCCAGATATCGCTATAGCGCGACGTCAGTGTGGCGCCTATCGGGCAATTCCTACAGTAACAGAAGAAAGTCCACTACAAGAAGAGTACCTGCCGCTCGGCAGTATCGAGGGGGGTGGAGCTGAGGCAAACGCCTCGCTGGAAGGATCCTCGGAACGGGTTTGCGCACCGTGGTGTTGTGGGCAGCGTCCGTCGGTTTGCTTTGTGCTTGCGCTCGTCCGGTTCTCAAGTCTTCATGAGAGGGAGGTACCGCAATTGCGTAGGTATGCTTTGGCTGTCTTGTGCCTTGCGGCCGTTCTCTTCGTCTGCAGCATGGGAGCGGCAGCAGCTAAGGAGACTCTCAACGTAATCTACATGGCCCAGGCGGGATACCAGCCAGACGACATCCGGGACATGGCGGATCTGTTCGAGTTTCTTACCGACACTAAGGTCAACATCACCTTCGTGAAGTACGATGAGCAGCATGAGAAGATCATCGCGTCTGCGGTCGCGCCGGTAGCGACCTATGATGTGATCCTCCTTGACCTGATATGGACGGCGGAATTCGCTTCGAAGAAGATGGTAGTACCGCTTGATGACAGGATAACGGCCGACATACGAAAGGACATCGCGCCTGCGATCATGGACGCTTTTGTGTATGACGGCAAGACATGGGCGATGCCCTTCCTCGCCAACTTCCAGCTGTTCTTCTATAACATCGACATGATCAAGAAGGCCGGATTCGCGGGCCCGCCCAAGACCCTCGAAGAGATGGTTGATCAGATGAAAGCGATGAAGTCCAAGGGCATCGTGAAGTACCCCTGGACTGATTCGTGGAACCAGAAGGAGGGGCTGGTGTGCGAGTTCGTCTGGCTCACCGGCGCCTTTGGCGGCGATACCTTCGACGATAAGGGTCGACCCATATTCAACCAGGGCCCCGGGGTGCAGGCCCTTGAGTTCATGGTCAGCCTGCTGAAGGAGGGGCTTGCCAGCCCCAAGTGCCTTACGAACGATGAAGATGCGGCCAAGGACGATTTCATCTCCGGCAACGCCGCTTTCACCACCAACTGGACATTCCAGTATGCGCTCATGAATGATCCGGCCATATCAAAGGTTGTTGGACAAGGTCAGATGGGCCTGATACCTGTGGCGAAGAGCCAGGTCGCCAAGGCCGAAACAGCATCGGTCAGCGGGTTCCAGGGAGCGGCGATCATGGCCAACTCCCGTAAGAAGGACCTGGCATGGCAGTATGTGCGGTTCATCACGAGTCCTCTGGTTCAGCGTTCTTACCTGCAGGAGATGCCGGTCTGGACATCCGTGCAGACCAGCGCATATGCCAGTATGATGGACAAGACCATGCCCCTGAAGGCCAAGGAGATCGCAGCGGTGCATCACAGGCCCAAGGTGCCGCCGTATCCAGAAGTGTCTTCCATCCTTCAGAGGTACATACACACTGCCCTGCAGATGAAGATGGAGCCCAAGGCGGCGCTGGATAAGGCGCTCGAAGAGATCAATGCGGTGATGTCCAGGAAGTAATCAGGAGATCGGAGGCCATTCCAGGCCTGGCTCGCGCCCGCCTGGGGTCAGCCCGGATTGGCCCGAGCTGGCTGATACGGTTGGGCCGCGCCGGGCCTGGGCGCTCCGGTCGGCGATGGCGGCGCAGTCGCCGCTGCATGCCCGTGTACACGAATAGGAAGTCTCGCGGGAGGTCGTCGCGATGGTTTCACACGCTCGCGAACTCGATGACCATAAGCTCGCCAGGCGACTTCTGGCGCCGAGTGTGATTCTGATCATCCTGGTGGTGATCGCCCCGCTCGTGTTCGCCTTCGTACTCAGCCTCCATGAGGCCGAGCCCATGGTGGGCGGTATCGAGATGAAGCCTGTGGGGTTCTCGAACTACGCCCATTTCCTCACCAAGTCCGGCCTGTTCTGGCCATCTGTACGTGTCACGATATACTTCACCATCGTGTCCCTGCTGATTGAGCTCGTGCTGGGGATAGCGATGGCGCTCGTCCTCGATGCCGACTTTCCGGGCAGGTCGTTCATGCGGGCGATAATCCTGATTCCGTGGGCGCTGCCTACGGTAGTGAACGCGAGGATGTGGGAGTGGATATTCTCGGGATCCAAGTACGGCGCGCTGAACGGGCTCATGAAGGTACTCCGTATCTTCCCCAGCAGCCATGATGCCGTATGGCTGGGGTTCGACGTTCCACTCGGCGGGGTACCTGTGGTCGGGCCGTTCTTGAGGTGGCTTGGGGTGACCAGTGCCCTGAACATGATCATCGTCGCCGACACGTGGAAGGTGACGCCGCTCGTGGTCCTCCTGGTTCTTGCTGGTCTTCAGACGATCCCCGACAGTCTTTACGAGGCTGCCACTGTGGATGGGGCAGGGTTCTTCAGAAAACTCAGGCTGATAACCCTTCCGCTGCTCAAACCGGTGATCCTCGTGATACTGGTCCTGCGCACCATGGAGCTTTTCCGGGTGTTCGACATCATCTATATCATCATGCAGTACTCGATCAGAGTCGTAGGCATCCTCACATACGAGATCGGGATGAAGTTCCTCCATTTCGGGCAGGGCGCTGCGCTGTCTTTCCTGATCGCTCTGTTCATCCTGGGTCTTGCCGTGTTCTATGTACGTCTTTTCTACACCGACGGCGAGCGGTAGCATCGGCCATCATGCGGATTGGGTTTGGAGGGACGTGAGATGCGCTGGAGTGCCGCGTATGTGATCAAGCGTATCAAGAGGATAGGATTGCTCCTTGCCGTCCTGGCCATAGCGGTGTGGACGTTGGCGCCAGTGGCCTGGCTCGGGATATCGAGCATAACGCCGTACAACGAGCTGATATCAGACAGGCAGACTCACTGGCTACCCCAAAATCCAACTCTAGCCAACTATCGGGTGATGTTCGACGTATCGCGACAGACGGGCGAACGGTTCGTGTACGCCCTGCGAAACAGCATGATAATCGCCTCGTCGGTCACGGCTGTGTGCCTTGTGGCCGGTACGTTTGCCGCTTATGCCCTGGCGCGGCTGCCCGTTCGAGGAAAGCATGTGGCGGTGCTTGGGCTGATGTCCATCAGGATGCTTCCCACCATCGCTCTGGTCATACCGTTCTTTGTGATCACGTCGTACATTGACTATGCGTTTCTCAACATGGGCTGGGAGTTCCACCTGTTCGATACCAAACTGAACCTCGTGATTCTGTACACCACATTCATACTGGGGTTCGTAATCTGGATAATGAGAGGTTTCTTCCTGACGATCCCGGCTGAACTCGAGGAGGCGGCGAGGATTGACGGGTGCACCAGGGTGCAGGCGCTTTTCCGCGTGTTACTGCCGCTTTCCGCGCCCGGGCTCGTGGCCACGGGCATACTTGCATTCCTCTCTGCGTGGGACGAGTTTCTGTTGGCCCTCATTTTCACCCGGTCGACTAATGCGGCCACACTGCCGCTCTTCATCGCCGAACTCGGAAGCCAGTACATCACGGCCTATGATCAGATTTCGGCGGCAGGGATGATGGCCGCGATACCTCCAGTGCTGCTCGCCCTGCTCTTCCAACGGTTCATTGTGCGCGGGCTCACCGCGGGGAGTGTTAAGGGCTGAGCCCGTGTGAGGCGAGCTGGCGGGGGGCGGGGCGAGACTCGGCGACGCGGCGCTGCGCGATGCCCGAGACACTGGAGGAGACTGCCCGGCTAATGGCGAAACCTAGCCTCGCGGAGGGAGCTTGGGCAAGTTGAACTATACCAAACGGATGTCTGACGAGGCTGCGCGTAAGGGCAACCAGAAGCTGGTCAAAAGCATCAACCGCAGCATAGTGCTGAACATCGTCCGTGAGCACGGGCCGGTGTCACGAGCAGACGTGTCGCGGCTGAGCCAGTTCTACCCGGCTACAGTCTCGTCCATTGTGAATGATCTCATAAGCGAGGGTTTCGTGCGCGAGGCCGGGCTCGGCGATTCCACCGGCGGGCGGCAGCCAGTGATGCTTCAGCTCGACCGAAGAGCCGGCATATCCTGCGGGGTCTCGATTGGGGTGGACAGACTTCGGGCATGCGTATCCGATCTAGATGCCCAGGTCCTTACGTCAGAGGAAGCGTCCCTGGATTGGGGGCAGGGGCCAAGGCGATGTATGCCGGCAGTGACTGGCGTCATACGGTCTGCGCTGGGCCAGGCTCAGGTTGATCCCGACAGGATCCTGGGCATCGGCGTTGTCTATCCCGGACCAGTGGATGCCGAATGCGGTACGATACTGGCATCTCCGCACATGCCCGGCTGGGGCGGGTTCGCTCTGAGGGAGGCGATGGAGGCCGAGTTCAGCCTGCCGATTTTGGTGGACAATGACGCCAATGCGGCGGCGTGGGGCGAGAAATGGTTTGGGGCCGCACAGGGCCGCTCAGACTACCTATACGTTATGGTCGACTACGGGCTCGGTGGCGGGATCGTCATCGACGGGCAGCTCTACCGCGGAAGGAACGGCGGGGCGGGCGAGTTCGGCCACATGACTGTGGACGTCGACGGCCCGCAGTGTAGGTGCGGGAATTTCGGGTGCCTCGATGTGATGGCGTCTGCCGGAGCCATAGTCGACAAGTTGGTCGGCGGCGTAAAGCGTGGGGCCAGAACCAGTTGCGTTGGGTTGTGCGGCGGACAGGTGGATGATATCACCATCGATGTCGTGCTGCAGGCAGCGGGTGAGGGGGATGCGCACGCCCAGGCTGTGGTGGAGGAGGCGGGCAGGTACCTAGGCATAGGCCTTGCCAGCCTGATCAACTGGTTCAACCCCGAACTCATAGTGCTCGGCGGGAGGCTGCCCCTTGAGAGCACGCTCTATTTCCAAAGCGCGACCGAGACTGCTAAGCGCCGCGCCTGGTCGGCGCTGGGTCGGGATGTCAGCATCGTTTTGTCGTCGTTGGGGCCGGACGCTTGCATGATAGGAGCGGCAAGCCTGGTCCTTACCAGAGTATTCGCGCCGCCGAGCATAGCTGCGTATGCGTGAGGTTGGCCTCTCGCAGAGCCGCGGGGCGCCGTGTGGGGCCGGGCGAGGCAGCGTAACGCTGTGCGGCGGCATTCGGGAGGGATCGTCATGGGACGCGACCGCCCCAACGCGGGTCCTCTGCTGTTCGGTTCGGCGCCCGGCGTGGTCTTTCGCATGCTACTTGAGTTGTTGCTCGTGTTGATTCTTCTCGTGCTACCGACGGCGCTGACGATTGCACTGCCCGCATCCGCAGCGACCGCTGCCGCCGGCGGGCGCTCGGGCGGCGCCAAGCTCAACGTGATCTACATGGCGCAGGCAGGATATCAGCCGGAGCAGTTCCAGCAGATGACGCGGGAGTTCATGAGCCGGTACGGCATCGAAGTCGCAGCTAACATCGTGCGGTACGACGAAGAGTACCAGAAGATCGTGACCTCGGCCACGTCGACCGTGGCAACCTATGATGTAGTCCTTGTCGATCTCATATGGGTCGCGGAGTTCGCTGAGAAAAACTACCTAGTCCCCTTGGGAAAACCCCTGCTGTCTCAGCTCGACCTGGATGTCTCTCCCGCCATCAAGCGCGCGTTTGAGTACAAGGGACGGGTGTGGGCGATGCCGTTCCTGGCCAACATCCACTTCCTCTTCTACAACCAAGACATGCTCCGCCGCGCCGGGTTCAGCGATCCCCCAACGACCATCGAAGAGATGGAAACCCAAATGCGCGCGATCAAGAGTAGGGGCATCACCAAGTACCCATTCATGGCGTCCTGGAACCAAAAAGAGGGCCTGGTATGTGAGTATGTATGGCTTCTCGGGGCGTACGGCGGCGAGCTTTTTGGCCCGGACGGCGACGTGCTTTTCAACCGTGGCCCCGGGGTGCAGGCTCTCGAGACCATGGTGAGGTGGGTCCGTGGCGGGTTGGCTAACCCGCTGTCACTCACAGCCGATGAGCTGCTCGTCCGGGATGTGTTTATTGACGGCAAGGCTGCCTTTGCCCCCAACTGGACGTTTCTCGACTCCATAATGAACGACCCGACTGTGTCCAAAGTCGCAGGCAGGTCCGGCATCGCCCTTCTGCCCGTGTCTGCTGACACTCGGAACCGGACAGGGCAGATCTCCTCGTCGGTCAGCGGGTTTCAGGGACTGGCCGTGATGGCCAATTCCCTTCGCAAGCAGGAGGCATGGCAATATGTGGAGTTCATGACAGGCCCGGACATGCAGAAACGCTTCTTGCAGGAGGTTCCTATCTGGACCTCGCTCCAAATCAGCCCGGAATTGCGCCAGGATGACCCGTCGCTTGGTCTCAAGGCTGAACAGATGAACTGGCTTCACCATAGGCCCAAGCTCGCAAGGTATCATGAAGTCTCCGCCGTACTCCAAAGGTCCATTCACAGCGCGCTGGAGGGCAATGTTCTGCCCCAGCAGGCTCTCGACACCGCAGCGGAGCGGATCCGATCTTTGCTATAGCGAGGTTTTGCACGTGAGCGCGAGGAGTATGAAGCGCGGCGTGCCTGTAGCACGCCGAGTGCGCAATGGGTTTTCGGCCGTCATCTGGTCTTCGCTGGTTGTCAGCGTCCTCACGTTCTATGCCGTAGCCAGCTTGACTTCCGTCCTCCACGGAATCAACACTTACGATGTGTCATCCATGCAGCTCGGCGGGGAGATATCCAAGAAGATATACCAGACCACCAGCAATGTGTACCAGACCATGGCCGGAATGGGCAGGATCGAAAGGCCCGCCGATCAGCTCAACGAGGTCAAGATGTTGCTGGGTAGCATGCGTCAGCTGCTCAGCGGACGAGCGGGCGCAAGCGAGCGGGAAGTGCTGCTGACGCTGGACGACATCGATGAGTCGGCTGGGGAGTACACGGACGTTCTGGTGCAGATGCAGCATGAGACCGATCCGGACCAGCTGTACCTGCTTCTGAGAGCGCTCTCCGGCAAAGGCGAGTGGCTGATAAGCCGAGCGGAGCATGTGCAACTCAGAATATGGGAACAGATTGGGCCGAGGCTTGCCAGGGCTGAGCGTTTTGCGGCCATGCTGGAACTGGCTGTTGCTGCGGCGTTTGCCTTTACGTTCGTCTTCGGCGTAATCGTGTCAAGATCCATCTCCCGGACTCTCGCTGAAACGTCCATGCAGATCCGGCGCGCGGCTGAGGCTACCCGGGAGGAAAGTGAGCGATCCGCCCGGGTGTCGGCAGACATGGAAAGCTCGGCGGAGCAAACTCAAGAAGCGCTTCAGAGTGTGTTGGGAGCGTTCCACGGGCTACTTGCGACCAGCCAGGTTTCGAGCGAAGCGTCGCTGAGAATCACCGGGCAGATGGAGATGGGCGCAAGGGCAGCGCGGGCGCTGGCTGAGCGCACAATGGTCACCGCTAGGGCTGCGGACAGGACCCAATCAACAGTATCCGCTCTCGGTATAAGGCTTACGTTCGCCGGCACAGCTTTGCACAACACCGTTGCCATGGTGCGAAGCAACCTCAAGGTAGCCATCCAAGCAGGCGAACGTGCAGAGAGGCTACAGGAGCAGATGGACCGGATCGATGCGGCTTTGCAGAGTATAACCAAGATAGCTGACCAGACCGAGCTGATAGCGCTCGACGCACGGATCGCGTCCGCCCGGGAAGACGAGAATGGGCTTGAGTTCGGGCGGGTGGCAGGCGAGATCGGCAGCTTGGCGCAGATGGCCGCCGGGACCTCGCTCCAGGTGAGGGGACTGGTTGATGGGATTAAGGCCTCTACAGTTGACGTGGCACGTGCGCTGGAAAACTCCATGGAGCGAATTCAGAACCTGCTCAACCAGGCGGCTGCAGTGGAAGACGTGTTTCGCGAGATTCACTCTTCATCTGGCGACATCATTGCTCTCATGGACGAGGTCAAGGATGCCGCTAATGCCGGCGCGGGCGAGGCCGACCTCGTGCAGACCTCGATGTCGGACATCCTGGATTCTGCCAGGGTCGTGGCGTCGCAATCCGGTGAGCTTGCCGAGAGAATGCAGGAAGTCGTGGAGCGCGCCACCGCGGCAGTGAGCGCCAGCGAGGTTGTGGCGTGCGGCATAGCCAGCCAGGCCCAGTCGGCCGGCGAGCAGTCGCGCCTGGCGGGCCAGGTGACGCTGGAGCTGGCGCGGTTGACGGCGTAGGAGTTGGGGCGGGGAAGAAGGTTGCGACGAAGAAGCCGTGGAGTTCGTCAGAGTATTGCGGTAGAATGCGGGTACCGGCGAACATACGTTCGCGATCGCTGCGGCGGCTCTGCGTATGCTGTCTGCGGCGAAGTGAGGAGGTGTTCCATGGACCACCGCGTACTAGGCCGTACAGGGCTCAACGTCAGTGTTATCGGCCTTGGAACTGAGTATCTGTTTCACGTAGGTCGGGATGTCGTTGCATCTGTGGTTGGCGAGGCTGCTGATGCGGGCGTGAACTTCATCGACCTGCTGGGGGCTGAGCCCGGATACCGTGACAACTTCGGCGCTGCGCTCCGCGGCAGGAGGGACCGGTTTATCCTTCAGGGT
>Ga0116149_1004024_pt1 | contig 14763 bp, 7 predicted proteins | sample AD_UKC057_MetaG_FD_89787 | JGI IMG/M metagenome (GOLD analysis project Ga0116149, IMG submission 89787) | Active sludge microbial communities of municipal wastewater-treating anaerobic digesters from USA - AD_UKC057_MetaG | ecosystem: Engineered > Bioreactor > Anaerobic > Digestate | place: USA... | reverse complement strand
CGAGGAATCCCGCACCTGAGCCTCTATCGCCAGAGGCTTCCCCGCGGGGGCGGAAAGGACCGGCTCGTGGACGACCGTGGGTGCATCCTGGTCCGCCGAGGCCGGCCGGACCGGATACTTCGGCGCCGGCGCGGTTCCGCGGCGGCCGGGTGGGCGTCCTTTGCCCGCCTTCAGGTCCGCCAACTTTCGTTCCAGGTCGCCCAGCCCCTTTTCCAGGGCGCCCAGTTCATCGCGCCAGTGCCCGCAAAGGTCGGCGGAACGGACCCCCATCTGCAGGTCGTCGGCGTAGACGTCTCCGGCCGCGGCGACCAGCGTCCGCCAGGCCTCGACAGCGCCTCGTTCGTGACCCAATGCCGACTCCAGCGCGCCCGGGTCGCCGGTTCTTTCAAAGAGGCGATAGTTCACCGCCGCCGGAATCCGCCGCGAATGGAACAGGGCCAGGTTGGCCAGAATGGCCAGGTCGGTAGCCGTCGAGCGGTGCTCCTTGTTCGGTTCGCCCCCGGCGGCATCGCGGGCCTGCGCAAGCCGGGCCAGCACGTCCTGTGCCGTCCGGGCCAGCCACAGACTCGTCTGCTGCGGGCGGGTCTTGGCCGTCTGCCTGCCCTCCAGGAGAGTGACGGCCTCTTCGTCGAAGCTGGCGAACTGCTGCACGTCGCTGCCCTCGGCTTGCGCATAGGCGGGCAGCCCCCCCAGGCGCTGCTTCTCGGCCCAGCCGCGGGTCGTGGGGAAGCACCGGTACGGGTAGCAGGCCGCGACGATCCGCGGCAGGATCCAGCTCGCCCGATGCAGGGCCTCTTCCAGGTGCGCGCCCGCCCGGGCCCCGAAGCGACGGGCGAATTCCCGACGCCAGACCTCCTCAGGCGTCTGCGGGTTGTAGCCCATTCGCCCGAAGACCTGGAAGAAGTGCCAGTACCGCTCGAACTCGTAGTCGTAATAGCGGAACTCCGGTTTCAGCAACTCGAACGGCTTGGCCCCGTGAGGCTGGGCCTCCATCTTGGTCGCCAGCGGTTCGTTGACCTCGAACCCGTCCCCGTCATACAGATGCGTGCTGGCGGCAAAACGCCTTGCGAACTCCGGGTCGCCCCAGAGCAGCACCCGCGTCGTTCCTCCGTTCCACAGGCGCCAGTGGATCGGGTAGCGCCGGGGGTATCGCAGAAGGTCGGCATAGCTGTGGCGGCGATCGTGCTGGTTCTGGCGGTTGATGTGCGTGGGGTGAAACGGCATACCCATCTGCTCCATCCAGTACTTGGTGGTGATCCGAAGCCTCACGCCGCTGTCCAGGCCCGCCTGGATCACCGCATCCGGCAATCCCTTGGCCCGGGCGTCGAACCGGACATGCGGCGCCCGCTCCTTCATGATCTGGAAGACGGCCCGCCAGAAGGCCTCCTGCTCGCTCTTCTTCAGCCCCGACTCGTCGTGCATGCGGAACTGGATGCCGTCCACCTGCTTCACCCGGCGAAGGAACTCCGCGAGGGCAGCCGTCGTGTACGCGGTGAGGTTACGGGCATTCACGCCCCAGACCAGGTTCTCGGTGGGCTTGCCCGGGACCTCCCGGGAACCCGCGATCCCGCCTCCCTGGACCCCGCCGCGGTAGATGTGATCCCAGATCCCGACGGTCACGTCCAGCCCGCGCTCATGAGCCATCCGGATCAGACCGTTGAGGGCCTCCAGGTTGCGGCGCTGCTGCTGGGGGGTGATCCCCACCATATTCACGTCGGGAAACCCGTCAACGTCGAAGAAGTACGGATAGCACGGCGCCAGGAACCCGCCGTTCTCGTAACCGAAGACGATCACCAGCGAGTTGAAGCGATTGCCGGCCAGCATGTCCAGATACCGCGTCCAGTACCGTTGGTCATGGAAGCGGCTCTCCCAGTAGGCGCGGTTCATCGTGTAGAGCGAAACCGCTCGCTGAGCGCAGTCGGGCCGTTCCCGCGCCGGCTGAAGGTGGCCGAGAGGGTCCAGGGGGTCTTCGGCCCAGCCCACACGGTCGGCCACGTCAAGCAGCGCGTACATCAACCCTCGCGCGTCCGAGCCGACGACAACCCAGGCGGGCTTCTCCCGCCACCGCATGTTGTGGATAACCAGCGCCTCGGGACCTTGCGGGGCGGCTTGCCCGGCCGACGTGAGCAGCGATGCCGCCGGGCCGTCGTTCCCGGCCAGTCCCGCAACCACCAGGGTCTTGCCCCTGGCCGATCCAAGCGCCTCCGCCCGCTCCACGGCCACGCCCGCGCGTTTGAGTGCTTCGGTCAGTTTGGCCAGCCCGTGCTGGACCGGCGAAGGCGGATTCGCGTCGCTGACAATTGTGACCGAGGGTGGAATCAGGCCCGCGGCGTCCCTTCCCAACACGGCGCCCGGCAGGATCGCTCCCGACAGCACGATGAACCAACCCAATCGACTCCGCATACGGGTGCTCCTTTGCTCGCCGTATTCTACCCGTGTGGGCCGCCGATGAAAGAGCACGCCACGATTGCCCGCATACTGGGCCGATTACGGGGAGGGGCACAACGATCGTTTGCTATGCGCCCGCACGTCGGCCGCAGGCGGACCAGGTAACTTGCCCGCCAATACGTCCTCTTCAGCATCGTTATTCCCGACAGCGGACCCACTCTTCAGAAAACCCGAACAAGGAGCCTGCGCATGACCCGGCCCATCTCCGGCTCGTGTCTCGCCGTTATGGCAATCATCGCCGCCGTCTTGCTGCCCCTTGCCCCCCCGGAAGCAGGCGCCGATCAGCCCATGCCGCGCGTCCTGTGGTACACCCAGCCCGCCCGCAACTGGGAGACCGAGGCCCTGCCCCTGGGCAACGGCCGGCTCGGCGGCATGGTCTTCGGCGGGACCGGAAAAGAGCAAGTCCAGTTCAACGAAGACACGCTCTGGATCGGCGACGAGAAGGACACCGGCGCGTACCAGGCGTTCGGCGACTTCTTCGTCGAGCTGCCTCACGCCGACGCCGCCGACTACCGCCGCCAGTTGGACATCGCCCGCGCCGTCCACACGATCACCTACAAGATCGCCTCCACGTGCTACAAGCGCGAGTACTTCTCCAGCCGCCCCGCGCAGGTCATGGTCTTCCGCTTCACCGCCGACCGCAAGGGCGCCTACACGGGCACGATCACGCTGACCGACATGCACAAAGCCGCCGTCACCGCAGCCGGCAACCGCATCACGGCCAAGGGCGACCTGTCCGGCTTCGCCTACCGCGGCGGCAGCGGGCGGGGGACCAAGAACGTCTATTCCGTCGTCCTGGACTACGAGGCCCAGCTCCTGGCGGTCAACGAGGGCGGAACGCTCAAGGCGGAGAACGGCGCGATCGTCTTCGACGGCTGCGACGCCCTCACGATCTACCTGGCCGCGGGCACCAATTACCTCAACCAGCGCGGCAAGGGCTGGAAGGGCGAGCACCCGCACGATCGCATCGACGCCCAACTCAAGGCCGCCGCCGCCGTAGCGTACGACAAGCTCCTGAGCGACCACGTCCGCGACTACCAGGGCCTTTTCGGCCGCCTGAGCCTCGACCTGGGCGAGACCGACGCGACCGTTCGCGCCCAGCCCACTGACAAGCGGCTGGCCGCCAACAAGACCACGCCCGACATCGACCTGGAGGAACTGCTCTTCCAGTACGCCCGCTATCTGATGATCTCCAGCTCGCGCCCCGGCTGCCTGCCCGCCAACCTCCAGGGCCTGTGGAACAAGAGCAACTCTCCGCCCTGGCGGTGCGACTACCACAGCGACGTGAACCTCCAGATGAACTACTGGTTCGTCGACCAGGCCAACCTCTCGGAGTGCTTCGGTCCGCTGGCGGAGTGGATCTACTCCATCCGCGAGGTCCGGCGCGACGAGACGAAGGCGGGCCTGGGCAAGAGCGGCTGGGCCATGCACGCCGAGAACGGGGCCTTCGGCGGCAGCACGTGGAAGTGGTCCATTGGCGACGCCTCGTGGCTGGCCAACAACCTGTGGGACCATTACGCCTTCACGCTGGACCGGGACTACCTCCACGCGCGCTGCTACCCGGTGCTGCACGACCTGTTCGAGTTCTGGCGCGACCACCTCAAGGAGATCCCCTCGCCGGACGGCTCGGGCAAGGTCCTGGTCGCCCCCAACGGCTTCTCGCCCGAGCACGGCCCGCACGAGGACGGCGTGTCGTTCGACCAGCAACTCGCCTGGGACCTGCTGAACAACTTCGTCCAGGCGTCGGAGGTCCTGGGCGCCGACGCCGAGGAGCGCAAGCAGGCCGCCTCCATGCGCGACCGCCTCCTCGGGCCGCGGATCGGCAAGTGGGGACAGCTCCAGGAATGGATGGTCGACCGCGACGACCCGAAGGACCAGCACCGTCACCTCTCGCACATGATCGCGGTCCACCCGGGGCGGCAGGTCTCGCCCTTGACCACGCCCAAGCTCGCCCAGGCCGCCCGCGCCTCCATGAACGCCCGCGGCGACGGGGCCACCGGCTGGAGCAAGGCCTGGAAGATCAACATCTGGGCCCGCCTGCACGACGGAGACCGGGCGTACAAGCTCATTCGCAACCTCATAGCCGGAGGCGGGATTGTCACCAATCTGTTCGACACGCACCCGCCCTTCCAGATCGACGGCAACTTCGGCTACGCCTCGGGCGTATGCGAGATGCTGCTTCAGTCGCACATGGGGCACATCGACCTGCTGCCCGCCCTGCCCAAGGCCTGGGCGACCGGCCAGGTCAAGGGCCTCCGCGCCCGCGGCGGTTTCGAGCTGGACATCGCCTGGAAAGACGGCCGACTCACCCGTGCCGTCATCCGCTCCCTTAAAGACCAGCCCTGCCGCATTCGCCAGTCCGCCCCGCTCGCGGTCACGCAGGACGGCCGAAAAGTCCAGGCGCGCAGCGAAAACGGTTTCCTCAGCTTCGACGCCAAGCCCGGCCAGGAGTATGTGATCCTGCCGGAGAAATAGCGGCCCTCCGTCAGCCGGCCGTCGCTGCCGGCCCCGGCTGGGGGCTGGTCCGGTTGATCATCGTGTAGAGCACCGGCAGGATGATCAGCGTCAACGCAAGCGAGCTGACCAGGCCGCCGAAGATGACGGCCACCAGCGGCTTTTGCAGTTCGCTTCCCGATCCGGTCGCATAGACCAGGGGCAGCAGGCCCAGCAGCGTGGTGGCGGTGGTCATGACCAGCGGACGGATCCGCAGGTGGCAGGCCTGGGCCACCGCGTCGCGGGCGCTCGCCCCTTCGGACCGAAGCTGGTCCATGAAACTCACCAGCAACAGCCCGTTTTCCACGGCCACCCCCAGCAGGGCAATGAACCCGATGGAAGCCGAAACGCTGAGGTTGATGTCCAGCAGCCAGATGGCGGCGATCCCGCCGATGACCGCGAAGGGCAGGTTGGCCAGGATCAGGATGGCGCTCTTCACCGAGTTCAGCGAGGTGAACAGCATCAGGAAGATCAGGAAGACGGCGACGGGCACGAGGATCTTGAGCTTGCCCATGGCCCGCTGCTGGTTCTCGAACTGTCCGCCCAGGGCCAGGCGGTAGCCGGCGGGCATGGAGTTCTCGATGGAGGCGAGCTTTCGCCCGGCCTCTTCCACGAACGATCCCGTGTCGCGCCCGCGGATGTTGCACTCGATGATGACGCGGGGCATGGAGTCCTCGCGGCTGATCTGGGCGGGCACGTCCACCTGCTTGATCGAGGCCAGGTCCGACAGGGGCACGTTGTACCCCGCGGGCGCGTGGATCAGCAGCGAGCCGATCCGTTCGGGCGAGTTGCGGGTGTCTTCCGGAAAGCGAACCAGCACGTCGAAGCGCCGCTGCCCTTCGTACGCGGTCGTGGCGACCTTGCCGCCCACGGCGATTTCGACGAGGGCGTTGATGTCCTCGGCGTTGATCTTGTGGCGGGCCATCGCCTGGCGGTCCTGCTGGATCTCCAGTTGCGACAGGCCGGAGATCTGTTCGATCTTCACGTCCTCGGCCCCCTCGATCGAGGCCAGGACCGGCGCGACGCTTTCGGCGATCTCCCGCAGGCGGCCGAGATCCTCCCCGATCACCTTGATGGCCAGGTCCGACTTGATCCCGCTGATCAACTCGTTGACCCGCAGGGCGATCGGCTGGGAGAAGGCCGGCCGAAGCCCCGGGATGGCAGCCAACTCCTTGTCGATTCCGCTCACCAGTTCTTCCCTGGTCAGGCCCGCCGACCACTGGCTCTTGGGCTTGAGCATGATCAGCAGATCGCTCTGCTCGGGACCCATCGGGTCCTCGGAGATTTCGGCCCGCCCCGTCTTGGAGACCACGGAGATGACTTCCGGATACTTGGCCAGCAGGCGCTTTTCGATCTCGGTGCACTGGATGGCCGAGCCTTCGACGCTGGCGGTGGGCAGGCGGACGACATTGATGGCCAGCGCTCCCTCGTCCAGGGCGGGCAGGAACTCCGTGCCCACCCGGCTCAGGAGCATGAATCCCGCGACCATCAGGGCGACCACCAGGACCAGCGCGATCCATCGCCCCTTCAATGCGATCCGCAGCACCGGCGCGTGCAGACACTGAAACAGGCGCACCAGCGGGTTCTCGCGCTGGACGCCCACGCCGCGCTTGACCACCAGGCTGGCCAGGGCCGGAACCACCGTCAGCGAAGCCGCCAGCGAGCCCAGCAGCGCGAAGCACATCGTCAGGGCCAGCGGCTTAAACATCTTGCCTTCCATCGATTCCAGGGCGAACAGCGGCAGGAAGACGATGATGATGATCAGGATCGAGAACACCACCGGGCGGGCCACTTCCCGCAGCGCCTCCAGGGCGATTTCCGTGCGGGACAGCGGGCTGTCCCCCATCTCCCGCATGTGGCGGGCGATGTTTTCCGTGACGACAATGCTGGCGTCCACGATCATGCCCAGCGCGATGGCCAGTCCGCCCAGGCTCATCAGGTTGGCGGTGACCCCCTGCCAGCCCATCAGCAGAAAGGCGGCCGCCGCGGTCAGCGGGATCGAGAAGGCCACCGTCAGCGCCGCTCGAAAATCCCACAGGATCAGGAACAGGATGATCACCACGAAGATCACGCCCTGCCCCAGCGCGCCGGCTACCGTGTCGATGCAGGCCTGGATGAGGTCCGTGCGGTCATAGAAGGGCACGATCTTCACCCCAGCCGGGAGCGATTTCTGGATCCCCGGGATCGTCGCCTTCACGCGGTCCACCACGTCCTTGGAGTTGGAGCCCTTGAGCATGATGGCCATGCCCAGCACCGCCTCGCCGCGACCGTCCTTGGTCACCACGCCGTTGCGGGTCTGGCGGCCGATCTTCACTTCGGCCACGTCCCGCAGGTACACCGGCGACCCGTCGTCCGCCTTCAGCACAATCCCTTCGATGTCGGAGAGGGTGCGGATCAGGCCCTTGGAAACGACGTTCATCTGTTCCCAGTCCTGCACCAGGTACCCCCCGCTGGCGTTGGCGTTGTTCTTCTCCAGGGCGTCCAGGATCTCCTGGGCGGTGATCTTGTACTTCAACAGCAGCTCGGGCCTGGGCACGACGTGAAACTGCTTCACGAACCCGCCGAAGCTGTTGACTTCGTTCACGCCCTCCAGCCGCCGGAGCTGCGGCGTGACCAGCCAGTCCTGAAGCGTCCGCAGGCCGATCAGGTCGTAGTCGCTCTTGACCAGGGCCTGCCCGTCGTCGCTGCACGCGCCCGGCGTGCGGGACCAGACCGACGGGTGCCGCGGGCAGTAGTAGCCCGCCTCCAGGGCGTACTGGTAGATCTCGCCCAGGCCGGTCGAGATCGGCCCCATCTCCGGCTCGATGCCCGGCGGGAGCTTGTCCTTGGCCGCCGCCAGCCTCTCGAAGACGACCTGCCGCGTGAAGTAGGTGTCCGCGTCGTCGTCGAAGACGACGATCACCTGCGACAGGCCCGCCTTGGACGAACTGCGCACCTGTTTGACCTGCGGCAGGCCGCCCATCTCGACCTCGATGGGGAACGTGACCAGCCGCTCGACCTCCCCCGGGGCCAGCCCGGGCGCCTCGGTCAGGATCATCACCTGCACGTTGGTGACGTCGGGGAAAGCGTCAATGGGCAGCTTCTGCCAGGCCAGCACTCCGGCCCCCACCAGGACCACGCCAGCCATGAGCATCAGCAACTTCTGCTTCAGAACGAAACGCAGTATCGGGTCCAGCATCGATTTCTCCTGTCGCTCTTTCGCGACCGACCACAACCGGAACTATCCTCAGTCCGCGCAGCCCGCTCCCATCTTTTCCCGCAGGATGTCGCTCTTGAACAGGAACCCGCCGCTCGCGACGACCCTGTCCCCGGCAGACAGCCCGCTCACGATCTCCACCAGCTCGCCCCGGCTCTCGCCCACGCGAACGTCCCGCCGAAGCCACAGGTCGTCCTTCCAGTGGACGAAGGCGAAGGTCTGCCCTTCGTCGCTCAGCACCGCCTGGCGGGGCACGTAGGTCACCTTCTTGCCTTCCTTCAGGGGGATCTCCACGTCGGCGAACATGCCCGGCCGGAGCCTGCCTTCGGGGTTGGGCACCTGCACCCGCACCTTCACCGTCCGGGTCGATTCGTCCACGCTGCTGCCTACCAGGTCCACCCTGCCGTCCAACCCGCCCGGAAAGGCCGCGACCTTCACCAGGGCAGCCGGCGTGGCCCCCTTGGTCATGTGATCATGCAGGACGCCCAAGTCGCGCTCGTACAGGTCGCACCACACCCACACGTTGGACGTGTCGGCGATGGTGTAGAGCGTCTGGGTCTCTTCCACGAACCGACCCTCGGTCACGTTCAGCACGGTGATCCGTCCGTCGCGGGGGGCCTTGACCTCCAGGTGGGCGAAGGTCCCATTCTCCTTCATCTGCGGAATCGCCTTGATGGCCCCGTCGTCCAGTCCGAACAGGTGCAGCCGCTGACTGACCGCGTTCAGCTTCGCCTCGGCCAGCTTGGCCGCATTCTCGACCTTCAGCCGGTCAAGCTTCACGGTGAGCTGGATCTCCTCCATCAGGGCCTGGTAGTCCGCCTGTGCCGTCTGCATCTCCCGCTCAGCCGCCTCCAGTTCCGCCTGACTGGACGCCTGCTTGGCCACCAGAGACTTCTCCCGTTCCAGAACGGTCCCGGCCTGGCGAAACCGGGCCCGGGCGCCGACCAGCTTGGATTTCCATTCGCCCAGCACCCCGCCCGGAAGCCCGGGAGATCGCTCGTTCTCGGAAGCGGCCAGCAGCTTCTCCAGCGATTCGGTGATGACCGCCTGCCTCTGCTTCTCCTGGGCGGCCACCTCCGCCAGCGTCAGGGCCTCCAGGTAGGCGGCCTTGGCCTCGCCGAACTCGCCGCTGTGCAACACCGCCAGCACGTCGCCCTTGCGGACCTGCTGGCCGAGCTGGGCCTTGACGCTGACGATCCTGCCGCGGACCGCCGGAAGAACGTCCACAAGCATCGTCTGGTCGAACTGCACCTCCCCGGTCAGCCGCAACGTCCTGCCCAGATCGCCCTGGCGAGCCTCCGCCGTCTTGATCAAGGCGTCGGTGACCGAGGGGGCCACCTTCACGACGCCCAGTTCGTACCGGCATTCGTTGCAGTCGACGGTCCGGACGTTGTGCTCGCAGGTGGCCTTCTCGATTTCGCTCGGGTCGAGATTCCCCCGTGCGGCCTCGCCGTGCCCGTGCCCGTCTTCTTTCCCGTGGCCGGAACCTTCGCCGGGCTCCGCGTGCTTCTCGTGGGCCCCGTGTTCGTCGTGCTCGTCATGTCCTTCGTGCTCGTCATGGGCAGCGGACAAGGACAGGGCTTTCTGCCACGCCGCGGGGAAGACCCCGGTGCGGTAACAGACGACAGCGCCGACGGCCAGTACCGCCGCCGTTATGCTCAGGACTATCGTTGTCTTCTTCATGGTTGTTTCTCCTGCAATTCGGATCGTGCTGCGGCTTGAGTGGTGGGTCTGGCTTCCGCGATTGTCTCCAGGCTCTGTCCGACCAGGCCCTCGACGTTCGCGACGGCTGTCAGGTACTCCTCCAGCGCTTCCAGGCGCTGGACCCGTGCGTTGAAGACCGTCCGCTGGGCGTCCAGGACGTCCAGGTACGGGAACTTGCCCTCCCGGTAGCCCGCCTGGGCGGCGTCGAACGCCTTCTGGGCCTCGGGAATGACCTGGAGGCCGAGAATGGACGAGCGCGCGTGGGCCGAAGCCATGGACTGGTAAGCGTCGGCAATCTCCGTCATCACGCGGGCCCGCGTGGAACGCCGCTCTTCCTGTCCCTTGGCCACCTGGTAGCGAGATTCCTTGATGCCGCCCTGGTTGCGGTCGAAGACGGGTAGCGGGATGGAGGCGCCCAGGGCGAAGCCGTTGGCGCCCGCCTCGCCGCTGGCCTTCTCACGCTTGTATCCGCCCGCGAGGGTCAAGTCGGGGATCGCCTTGCGCCGCTCCAGCCGCACGACGGCCTCGCGCCGCTGCATCTCCGTCGCCCAGCGGGCCACCTCGGGGTTCTGGTCCAGCAACGCAAACACCTGCTGGGCCGTTGGGATGTCCTTGCGGGCTGCCAGTTCCCCTTCTGCGCGAGCAAAACGAGGAACGATCGCCCCCCACGTAGCCGCCAGCCTCTGCCGGGCGGCCAGCACCGCCTGCTCGGCCTGGGCGCAGTCGGCATTGAGCGTGCTCAACTCCACCTTGGCCTTCATTTCCTCCAGAGGCGAGGCCTTCCCGCTGCGAACCCGCTCGCTGGCGGTATCGAGCAGCTTTCTGGCCACGTCGACGATCTTCCGGGCCAGTTCCATCCTCTCCTGGGCGGCTACCAGCGACACGAACGCCTTGGCCGTCTCCGTGTAGACGCTGATGCGCTGGCTTTCCCAGTCCCAGCCCGCGACGCTCGCTTCCAGCAGCGCCACCTGCTTCTGGCGGGCCAGCTTGTCGCTCAGGAAGATCACCTGCCCCAGCGACAGCAGGCCCTCGGTCACCCGAGGGCTGGCCACCGATTCCAGGTCGAACCCGATCTCCGGATTGGGCGGAAGGCTGGCCTGAATGGCCCGGGCTTCAACGGAGCGGACTTCCCATGACGCGCTGGCCAGATCGGGATTGTGCAGCATGGCCAGCGCCAGCGCCTGGCGCAGCGTCACGGGGCCGGTCGGCTCGGCCGCCGTCGCGGACGGCGCGGCGGCTTGCGGATTCACCGGCGGATGCAGCGTGGCCAGGTCCTTGCCCAGGGGGCGTTTCGGTTGCCACCCCTGGTCCACGATGCCGGCCGTGCAGCCGGCCATGAACGCCAGGCCCATCCAAAGAAGGGACCACGCTCGAAATCTGGATGTCATAGCGACTCCTTGTCTTCAGTCCGGACAACGGGGCGGGGAATGCCGACGCGAGCGCGGCAACGGCGCGCGCATGTCAGCGCAGATGCTGAGACGCCGAGAAGTGAAAGATCAGATGAGCAGCACGACTGTCAGCAGACCGGGCATCGGCGGCGGAGCCCGTTGAGGAGCAGGCGGGAGGAAGTCGCCGCCCGCCAGGACAGGCAGGCTTAGGGAATCGCGGAAGAAGAACCATCCAGCCGCGGTGGACGGCTGGGACTGGGCGACCAGGCAGAAGGCGCCGCCGCCCAGGAGAGGGATGTCGATGCAGGGGCTGCACCCCGAGCCGGGGGCCCGAAAGCCGGGCTGGGCAGGCTGGTCCGCGCCGCACGGAGAACACGATCCGTTGACCGCCAGTTCAATGGAGGAGGAATGGCTGCCGGTGCAGTACACGAGGTTCGGGCTTCCGCACGTCCCCGCCGTGAGGACGATCAGCAGCAGGCATCGCATTGTCGCGGCATATCTCATAGAACTCTGATCGATTTTGTTACGTCATTCTAGCGTGCCCCGGTCGGCCGCGCCAAGGTCTTTCTGGCCCGCGACCACTCGCAGGGAGCGACTCCCGTCGTCCGGGGCGGCAGCTCGTTGGCCCAACGCTCAATACCACGTCCGCCGCCGACGTTAGACTGGCGGTGCGATTACATCCTGTCGAGGAGCAAGGAATGAATCACTTGTGGAACAGACGGCAGTTCCTGCGTCAGACAGTGGCCGGGGTGGCGGGCGGAACGGCCCTGGGCGCGGCGTTGCAGTCGGCGTGGGCGCAGGGCGGCCCGGGCGGCGCGGGCAAGGGCGTCAAGCCCAACTTCGTCATCGTCATGGCCGACGACATGGGCTACTCCGACGCCGGCTGCTTCGGCGGCGACGTGAAGACCCCCGCGCTGGACTCGCTGGCCGCCGGCGGGATCCGATTCACGCAGTGCTACTCGACCGCCCGATGCTGGCCCTCGCGAACATGCCTGCTGACGGGGTACTACGCCCAGCAGGTGCGGGCCGACCCCCAGAGGGGCGGCGTGCCGGACTGGGCCCCCTTGCTCAGCGCCCGCCTCAAAGAGCAGGGCTACCGCAGCTACCACTCGGGCAAGTGGCACATCATCGGAAAGAAGTCCGGAGACACGTTCGACCGCTCGCTGACGGCCAACGACCACGACCACTTCCACAACCCCGGCGGGCTGCAACTCGACGGCAAGGCGGTCAAGGCGTCGGAGGACGGGCGGGCGACGTACCTGACCAGCGTCATCGCCGACCATGGCATCGACTTCCTCAGGGAACATGCCGACAAGCACAAGGATTCGCCTTTCTTTCTGTACCTGGCGTTCACGTGCCCGCATTTCCCCCTCCATGCCCTGAAGGAGGACATCGAGAAATACAAGGATCGCTACAGCGAGGGCTGGGACGTCATGCGCCGCAAGCGGTGGCAGCGCCTGCGCGAAATGGGGATCGTCTCGTGCGAGATGCCGACGCTGGACGGCGAGGTCGTGCCGGGCTGGAATCTCAGCGAGGACAAGCTCCGCGAACGGATCGGCCCGGGCGAAGCCGGGCGCGCCGTCCCGTGGGACCGGCTCACGGACGCCCAGAAGGCCTTCCAGGCCCGCAAGATGGCGATTCACGCGGCCATGATCGACCGCATGGACCAGGAGATCGCCCGCGTGGTGGCCCAGCTCAAGGCGATGGGCCAGTTCGAGAACACGGTCATCGTCTTTCTGTCCGACAACGGCGCCAGCGCCGAGCAGATCATCCGCGGCAGCGGGCACGACCCGGCGGCCGAGCCCGGCTCAGCCGGCTCGTACCTGTGCCTGGGGCCGGGCTGGTCCAGCGCGGCCAACACGCCCTTCCGCCTGCACAAGTCGTGGGTGCACGAGGGCGGCTGTTCGTCGCCCTGCATCGTGCACTGGCCGGCGGGCATCCAGGCCCGGGGCGAGCTGCGCCACGCGGTGTGCCACTTCATCGACGTCGTGCCCACTGTGCTGGAACTGGCGGGCGTGAAGCAGCGCGAATGCGAGGGAGCGCCGAAGCTCCCCGGGCGCAGCCTCCGTCCGGCCTTCGGCCAGGACAAGCCCCTGCCCTTCGATTACATCTTCTTCCATCACATCGGCAACCGCGCCATCCGCGTGGGCGACTGGAAGATCGTGGCCAAGGGCAAGGACCCGTGGGAACTGTACGACCTCAAGAGCGACCGGTGCGAGATGAAGAACCTCGCCGCCGGGCAGCCCCAGCGGGTGAAGGAGATGGCCGAGTTGTGGGAACGATGCGAGAAGGAGTTCAACGCCGCCGCTCCCAGCGTCCCGCGAGGCCCCAAGAAGACCCCCCGCAAGAAGAACTAGTAGCTCGCTCGACGCAGCCGGCCCCGCTCACTTGCCGGCCGGCTGGGTCGCCGGCGCGGGCGCCAGTTGCACGAATTCGCAGTGGGCGTCCCGGCCGCGAACGGTCCACACGTGGAAGCCGAACTGCTCCCCCTTGCCCACGCGGGCCGTCCCGCCCGAGATCCAGATCGTCGGCCCCGCCTCCGAGCGGATCTCGCTGTTGGTGTGGTCGTGGCCGCACAGGATCGCCCGCACGCCGTACCTGCGGGCCAGTTCCATCATGCGTTTGCGGGCGGCTGCGGGCAGGTTCTCGTAGCGGTCGCCCTCCGTCTCGCTCTTGAGGAACGGAGGCACGTGCATCAGCAGGAAGATGTGCGCCCGTCCCGCCTTCTGCGCGTCGGCCAGGGCCTTCTCCAGCCAGGCCCACTGCGCCTGCACCTCGCGGAGGAAGGTCTCGTCCCTCTCCTTGAACCAGGCGCCCTTCTCCGACAGCAGCAACGAGTCGACCACGACGAACTCGCATCGGCGGTGCGTAAACGCGTAGTAGTCCTTGCCCCAGCGCGTGCGGAAGGCAGCCAGCGCCTGGTGGTTCTTCACGTCGTGGTTGCCCGGCGCCACCACCAGCCGCGGCTCGAAGCGCTTCAGGGCCGCCTCAAGCAGCGCGTATTCCTCGCTCGTCTCCTTGTGGGTCAGGTCGCCGGCCAGGTAGACGAAGTCGACCTTGAGGGCGTTGATCTGGTCGATCGCCCTCAGGAGGCGGTCGCGGTCGGCGAGGATGCCGTCCCGTCCGAACCCGATCTGCACGTCGCCCAGGTGGACGAAGGTGAACGTTCCGGGGTCGTTCCCGTCACCGGTCGGGCCGGACGGCTGGCCTTGCGGGGCCCCGCTGCACGCGATGCCGGGCCAGATCGTCAACGCCGCCGCGAGGACCGCCAGTCGCCACTGCCTGCTGTTGCTCATGCCGCACTCCTTGACCCCGATGATACACCCGGCGCCATGCCCAAGGAAGCCCTTCCGCCACGGCGGACAGGTCCGTGGGCGTTACCGCGAGCTTTGTCGAACAGGTGACTCATCCCCAGTTTCAAGAGGCGCTACCTGCGCAGGGCGGTCCCGCCCGACATGTTCTGTGGGTCCGCATATTCTCAATGCCCCACATCTTCATTCCCTCCGCCGTACAGGCCCAACGGGCCGGCGTAGG
>Ga0116149_1004022_pt1 | contig 14764 bp, 10 predicted proteins | sample AD_UKC057_MetaG_FD_89787 | JGI IMG/M metagenome (GOLD analysis project Ga0116149, IMG submission 89787) | Active sludge microbial communities of municipal wastewater-treating anaerobic digesters from USA - AD_UKC057_MetaG | ecosystem: Engineered > Bioreactor > Anaerobic > Digestate | place: USA... | reverse complement strand
GTTGCCATTGCCGCAATACAGGTCCAGCAGGCTGCCTGCACCGCCGATACACGCATCCGTATGGGCGCGAAGCATACGGTTCAACAGCAGGCTGGATTGGCTGAAAACCCCGTTGACAACGGGTACACCATCGAACATAAACTGGTGCCGGACCCGGTCAAGACGCGTATTGGTTTGCGGGAAATGCTCTTTCAGCGCCGCCGCCTCGTCACGCAGAAACACCATGATGTCCTGCCCTTCCGGGTTCACGGCTACCTGGATGTCGCCCCGGATCCCCGGCATCTGTAACCTCTGAAACGCGTCGTTGAGGCGGGCATGATTTAAGGGACAGGCCTCCATCGGAACTACCATGTGGGTGCGCGGAACAAAATACCCAATGGTCGTCCCGTCCCCATGGAAAACAGCGCGGGTTCGATATCCAAGCCGGTATTCCGCCTGCTCCAACCAGGCAACTTCAGTCTGAATGCCGCCGATGCGCTCCAGGCTGTCCGCGACTATACGCCGTTTCCAGTCCGCCTGGGCGGGATAGGCAAAGGCACGCCAGGCACAGGCGCCCGGACACTCGGCGCATGCCTGCGTGGATTCGCGGTACGGAGAAGGGGTAAGAACCGACTCCACTTCCGCCCATGCCGCACGCGGGCTGCGCCGGACTATTCTGGCGCGTACCGTATCGCCCGGAAGCGCCCCGGACACGAAACAGACCATGCCGGCGATGCGGCCGACCCCGTCGCCGCCATGGGCTGCGGCAGTGATTTCAATTTCAATGACCTCTTCCGTTGCACTAGAAGTGTTCATGGTTCCACCTTAAACAAAAACCCCCTGTTCCGAATAGCCAACCGAAACAGGGAGCCGCTGTGATTCGTATCGATGTGTTATTTTCCGGCGGTCGCCTTCCACGCGGCATGGGTGCCTCGGGGCGATTTGACATATTTGCCGGCTTTGATGTAGCGCGCGCATACTTTGACACGATGGACCGTGCCGTTTTCATCTACGACCCGGACTGTCTGAAGATTCGGTTTCCAGCGCCGCTTGGAAATACCGGTAATATTCTGCCCGATACCGCCTTCACGTTTCGCTTTACCACGTCGCACCACACGATTGCCTACTTGAGGACGCTTGCCGCTATATTCACATACTCTGGCCATAGTTCATTCCTTGCTATTGTAACACTAATTCCGCCGTGAACCCGGCGCAAAAGATTGGCAGTCTGAAGAACGTGTACTATATCAAAAAAACATGGTAAATGCAACTTTTTAACGAAATATATTATGGGAATGCAGTCACAATAACGCTATCGCGTCCGCGAGAATGCCTGCAACACCGCATACATGCTATAATTGAAACGGAAGAAGAGGGGGGAGCGGAGGTTCTGGCGCGGATATAACAAGTACGGCCGTGCTAAGGCCCATTTGGGTTCCATAGTTTGTGCGGAAGGAAGTGCACCCGTGAATCGTTCAGATATCGCGAAAATGATTGATTATACCCTGTTGCGGCCAACGGCGACGGAAACGGAGGTGCGTAATCTCTGTACAGAGGCCGTCACCTACGGTTTTCGCGCCGTGTCAGTGAACCCGGTCTGGGTAACCCTGTGCACGAAACTGCTGGGCGATTCAGAAGTGGTAATAGACGCCTGTATTTCGTTTCCGCTGGGCGCCTCCACGGCACGCATGAAGGTGGAAGAAACCCGGGATGCCCTTCAAAACGGCGCTACGGAAATCGCGGCGGTTATCAACATAGGCGCCTTGAAGTCCGGGTATGCCCCCTATGTGGAAAAGGAAATCACAACCGTTGTAAAAGCCGCCGGTGACATCCCGGTGAAAGTGATTCTCGAAACAAGTTGCCTGAACCAGGACGAAAAAATTGCGGTCTGCCAAATGAGCCTTCGGGCCGGCGCCATCGCGGTGCAAACCTCCACGGGGTTCGGGGCCTATGGCGCGCGGGTGGAAGATGTCCGCTTGATCAAAACTACAGTGGGTTCCTACCTGGACATCAAAGCGGCAGGGGGCATCCGCACCTTCGGGGACGCGATGCGTATGATTGAGGCCGGCGCCACCCATATCGGTACAAGCACCGGAATTGATATTCTGAATGACGCACCCGATGTGTGAAGCCGGTGCCAGGACTTTACCACGGACGCTTAATGCCTTTTCGCCCGCTGCGCCGATTCCACGGGTTGTTGGCACCTCTGCACTGCATGCACCAGGCATCTATTCTCTGTATAAGTTTGGACCTTATATCTTCTGCTCCGGCTATAGCTGCCCCCCCTTTACCCAATACCATGTGCGGACAAGTGACACCGCCGTCCTTTTGGACACGTCTTATAATGAAGACTGTAAGTAAACCCGCATAGATAGCAGACAGACAACAGATAGGCTTTGTTTTTTCTTTATGGTATACTCCATTCTCACCAATATAACATCATAGAAAGGATTGTATGCGCACATACACACGGACACGGAAACTGACCGGTATTTTCCTCATTGTGGTTTGTCTTTCCTTGTTTGGATCTCTGCGGATTTGCGCGGAAGAAGCACCGCTGTACATAAAGAGCGGGTCCTGGCAGGAAACGATGCGGACCACCCGGGCAAACTACCAGGCATGGCGCGCGGCACATTTGCAGGCAAACGTTGTATTCGGGCCCTGGCATGGAACGGAACCGGTGGCTGCGGCCACATTTGACGAAACAGCCTTTCCGGAGCAGGGCGTGGATTTAAACGCCCGGAGCGCCGCGGACAAACGCCTCTGGCTCCGGCGTAATGAGCTTGTGGATGGCGTGCCAAACCCATTGACCTGCCCAGATAAATCGGCAGTGTACCTGGCTCGTTTGATTCAGGCCGATGCCCCTGTCACGTTCCAGGCCGGATTCGGGAGCGATGACGGTATCAAAGTCTGGTTAAACGGAACGCTGCTCTTGTCGCGTGATGTTCCCCGCATAACAGCGCCGGACCAGGATATCGTGGACCTGCCTCTTCAGGCGGGGGATAACCAGCTGTTGGTCAGAATATACAACATTGCCGGCGGTTGCGGCTTCTATTTTGCCCCCGCCGGAGACCCGGCGGCAGGTATATGGAACCAGATGAAAACGGATTTTCCTGTGGAAACCGCCATGATGGAACGTGATTTGCGGAAGGCAAGCCCCTTGGCATGGTTCATCGTGCCGGATGCGGCGGAACTCCAGCGGGATATGATCCGGCAGGCCATGAGTATGGAGGCCGACCAGGATACCGCCCTGCGACGGGAACTTGAAAGCCTTTCCAGCGTTTCCGGCGATGCGCCGCAATGGCTCGATTTGTACGTGCGCTCCTGTGCGGCACTGGGCGCGCTGAGCAGTCTTAAAACCCTGAACTTGGAAGCGCTGCGCCGCGCAATCACCCATCTTTCAGAGGCTTACCCGGACACCTATACGGCGGCTCCCACCTACCTGGCGCGGCTGGACGAATTCGAAAAGCAGTTACCGGCCATTCGGGAAGGCCTGGCGGCAGCGGATGCCGGAGCCTTGGAAGCCGTAAACCAGTTGCGCACATTGCAGCGCGAGGCATTGCTGGCTAATCCGCTGCTGGATTTTGACCGGGTACTGGTGATACGCCGGTCGGAAGGCAACCTTGGCCTGCCCCAGAACTGGCAGGGCAACTGTTCCCTACCACGCCGGGGCTATGACAACGAGCTTCTTCTTTTGTCGCCCTTTGCCGACAACAAGCCGCCGACCCGGCTGTTCAAGCCGGAAAGAGACTATCTTGTTGGCGATGTGGATATCCATTTCAACGGGGACAGAATGCTCTTTTCCATGTTAGGCTCCCACGACCGCTGGCAGATCTGGGAGATGGCATCGGACGGCACAGGCCTGCGACAGGTGACACCGGGCGTGGAGCCGGACGTGGACAATTACGACGCCTGTTATCTGCCTGACGGCCGGATTATTTTCGATTCCACCCGCTGTTTCCAAGGCATTCCCTGCGTGGGCGGCAGCGACGCCGTCGCCAATCTGTACATCATGAATGCCGACGGCACGGGCATCCGCCAGCTGTGTTTCGACCAGGACCACAACTGGTGCCCTACCGTGCTCAATAACGGACGAATCCTCTATTCGCGCTGGGAATATTCGGACACGCCCCATTACTTCTCGCGCCTGTTGTTCCATATGAATCCTGACGGTACGAATCAGGTGGAATTCTATGGCAGCAATTCCTTCTGGCCGAACTCCATGTTCTATACCCGGCCCATCCCCAACCATCCTTCCAAGGTGGTCACCATTGTATCCGGCCACCACGGGGTTCCCCGCATGGGTGAGCTGGTTATTCTGGACCCAGCCAAGGGACGCAAGGAAGCGGATGGTGTGGTGCAGCGCATACCCGGCCATGGACAGCCTGTGGAACCGGTTATTGTGGACCAGCTGGTCCAAGAAGTATGGCCGAAGTTTCTGCACCCATATCCTCTCAGCGAACATTTCTTCCTGGTCTCCTGTAAGCCCACTCCGGAACGGCCCTGGGGCCTGTACCTGGTGGACTCCTTTGATAATATGCTGCTCCTCCACGAGGAACCAGGCTATGCCATCTTCGAACCTGTTCCTTTCCGCGCCCAGCCCGCCCCACAGTCCATACCCGACCGTGTCAATCTTGCCAAGAAGGATGCCACGGTCTATCTGATGGACGTTTACCAAGGAAACGGCCTGCGCAACGTGCCCCGCGGCACGGTGAAATCGCTCCGGCTGTTTTCCTTTCACTATGGGTATCAGCGTATCGGCGGTCATCAGCATATCGGCATGGAAGGACCATGGGATGTGCACCGCATCCTCGGAACCGTGCCCGTGTCCGACGACGGTTCCGCCTATTTCAGCGTGCCGGCCAACACCCCCATTGCCGTGCAACCGCTGGACAGCGAGGGCAAGGCACTGCAGGTTATGCGCAGCTGGTTCACCGCCATGCCCGGAGAGGTGCTCTCCTGCGTGGGGTGTCATGAGCCCCAGAACACCGCGCCGCCGTCCCAGTTCACGCTGGCGGCACGGCGCACACCGGATGCCATCGCTCCCTGGTATGGCAAGGCACGGGGCTTCAGTTTCATTCATGAAGTCCAGCCGGTCCTCGACCGGCATTGCGCGGGCTGCCATGGCGCCGCGGATAGCGCCAACGGACGCCCCGATTTCACTTCCTATCCGGAACGGGGCCCCGGAAACTTCAACAAGCCCTACCTGGCGCTGCATCCCTATGTGCGGCGACCTGGTCCGGAAAGTGATTACCATCTGCAAAAACCCCTGGAATGGCATGCGGACACCAGTGAATTGATACAGTTGTTGGCTAAAGGCCATCATGGGGTCCAACTGGACCGTGAAGGGTGGGACCGGCTCATTACCTGGATAGACCTGAATGTGCCGGACCACGGACGCTGGAGCGACCACACGGAACTACCGGACAACGGATATGCGCGGCGCGCGGAAATGCGCGCCCAGTATTCCTGCCTGCTGGAGGATACATCGGAAGAGGAACTTACCCCGGCGGCTTATCCGCGGGACTATCTCGCGCCCGAAACGCCCGTCCTTATCGCAAACGCCCCGGAGGTGCAAGCATGGCCATTTGACGCGGAGGAGGCAGCCAGGCGTCAAAAAACTGCCGGAGAAGAAATCCGGCGCACCGTCGACCTGGGCGAAGGCATATCCATGGAATTCACGCTGATACCTCCGGGGGAATTCATCATGGGCGGCAACGGCTTCGCCGACGAACTGCCGCTGACCGCAGTCACCATTGACACCCCGTTCTGGCTGGGTGTGACCGAGGTCACCAACGCCCAATACGCCCGTTTTGACCCGGAATATGACAGCGGGTATATTGACCAGCATAACAAGGACCATACCACGCGGGGATATCCTGCGAACCTTCCGGACCAACCGGTAATCCGGGTGACCTGGGATGAAGCCCGGGCGTTCACCCAATGGCTGACACAACAGTCCGGGATGTCTTGTTCCCTGCCCACGGAAGCGCAGTGGGAATGGGCGTGCCGGGCAGGCAGCGCGGAAGCAATGGGGTACGGCACACTGAACGATGATTTTAGCTCGCTGGCCAACCTTGCCGACCTGTCCGTGCGCCGGTTGGCCGTGGCGGGTATCAACCCGCAGCCCATCCCCAATCCATCGCCCTTTGAGGATTTCCTGCCTAAGGAGGCCCGTTTTGACGACGGCGAGCGGCTTATGTGCGATGTGGGCCGGTATGCCGCCAATGCCTGGGGCCTCAAGGATATGCACGGCAACGTATGCGAGTGGACCTTAAGCACCTATCGGCCCTATCCCTATACGGACAAGGACGGGCGAAACGAAATCAATGCCGGGGAAAAGCGCGTAGTCCGGGGCGGTTCCTGGAGTGACCGCCCTGTACGTGCACGCTCCGCTTTCCGCCTGGCCTATCCGCCGTGGCAAGGCGTGTTTAATGTCGGATTTCGCGTCATCATTCCCGCGGAAGCAATCCGTGAAAACTTGGCGGCACAATAGCAAGACGGATACAATTTTAAAGACACCAGTGACTTTCTGCACAATGGCGGGCCTTTCTCCGTCTACATCTACCTAAACCGGCAGTTAACGCCGGAAAACCTATTCAAAGAAAGGACCAAAGGACTTAAGGGATGCAAAAGACGCACCAATCGGGAGAGCGTTTTACTGTCCTTTGGGTCGTTTTCTGTCCTTTAGGTCCCTTGGTTTGAAAACCCGTTCTTAATCCAACTGCCGTTCGGGGCATCAATACACTTGCGCCTTATCAATACGGTATGGTGTTTAAGGTAGAATACTGCTCGTGCTTTATATGCCCGGCATCGTACAGGGCATTGAAACAAGCAAAAAAATAATTCCGAAAGGACAGGTTATGAAACTCGCTTCCGGTTTTCTTGCGGGTATGATTCCGGCTCTTCTTTTCATCACGTTTACCCCTGTACATGCGAACGAACTTTCCGTGGCGGTATTCGACATGGATGTTACACCGCCCCCGGGTTCCCTCATGGCGTATGATCCCGTGATGGCTACCTGGGACTTGGGCCTGCGTGCAAAAGGCATCGTACTGCTGGGGGCCGGGGAGCCTATTGTCTTATGTGCCGTGGACTGGATCGGCATCGGCAACGAAGGGCATGATGCATTTCGCGCCGGGCTTGCCAGAGGTGCGGGAACATCCCCCGCCCGTGTCGCGGTGCACACCGTGCACCAGCATGATGCCCCCGCCTGCGATTTCTCCGCGGAGGGTATTGCGCAGGAATACGGACTAAATCCCCGTATTTATGAAGGAACCTTCGCGCGGGAGGTTATTACACGTCTCGAGCGGGTCGTCCAGGGAGCGCTACCCGGGGCACAACCACTCACCCAAGTGGGTATCGGCACTGCCGGGGTAAAGGAAGTCGCATCCAACCGCCGTATTCTCGACAGCTCGGGAAAAGTCGCCGGTGTGCGCTATACCACGTGCAAAGACCCCGTGCTGCGGGCCGCGCCCGAAGGCGTAATCGACCCGCAAGTGTCGCTCATCAGTTTTTGGAATAAGGATACGCCCATTGCCGTATTGAGTTATTACGCCTGTCATCCCCAAAGTTATTACCGTACGGGTGTCCCCAACCCTGATTTTCCCGGTATCGCACGTTTTATGCGGCAATTGGCCGTACCCTCGGCACTTCATGTCCATTTTAACGGCGCGGGCGGCAATATCGGCGCGGGCAAGTACAACGACGGGGAGCGGGAAAACCGTCTTCACCTTGCGGAACGGCTAGCCGATGGCATGAAGCGAGCTTGGGAAGGTACACAGTGCTTTCCAATTACTCCCGCAGATGTGAAATGGGACGTGGCGCCTGCGGCATTGCCCGTTGCCACGCATATTACAAAAGAAACTCTTGAAACCGCTTTGAAGGCACCTCCCGACCCCTCAATAATTCTGGGCAGTACGACTACCCTTGCATGGCTTCGGCGATGTCAGGCAGGCCACCATATTGACATCTCCTGCCTTTCCCTTGGAAAAGCCCGTATCCTCCATCTGCCCGGGGAACTATTCGTCGAATATCAGTTGGCTGCAAAAGCCGCGCGCCCTGACCTGTTTGTCGCCATGGCTGCCTATGGTGACTATGGCATGGGCTATATCGGTTCCGCCCACGCTTATGCGGAAGGCGGCTATGAAACCAGCGAGAATGCCAGTAAGGTCTCTCCGGAAGTGGAATCTGTCTTGATGGACGCGATTCATAGGTTGCTGGACGTTTCGGAAAAGTGACGCTTTTATGTAAGGCAGGAAAGCCAATCGCCTCCGTACCTTGAGACCAACTCCTTTTCAATTGTTTTTAATATTCCAAATACAAATAGGTCGGGATAAAGTTCGCATACAAGGACAAGATTGATATGGCCAACAAGAAATCGGCGCGTATTGCTTTTGTCGATTTACTGTTTTGCTGGCCCCCCCAAGGTGGCGCCGATGTGGACCTCTATCATGTGTTAGAAGCCCTAACCGGTCACGACTTGGATATTAAACTCTATGTACCGCATTTTGAAGGTATTATGGGGCGCGGAGTCGTTTCCATGCCGCAGCTCCCGTTCCAGGTGGAGATACTGGAAATCCCTCGGCGGCACCAGAATCGTTCCGCAATATTAGGAGTTCTGCGCGAAGCGGTAACCACCTGGAATCCGGAGGCGGTCATATTGACCCACGGCTACGCGCTGAAGGCCCACCTCGCCCTGGCTTTACAAGACTATCCCCTGGCCGGACGGTACTATGCCCACGAACTATTTTGTGCACGGGATTCCCTCCGGTTTAAAAATAATTTACCGTGTCCCTATAATTATCTGGATCATGCGGATATCTGCCGCCGTTGCGCGCTGAAAACCCTTGGTCCCCAAATCAGAACAGGACGCGCCGGAGCCTGGACACAGGAATATCTGCTCGCCGAAGCCTACGCCCGTGCCTATCATTCCGTGGCTATTAGCGCTTTGGAAACCATGAAGCGGGTCGTTGTGTACAACCACCAGCTGGAGGAAACACTCGGCAAATACAGGGACAAGGCTATGGTCATACCCGGTGGTGTACCCACTGGCGAACCCTCTCCCGCCTGTCAATCGGCCAGCCTCTTTCCTCCAAATAAAAAAATTGTCTTCATGTCCGGACGCGCAGAGGATCCCGCAAAGGGGCTCTCCGTATTGATCGAGGCGGGCGCACGACTTTTGCGTCATCGACAAGACTTTCATATTGTAATCACTCACTATGATCCCATGTGGCGAGGTCCGTTTTTTTCCTCCACGGGCTGGCTTGACCATGTTCAGGCCCGGGCGTTAATGGCCCACGCGACTATTTGTGTGGTGCCTTCCCTCTGGCAGGAACCCTTCGGGCTGGTCGCGGTGGAAGCCATGATGGCTGGCGTTCCCGTATGCGCCTCCGACACGGGTGGACTGCGTGACATTGTAAAACATCAGGATACGGGGTTCCTGTTTCCTCCCGGAGATGCGGGCGCCCTGGCACACGCACTGGAAGTACTCCTCGATGATGACAATCGTTGCCGGGCCATGGGCAGGGCCGGGCGCGACCGAGCATGCAACAGCTATACTTGGAGTATGGTTGTTGACAATTACTACCTCCCTCTTATAGAATCCCTTTTATCATGATATCCGAACCCAACATTACCTTGTTTTACAGTTACGGAGTCCATTTTCTACGCACAGCCCGTGCGCTCCGGCAACGACATGAAGCCGCCGCTATAACCGCCTTTGTCCCCAAGGATTTCCCCGAAGAGCTCTTGTCCAGCCTCAATATCCGCTGCCTGCCCCTGCTGCCAAACCCCTCCCAAAAACGTTCCCTGAAACATGTCGCAACCATTCTGCGGGCCATACGCGGAATGCGTCCCGATGTGTTTATTGTATTGTTTGACAGCCCGAAACTGCGAACCCTTGCCGCCTTGAGCGGTGCCGGGGAGCGTCTTTGTTATCATCCTGATGGGCGGATAACGCCGATGCGTTGGTCCTTTGCCGGTTCCCTGGCGCGTTCTTTCATGCAAGCTTTCCGCGGCAGGCTTCGATATACGTATATCTGGTGCCATGTCCATTTCACCCGGGTAGACCGGTCCATGGTACAAAAGCCAAGCATCAGCGATTTGGATTTTTCCGATACGGATCAAGATACGGGGGTATAAGGGCGAATTCATGGCAGGTGATTTATTTCAACAGGCATTGAACCTACTCCATCCCGCTCTTCCTGAACCCTTACTGGACGCCGCGCTGGAACGACTGCACACCCACCTCAGCCTCGTGCGGCAGTGGAATTCTCTGGTCGGCCTGGTTTCTGAAGGCGATGTAGCCTTTCTCGAAGAACGTCACCTGATTGATTCGCTGAGTCTGATCCCCTATGTTCTGCGGTTCTGCGGCCCGAACGGCACCCTGTTGGATGTGGGGTCCGGGGGAGGTTTCCCCGTGATTCCCATCAAATGCCTGCTCCCCGGACTCCGTATAGTCCTTGTGGAACGCAGTGTCCGGAAAGCGGGCTTTCTTCAGCGTGTCTGTGCCGCCCTTCAGTTTTCCAATTCCCAGATTATCCAGGGTTCCTTTCCCGAGGCCGTGCCCAAGGTGGATGCCAACAGCATAACCGCCCGGGCACTGGATCGCCCCAGGCAGTCCCTCCCGCCCTTGCTGAAGCGAATGCCCTTGCAATGCGCCCTATTGTGCCAAAACAACCTTCTTCCCAAGGCCGTTGCGGGTCGGTTCCACGTGGAACAAGTCGATGACGGATGGCGGCGTACCGGATTAAGGCGTGGGGAACTCTACCTGATCACCCATGCCCGGCACCGGTAGTGTTCCACGTGGAACATTCCCCTATAGAGACCCGCACCGAACCGTAGATAGTAGGCCCACTGAAGTATCCCCAAGTAGTCAATTTACAAATCCGCAAAACGAGCAACGCGCTTGGTGGGCCGCAGCGTTGTCGGAAAACCAAAGGACCTCTCCGGTTTATTGCCCGTGGTAACAGTAAAATCAGGTGAAAGGCTATTGTGCAGCCATATTCCCGCATCAGAAGCGGATTCAGGCAAGTCGCAAAGATTGGCAAGTGAATAACCCCGTTACCGCTTTTTTTTGTACTAGTTATCTATCCTTTATCCATTTTTTTTTGCCGATCGATGTCTACTGCTGCCCAGCTACATACCAGAAAAACATGCGTGGAATACCTCCATGGCGATGCACATCGCGAAAGGTTATGGGCATGGTCACGCCCTTATCCGCATCCACGACATGAAAATGGAGATGCGGCATCATACTGTTGCCCACGTTGCCGCTGGCGGCTATTACGTCACCCTGTTGCACCCGCTGACCTTGTTTCACCAGGCTGCCATTCTTACGAATATGGGCATAACAGGCGCGTGTACCATCTTCGTGACGTATAACCACCAAATTATTTGGCCATTGTATGCCGTTTCCCTCATGTTCCTGTACCACGCGGACCACTTCGCCCCCCCGGGCTGCGCAAATCTCCGTACCAACGGGCATATAAAAATCGTAGGCAAAGCGGCTGTCCCCACGATGGCTGACAATACCCCGTACTCCTTGGACGCACAAACGAGAAATGCCGGCACGCCACGGCAGCAGGTAGGGCGATGCTTCCGAAGCCGGAAATTCCGCCGTATCTTCAGGTCCGGTTAACACCAGAAACAATACCACCAGCACCGCCAGCAACACGACTAGATTGGCGCACCCTACTGTAAGTATCTTTTTGTTCATAAACGCCTTCTCCCGCTCCTTACGCACTATATCACCCCCCCTTTAACGCTGCAATAGATTAGAACGAAGATGAATGTTGTCAATAACGACAAAACGTTTTTTCGGCGATTCTAACACGATGGAGATGTGTCTGTATTTTTATAAGGTGTCACTCATAAACGACTACCCCAGATTTTGGCAATTTGACGTCATTCTGTAGTATACCTATTATACAGGTACCGGCTTACTGCGGTCACATCTGATATTTCATTCGAACGTTTCCAGACGCTTCACAGACAGTCGAGCTCATGGCCTGTCCAAATCAATCAGCTGAAAAGGAAATATCTTCATGAATCCGCCAAGCACCCGACGCCGCTTCTTACGGCAGGCGGTCGCATCAATGAGCCTGATGCCATTGTCGCGTAGAGCATTTTCCGTTCCATCGCTACCTCCTCCACAAAAGTCTAACTTTTTGCTTTTGATGGCGGATGACTACATGTTTGACCGCATTCACGCTTTGGGCTGTGAAGAAATTCAAACGCCAAATCTGGATAGGCTGGTCCGCCGCGCCACCTGTTTCACCAATTGTTACAATCAAGGCGGCTGGAGCGGAGCCGTCTGTGTCGCGAGCCGGACCATGCTGTTTACAGGAAGGTTCTTGTGGAAAGCGCGGGAAATGGAACATTCCCTGAAAGAAACATGCGAGGCGGAAGGGCTTTGGCCGCAGCAACTTGGACGTGCCGGCTACCACACCTGTTTTTCCGGAAAATGGCACATCAATTGTGATCCCGGTGCCGTCTTTCAGCGCGTCTTGAATGTGCGTCCGGGCATGCCACCGGATATTCCCGCACAATATAACCGCCCGAGAACAGGACAAGACGATACCTTTAATCCCTCCGATCCTTCCTTGGGCGGATATTTTTCAGGAGGGCGGCATTGGAGTGAAACGACCGCCGATGACGGGATTGCTTTTCTCCGCGAAGCGTCCAAACGGGAAGAACCCTTTTTCATCCATCTTTCTTTCAACGCACCCCATGATCCCCGCCAGGCCCCCGCGGCGTATTTGCGCCTCTATGACCCGGAACGCCTGTCCCTTCCTGAAACGTTTCAACCAGAATATCCCGGCGGTGCGGCCATCGGTTGCGGACCGGGACTGCGGGACGAACGGCTCGCCCCGTTTCCCAGGACCCCCGAGGCCGTCCGCGCCCACCGCCGGGAATATTATGCGCTTATCAGCCACTTGGACGCCCAGATTGGCCGTGTTCTCGACGCGCTCGAACTCGCCGGGTTAACCGATTCCACCTATATCCTGTTTACATCCGATAACGGCCTCGCTCTCGGCGCCCACGGTCTTATGGGCAAGCAGAACATGTATGACCACAGCATGAAGGTGCCGCTGGTGATTGCCGGGCCCGGCATCCCTTCAGGGCAGCGCCGTAATGGTTTGACGTATATGCAGGATATTGCTCCAACCCTGCTGGACCTGGCGGGAATTTCCCCCGCAAAACCCATGGATTACCAGAGCCTTAGCCCGCTTCTTTACGGGTCGCGGGATTCAGTCTATACATCCGTGTACGGTGCCTACATGGATTTACAACGCATGGTACGCACAGGCGACTATAAATTAATCTATTATCCCGCCCTTGAACGTTTGCTGCTGTTTAACCTCGAAACAGACCCACAGGAGCAGAATGACCTGATTAATAGCCAGGAGGAGGGGCCTGTTATAAACAGGCTGAAAGCCACTATGCGGTCCATGCAACAACAACTTGAAGACCCTCTTATTCTTCCGTCATGACAAATGCTTCCGCCCAATATCTTTGCTGCAAAATGACTTTGAAGAAAAGCGCCCTTCACTTATACTCTTAGTATTAATAATAATATTTATAATATCAAGAAGCCATCTCTATTTCGCTTGATTCTTTACACTGCGCGGCAATATAATAGCGATATTTGTAAAGAGAGATATCCTATTAGAATTTTCTGTTCTTGTTTTGTTGATTTTTGGGGTATCTCTAATAGCCAAAGGGGTTTGATGATGCGTTGTCTATACGCGATTTATGTGCCGTGTGTTATTCTGCTTGTTTTTCCGGCGCTTTCCGGGTGTTTCTACATTCCCCCGGAAAGCTGTTCACTCCATGTATCGGTTTCTCCCAGTCCAATAGCGGGTACGGTAGAGAATACGCCTGATGCGTCTCTTTATTACCCGGGAGATGAGGTTGAGATGTATGCACGGGCATCAACGGGCTGGGAATTTGTACAATGGTCTGGGATAATTTCCGATTCAGCCAATCCCATTACCGTGCAATGCTTCTCGGACTCAACTATTACCGCTCATTTCCGCCGCATTCTTCCGGTCAATAACTGGGAAACACCTTTCGAAGGAGAAGAAGAACTGGAAGGTGAAGGGCAAGACCAACTGGAAGGTGAAGGGCAAGATCAACTGGAAGGTGAAGGGCAAGATCAAAGTACCTCCTGCATCGAAGTCTATCCCTGGGAGTGGGAAAGGGATGGTGAACCCTATGTGTATGCGGAGCAACTGATGGTATGGGAGGAAGATGTTTTTCAGCAAATAAACGCCCTTCGCAGCCAGTACGGCCTGCCCGCGCTGTTTTTGGATACGTGTATTGCCCGTGTCGCCCGTGGTCACAGCCGGGATATGGCTGAAAACGACTATTTGGATCACGTCAATTTATGCGGGGAAAATCATGGCGCCCGTTTGAACGATGGTGGTGTTATCTGGAAAAGCAGTGGAGAAAACCTGGGGTTTTACCCCTCATCGGATAGTGACCCTGTCACGCCTATTGTCAACGCATGGATGGAAAGTCAAAGTCATCGTAAAAATATTCTGACGCGGGAGTACACCCATAGCGGTATCGGCATTGCCCTGAACGATGCCGGCGGCGTTTATATCACGCAGAATTTTGTGAATTACTAACGCGGACATTGCCCGCAACCCAGTCACCCGTCATTGCGAGCGAAGCGAAGCAATCTCATCCGAAAGAAGATTGTTTTATACTGAGATTGCTTTGTTTGGCTCGCAATGACGAGATGTTTGGTTTTTGTAATGTTTCATTTCTTGTTTTT
>Ga0116149_1004018_pt1 | contig 14770 bp, 10 predicted proteins | sample AD_UKC057_MetaG_FD_89787 | JGI IMG/M metagenome (GOLD analysis project Ga0116149, IMG submission 89787) | Active sludge microbial communities of municipal wastewater-treating anaerobic digesters from USA - AD_UKC057_MetaG | ecosystem: Engineered > Bioreactor > Anaerobic > Digestate | place: USA... | reverse complement strand
CAGAACCGACGTTCGCTGGCGATCGTGGAGCGCGATGCGGCGCTGTCGGGACGTCTGCTGCGTCCCTTGAGCGCGCTGTTGCTGGAGCCCACAGTTCCGGAACAGGCGGGCGTGGTGGACCGCAGCCGTCTGCTGGGATTGAGCGGTCGGTCGCGCAAACCGCAGCGCGAGTTGGCGGAGCGCTACGGGCTCACCGATTATCCGACGCCGGCTGGCGGCTGCCTGTTGACCGAAAAAGGCTTCTGCCGCAAGTTGGCTGATCTGCGCGGCCATGAGGGGTTTGGCGAGGAACGGCTGGTCTGGCTGCTGCTGCGCGGTCGCCACTTCCGGCTGCCCGGAGGCGTGAAGTGCGTGGTCGGACGCGACGCGCGCGATAACGCGGCTCTTAAAGCCCAACGTTCCTCCGCGGATGTGCTGCTGCACACCGTGGATGTGCCCGGGCCGACGGCTTTGATCCCTGGGGCGGCTGATGACGCCAGCATCACACGGGCAGCGGGTCTGTGCGCGGCCTATGCCGACTGTGGCAGCCGACCTGCCGTGACCATCCGGATGATACGCGGTGAGACAACCGAAGAACAGCGCGTGGCTCCGCTCACCAAAGAGCAGGTTCTGCCGTGGATGTTGTGACGCCAGGGCGCACTCAGCCAGCCGTCGCAGCACCCCCGCCAGTGAAAAGTTGCACCAGCAGGTAGGCAATCACGAGCACCAGCACGACGATCACGGCCACCCAAACCTTGTTGGTGTTCGATTTTTTGCCGAACTCTTTGGGGGTCTCGAGGGTGCGCTTGGGCTGAATGATGATCGTCGTGCGCGGCACGGCGATGGGTTCAGGCCGCTCCGATTGAGGGACATCGTCGCCCTCGATCATCACCGGCACCTCGCCCATCAGGATGATGTCGTTTCGCGAGAGGTTTTTCTCTTTGATGGCGACGTTGTTGACTTTTGTTCCGTTGGTGGACCCTAAATCGCGGAGCAGGAAGCCGGCGTCGGTTTTTTCAATCTCGCAGTGCGTGCCGGAGATCGACCCGTCCTGTAGCACCCAGTCGTTCCCCTCGCGCCGCCCCACGCGCGTCATAGCCTGCTCGAGGGTGAAACGCTGCCCCTTCAAAGATCCATCCAAAACTGTCAGACATGCCATAAAATCACCTCAACTAGAAATACATGGGTTGTAAGCTTAGTCACCTCTGGCAGACAAGTCAATGCGGTTTATGTGTGCCCGCCAAAAAAGCTCAATACTGGCCTGCGTAGCCCATCTGTTGCAGCAGCCAGAAGTTCTTCATCCAATTCTTTTCGATCTTGACCCAGAGCGCCAGCGTGACTTTGACGCCGAACATTTCGGAAAGTTCCGGCTCGGCGCACTGCCGCACATATTTGAGCGTTCGGCCTTTGGGCCCGATCACGATGCCTTTTTGCGACGGGCGCGACACCAGCAGCGTGACCGACACCTCCCAGGCGCCGGGCGCTTCGTCGATCTGGTCGACCTTGACACCCAGCTCGTGCGGGAGTTCGTCATGCAGGCGGGCTAGGAATTTTTCGCGTACCACATCGGCGATCGCCAGCTTGCGTGGATAGTCCGTGACCACATCCTCCGGGAACAGATAGCCGTCCGAAGGGTGCGCCAGCGCGTACAGGCGGTCGACCAGGTCAACCGCGCCGGCCGGATGCAGGGCCGAGGTCTTCACCCAACACACCTCGCGGGGATGTTGTTTTTCGGCTTGGATGGACTGCCACAGGTCGAGGAAGGCCACCTCGTAAAACGGAGACTGGTCGCTTTTGTTGAGTGCGAAGATCACAGGCTGTTCGGCGAACAGGGCGCGCCGCATCCAGCCGTCATCCTCCAGATGCGGGCGGCTCGCGCCGTCGAAAACCACGAGCAGGACATCGACACCGGCCGAGGCCTGTCGAGCCATGCGGTTCATCAGGGTCCCGAGCGTGCTTTCGGATTTGTGCAGGCCGGGGGTGTCCAGAAAGACGAGCTGGCCACGGTCTTCGGTCAGGATGCCGCGGATTGTGTTGCGCGTGGTCTGCACAACGGGGCTGACGATGCTGACTTTTTCGCCAACCATGCGGTTGAGCAACGTCGATTTACCCGAGTTGGTCCGGCCGACAATGCCGATGACAGCGCAACGCCGAGACGGTTGGGTGAGGGTATCGTTCATGGCACCGTCTCGCCGTTACGGTTGAAGCCGTTGCTCTCACCGCCAAAATAGAGCAGTTGGCCGGTCGCGTCCATCACGGCGCGCCAGAGGTCGCTGTTGAGGTTGACTTTCTGGCGTTCGATGGTTGCCAGCCGGATCGGCACCAGCGTGTACCAGTCGTCCTGATTGCCCACCACGCAGTCCGTGCGGCCTGCCATCGCGGCGTGTACCGCGTTGCGCGCCAGCATGTAGCAGCGGATCGCGTCGGTTCCCTTGGCCGGCACGCTGCGGATGGTGTAGCTGGGGTCGAAGTATTTGACCGACGCCTCGCGCTTATTCGCTTTGAAATGCTGGGTGATGCATTGGCGCAGATACTCGCCGATATCCTTCTTCAAGATATTGCCCGAAGCGTCCCTGCGCTCGGGCTCGGCGGCGATATGGCGCTGCCCCGCCCCCTCCGCAACGACGATGACCGCGTGGTCCTTGAAACGGTCGAAGCGGTACGAGAGCGCCGCGAGCAGACCGTGCGGTCCCTCCATCTCAAAGTCCAGTTCAGGGATCAGGCAGAAATTGACGACCGGGTTGGCCAGCGTAGCATAGGCCGCGATGAAGCCCGAGTCTCGTCCCATGAGGCGTACAAGCCCGATGCCGTTAAAGGTGCCTTTCGCCTCGGTATGGGCCGCCTGAATGATCTGAGTGGCTTCAGCCACCGCCGTTTCAAAACCGAAGCTGCGCCCCACGAAATGCAGGTCGTTGTCGATGGTTTTGGGAATGCCGATCACGCTGATAGAGAGCTTGCGCCGGCGGCACTCTTCGGAAATGTCGTGTGCGCAACGCAGCGAGCCGTCTCCGCCGATGCAGAACAGAATATTGATGTTCATGCGCGCGAGTGTGTCCACGATCTCACCGGTATCCTGCTGGCCGCGCGAGGAGCCGAGCATCGTGCCGCCGTGTTCGTGAATGGTGTCGACCTTGTCGGTGTCCAGCATGATCGGATTGTAGCCGAAACGCGGAATCAGCCCCGCGTAGCCATAGCGGATGCCGTAGATCGTCTTGATGCCGTAATCGAACATCAGGATCTCGACCAGCCCCTTGATCACGTGGTTCAGCCCCGGGCAGAGTCCGCCGGCCGTGACGATGCCCACCCGGCTCCATGACGGATCGTGGAAGATCTTCTGGTGGGGGCCGGCCCGCTCGAAGGACGGGGTGATCCCCAGATGCCGGGTTGCCTCGTGTAGCAGTTTCACGTTCTCGGTGATGAGGATACGCTCGTCGGGATCGATGAACTCCCGGTTCCGGATCGGGGAGTCGATCTTGCATTCACCCAACGTTTCCACATCCAAGGTATAGTCGTGGGGGCTGGCGACAATTTTCTCAATCAACGTCATACGCGGTTCTTGCTCCTGTGTCTTTCCAAAATAGCAAAATTTCTGTGTGATGGTCAATTGACACAGGGCCGATATTTTGGTTAACTAACGCGACATTTTTTAGACGTAATGGACCATAGCTCAGTCGGTAGAGCACGACACTTTTAATGTTGGGGTCGTGGGTTCGAATCCCACTGGTCCAACCATCTTCGGTTGATGAAATAGCCGCTGAAATCAAGGTTTCGGCGGCTTTTTTTGTTTTGCGCCGTGTGTCTTTGTTGTGCCTTTTTGGTCGGCTCTCTGGTGTCATTGCCCGCGATTGCTCAACATGGCGGTTTATCATGTCTGTTTATCTGAGAGGTGAATACGTTCCATTCGTGGCGGCATACGTTCAGAACACGTTTGGCTGAGGCCGGTGTCTCGGACGAGATCGCGAAGTGGCTTGGCGGGTGGACTGTCGACAAGACCGCGCTCCGGTATGATCACGATGGGCGCATCGCGGAATTGGCGGCTGCCGTGGAGCCCGGTTCGAGGGCCGGCGACGGCAAAGCGAGAGATGCGGCGGAGGGGTTGATCGCGCCGCTTAAGGACATGTTCCTCAAGCGTAAAAACGCATGGGTTTTCTTGAACAACCAATTCGAGGGGTGCGCCCCGAAGACGATCGATATGCTGCGGGAAATGATGGGACGGAGAGAAGGGCTGTGAGGACGCGGAACGGCGGGTTGCTCAGCATCCGCTAGCGGGTGATTCGGCAGCGGCCGGCGGCTGAGATGAAGGAGAGCGTGTGGTTGCCGGCCACGCTCTCGGCCGTTGTTTCGCCGTGCGGTGCGGAGATACGCCACGTGCCCGGAGCCAGGCCGGCAAGCACGACCTCGTAACGCGTGCCATCTGCAGGCACCGTGATGTCCAAGGGCCCTTTGAGTAACCGTCCGCCGCGCGCCAGGCAGACGATGCGGTCGGCGATGCGGAGGATCACGCATTCGGCACTTTCGGCCAGCGTGTACGGTAGGGGCGCGGCCGAGTCGTCATACGCCTGCAGCAGGACGAGGAAGGTGTCGTGCGCGCGCGCATGCCGGGGCGAGAAGAGCACGCGGTGGCCGTTGGCTTCGGGCTGGGTGGCGACGGGCGGCGTGACCGTGTAGCCAAAAACATCGTACACGTCTGAGCCACTCTTGATCTCAAGTGTCCGGTCTTCGGGAGCGGGACGAAGCAGACAGACATCGACCCGTCCCGTAACACCGTTCACAGCGTTGTGAAGCTGGACGCCTTCTGTGGTGCGGCGCGGCGGTTGCAGCGTGTTGATCTGCCAGTATTTCTTGAAGGCGGGATCGGCGGTGCGGATGTCGTCCAGCACGATCACGCACGCGGGGTGGTCGGGCCTGCCGAGGTTGAGGAAACAGAAAGACCGCGCGAACGCGGCGATTTTCGGCGAGTAGGCGGCGCGAAGATCGGCGGCGTAGTAACTGTACGAAGGGCGCAAGGCTGAGGGGCCGAACCCGCATGACAGTTTGCGACCGTATTGAAAAAGGGGCGTGTCCTGAAGCTGCAGCGGCGTGCGCGGGTGGGTCTGCAGAAAGCGCGAACCGCCGTCATTGGCCGGCGTCTTGAGAAACGTTTCGCCGGGATCGACCGCCAGCACCATGCTGTGCGCGACGGAGCGTTTGTTGAAATTCAGGTCGTACGGCGTGCCGTAAAATTTGTATTGGCCGAGGTCTGCGACCTGCAAGCCACGGTAATAAAGTTGAATCGCGCCGGCATCCGCGTGCTGGTGATTGCCGAAGTGGTAGCCGCCGCCCTTGATCTCCGCGACGACCGTGTGGCTGGCGTTGCTGCCCATGTTCCAGTCGGTGCGCGTGATCATGCCGCTCAATACCGGACCGAAGTCCGTTGTGAGCGGCAGCGTGGTGAGGTCCGGCTCGGCGCGGAGCGCGGGATCGTTGAGCAGCAGATAGAGCAGGGGGTCGGCGGCCTTGCCGCCCTGACGCAGGAACTCGCCTTTGAGGAGCGGGTCGTTGTTGTAGGCGTAGCAGAGCAGGGCGGTCTGCGCGTAGCTGTAGTATCGGCCGGAGGGAATGCCGTCACCGTCGCGCAGCATCTCGCCGTTCGGAAGACGCATGTTGAGCCAGTACAGGGGCACGGTCTTGATGTTCGGATCAAAGACCTCGCGCTCGGTCATGCGGCGGAAGAGCCAAGCCGCGTGCATTTCCCATCCGAAGCGGTAGGCCGCGTAGCTGACGCCCTGGTTGTGGCGTGGAGAGTGATATTCGAAGCGCCGCATCGGAACGAGTTCTTCAAGGAGCCGGTAGGCACAGTATCGGTAGGGCACGGGGTCCTCATCATGCAGCGCGATGGACATGGCGAGCAGATCGCGGTTGATCATGGCCTCGTTGCCGTGGCCGTTGACGACCGAGCCTTTGAAAGGCGGCCAGCCGCACTCCATTTCTTCCGCGAGACGCATCATGTGACGGCGCAGGATTTCGCGGTCGTCCGACGTGCAGAGTGCGTGGCACCAGTCATACACGCGCGCGGCGGCGTAGATCGCGGCGCCGGTTTCGCGCGTGATGTCGAGCAGATTGCCGAAAGCGACGCGCGACAGGTATTCGCGCATCAAACGCACCGCCTCGCGACCGTGTCGTGCGTCGCCGGACATCAGGTAAACGAACGCCTTGGCGGCCGCAGCGTTTTCCAGCGCCGCATTATGAGCCATTTCCGCGTTTTCTGGGAAGAGGACGTTTACGGGCTTGTCGGCCAGCTTGCGAACTGCGCGCCACTGTGCCGCATGCTCCGGATGGTCAAGCTTGGACCGGACACGCGCAAGTGAGGTGCGTGTCACCCACAGGCGCGGATGGCCGGCAGGCGGTCGCACGGAAGGCCGATATGAATCCGCCTCTTGCGGAACGGCCGGCGCACGGTAGGGATGAACCTCTAAGCGGTCGAACCGCACATGGGGCGGCAGCCAGACTTTGATCGATTGCGCGCCGTTGGTCAGATCGAAAATGCCAAGGACTTGGGTGCAGGATTCCGGCGTGCTCCACGGCACAAAAATGACACGCCGCGTGGGGCGTTGAGAGTCGATCTGGAAATCCGCGAAGAGCGAGGCGTGTTTACTGGTGGCGCGGCGCATCTGCTCGGCGCCGGCGGGATCGACGGCGGCGTAGGTCCTCAGCACGAATCGTCCGGCTGTCGGCTCGTTGACGGTGAACACGAGGTCCGGCGGCGTGTTGTCTGAAGGGTGGGCGGCGGTCACTCCCGGTTTCAGCGCCACGCCGTATCCGTCCTTGAAAGGGGCGTGTGCCACCGCCTCGGCGCGTTCAGGGTGGAGCCGTGCGGCTTCTGCCTGATAGACCAAGGCGCGTGCGGCAGGGGCGCCTGTCATAACAGCGGGTAGCAGCAGCAGCATGAGCCACGTGACAGGTATGATCAGGCGCACACGCACTCCCCATTTTCAGTCGAACAAGCGACCGGGATTCAATCGGTTTTCTGGATCGAAGCAGGCTTTAAGGCGACGCATGCCGGCGATCCCCTCTGCACCGTACATGATGTGTAGCAGCTCCTTCTTCAGGCGGCCGATCCCGTGTTCGCCTGAGACGCTTCCTCCCCAAGCAACCACCTGTTGCGCCCAAGCGTGCACGAGCCGTTTGCCGGCGGCATGTTCGGACATGTCGCGCGGCAGGATGTTGACGTGCACGTGGTTGTTGCCGATGTGGCCGAAGATCACATGTTCCAAGCCTGCTTCGGCGAGTCCGTCGCGATAGAGGCGCATGACGGCGGTCAAGCGGTCATCCGGCACGGAAAGGTCGGTGCCGAGTTTGGTGAGGTCGGGATGGCGGAGCTTACGTTCGGCGATCAGGGCGTTGACCTGTTCGGGGACGGCATGACGGAATGCTTTCAGCTTCTCGAGCGTCGGCGCGTCGGCGGCGAGCCACGTGTCATGCGCGCTGCCGTTGCAGGCTGCCAGCACGCGGCTGGTCAGGGCGTCGGGCAGGGGCGCTTGCGCGGCGAGAGCCCATTCTAGGTAGAGGGCGACCTTCCAGTGCGGCTGCGGCGCGGGAAGCAGCAGCCCGGTGTGGGCGGTACTGGAACGAATCAGCCGCAGCGCATCGGCGTCGAAATATTCGATGGCCGCGAGCGTGTGAGGCGCGGCGCCACGGGCTTGCTCGCGCAAAGCGGACACGCAGGCGAGGGCGTGGTTTTCGTCTGAAAAATAGCAGAGGATGCCGAGGGTCTGGGCAGGCTTGGGAGAGAGTCGGAGCTCGAGTTCGGCAAGAATGCCGAGCGTGCCCTCGCTGCCGATAAAAAGGTCCAACAGATCCATGCCGGGTTTGACCCAATAGCCGGCGGCGTTCTTGACGGCGGGCATGGTCAGGTGCGGCAGGGTGCCGGTGACGGTACGCCCGCTCTGGGTCTGGAGCGCAAAGTGGTCGCCTTGGGCGACGGCTTGGCCCCGTCGCAGCGTGACCCTGTCGCCGTCGGCCAGCAAGACGGTCATCGCCGCGACGTGCGCCCGCGTGGGGCCGTAGGCAAAGGAGCAGGCACCGGACGCATTGCAGGCCGCCATGCCGCCGATGCTGGCGGAGGTTTCCGTGGGGTCCGGCGTGAACAGGCAGGGCCGGTCTGCCGCCGACAGATGCCGGCGCAGGGCGGTCAGTGTGACGCCGGGCTGGACCCGCAGGGTGGGGCAGCCGTCACTGTCTGTTCCGAAGCCGAGAATGGCTTCCAGCTTCGAGAGATTCACGACCAGTCCGCCATCAGGCACAGCACCCGCCGCAATGCCGGTACGCGCGCCTTGGACGGTGATCGGCTGGCCGGCGGCGGCGGCCTCACGTAGCGCGGCAGTCAATTCGTCAACTGAACGGGGGAAGACGATGCCTTGGGCAGTCCCTGTTTTGCGCGACTCATCGCGCAGATAATCCTGCGGCACCGGGGATGAGAACAGGTTGAGGAGCATGATGCGAGGGTTGTGTGTCGGTTTAGGAGGCTTGCGGGCGTGTCGGCACACGATCTGTAAGGCACCGGTGAACAGGGCTGGCATTACACACGTGTTGCGAAGCGGCGCTGTAAGGCGGTGATAGCGCTGCCTGCCGCAGCGTACACTTCACCGACACGCGTTGATTTGCGGGTGTTTTCGAGCTGCGGAATCACATACAGAGAGGCGGCGTTGTCAAGTAAGCCCAGTCCGATACAGGCAGCTTCCACACGTCGCCAGTTGACCGAAGCCAGTTCACGCACCAAGGCCTCGACGGCTTCTTCGTTGCCGATACGGCCGAGTGCGTAGTAGGCGCGTCGGCTCTTGCCGAGTTTCGTGATCAACGGCTTGACGCTGGCAATGCCGATTTTGACCAGCAGGTCGACCAGAATGTCGGCCTCGCGGTTCTCCTTGGGCTCATCAAAGGAGTTTTCAAGCCCGTCGAGCAGATCGGAAACGGCGTTGGCACCGTATGCAAGCACGGCTTTGGCCGCCAGAGTGTCACCCGTACGCGCTCGCGCCACCAGCTCGCGCAGAGAGGTGTGTCCTTCCTGCCGCAAGGAAAGGTTGATGGTTTGCCGGCCGGCGGGGTCGGGCGGAATGCCCGTGCTCGGCACGGTCACAGGAGTGCCGCACGCGCGGCAGGGGATTTGTTTGCCTGCCGCCCGTTCGGTGACGACAAGTTTGCTGGAACAGCCTGGGCAGAAAAACGTGATGTCCCCGTTCATGAGGGTGACGGGCACCGTGGTTCCGAAGGTTTTCGGCTTCTCCACGGGGATTGCGGGCTGCGGCGGCGGCGGGGCCTGGACCACAAACTGCGGCAGCGGCGGTTCGGCAGCTTTCGGCGACGCCGCGAGCGGAGCAGCCGGTGCGGGGGGCGCCGCCGGATTTTCAGGCAGCCGAATATGTCCGCCGCACGTGGGACAGGAAATTTTCTGGCCGAGCAGGGTGTCTGCGACACCGAGACGCTGCTGGCAGTGCGGGCAATTGAATTTAACCGTGCTCATGTCTGTTACTGTTTGCTGGCCCTGGCCGCATGCACGAGTTCGCAGGCTTTGCGGCAACGGCCGGCGATCTCTTCCCAATGCCCTTGCGCCAAATCCGCTTGGGTGGCGATCCACGTGCCGCCGACAGCAGCCACCGTGTCAAGCGCCAGATAGCTGTCGAGGTTGGCAGGCGAGATTCCGCCGGTGGGCATGAACCGCACCCCCGTGTGCCGGTACGGTGCAGAAAGCGCGGCGAGGAGCTTGACACCGCCCACGGCTTCCGCCGGGAAAAATTTCAATAACCGACAGCCGGCGTCGAGTGCCGTTTCGATGTCAGTAGGGTTGGCGATCCCGGGCACAAAAGGCAGCTTGAGTTCGTCGGCGGCCGCAGCCACACGGGGGTTAAAGCCGGGTGCCACTGCAAAGCGCGCACCGGCCGCGACGGCAGTCTGTACGGTTTCAGGTGTCAGGACGGTGCCTGCGCCGACAATCAGCTCGGGACGTTCGCGCGCAAGCAGACGAATAATCTCAGCAGCGGCCTGCGTGCGAAACGTGATTTCGACTACCGGCAAGCCACCCGCCAGCAACGCATCAGCCAAGGGCAACGCCTGCTCGGCGGACTTCATCGCGATGACAGGAACAACACCGATTTCTGCGACTCGGTTCAACACCTCACTCATATGGACTCCTAGCAATTATTTAAAGCTTAATTTTGGCGGCTTGAGCCGGGAATGTCAATCAGCAATCGGCATCAGCAATCGGCAATTCCCGAACCACGCGAATTTCTGACTGCGAATTTCTGACTCGAAAAGCCGGGGGTGATCTCGTATCATTCCTGCCGTTTTGTGTTGACCCTCTGCTTTGTAGGAGTTATTTCATGCGACAGATGTCCTCTACGATTGTACTTTTGAGTGCGATGTGCGCGATTGTGTTCTGCGGTTGCGGGCGTGAAGAGGCGTCCCGCAACGCCTTGAAACCGGTCGCCCCGCCGGCTGAGATGCCGCCGGACTATGTGGTGGCCATGGTGAACGGCACGCCGCTCTCCTGGGCCGACATGGAAAAGCGCGCGATGGGGTACCTCAAAGACGATGTCGAGGTGAATCATCTGGTCATTCCGACCAATCGGATGGCGGAGGCCAAGGAGCATTTCCGGCGGCGCTCCATTAAAGCGTTTGTCTTTAAGACGGTCATGTTGGAAGAAGCTGCCAAGCAGAAGATCCAGTTGGCCGAGATGGATCGACAGGAAGGACTGCGGGCTCTCGCCGTTTCGCTCAAGTCGCGCAACTGGACGACGAATGATTTTTTCATGAAAGGCCCGATGGGCGAAGCGATGATGCGCCGCGAGTTTGAAGACGGATTGGTCATCGACAAGCTGTTGAAGCAGAAGGTGCGTGACACGTTGAAGGTCAGCGACAAAGAGATCGCTGAATCCGTAGCCTTGCTGAAGGCCACCAACCAAGCGACGCGTGTCAAGTTGGATGGGATCCGCAAGCAGCTTCTGGACGGCGCCGACTTTGCGGATACGGCCCGCACCGTTTCGCAGTGTCCCAGCGCAAAAAATGGTGGCGACCTTGGTGAGTTCACGCGCGGTAAAATGCTCAAGGACTTTGAGCAAGCTGCATTCACACAGGAGATCGGCGTAATCGGCCCGGTGATCGAGACCCGCTTTGGCTATCACGTTTTGAAGGTTACCGCGCGTACGCCCGCCACGGAGGCGACCGCGACCACGCCGGCTGTCCCGGCGACGGTACGCGTGTCGCACATCCTGTTGAAGAGCGTGCCGATAGACCACAAGCGCCTGACCGACAGCATCGTGCGGACGAAATACAAAGCAGGTGTCGACGCCTATTTCCGCGACCTCAAGTCGAAGTCCAAAATTGAATGCCTTATCTATCCGGACATGACGTTCTGACGCGTTTGGACGCCGTTCAGCGCGCGCAGAAGCGATAGCGGCCGGAGCCGACGCGGAAGGCCATTCGGTCGCGGTCTGACGCGATGGGCGTCACGTCGGCGGTCACGTTTTTCGCATCCGGTTTGACCGGCAGGTAGACGGTCGCTTCGGTGTTGACCGGTATTTCGATTTCCAGCACAAACGCGCCGTTTTCGCGCCGCCACTCGCTGCGGATGAGGCCGTAAGGCGAATCGTGTTCGGCCGTCGCCCAGCCGAGTCCAGCCACCGGCTCCGGCGCAATGACAAAACGCTTGAAGGCCACGGCCTGGGGATCGGCGGACGCTGCGACGGCTGAGACGTTGTCGGCCAGACGGATGCCGCCGAGATATTGATAAAACCAGGCGGAGATGTCGCCAAACATGATGTGGTTGCGCGACGCGCCTTCGTTCCAGTCCTCCCAGAAGGTGGTGGCGCCGCGCTTGATCCAGTTGCCGTAGGAGGGATGTTCGTCTTGCGTGGCCATGTCGAAGGCGAGGTCTGTGCGGCCGGCGTCGCTTAGCGCGCGGAACACATACTTCGAGCCCAAGATGCCGAAGTCCGGGAAGGCGCGGGTCTGCTGCACGGACTCGACCAGGCGCGCTTCGGCTGCGGCGCGTTCGGCTGCCGGGACCAACCCCTGGTGCAGCGCGCAGCTTTGTGCGGTTTGGCTGCCGATCGAGTAGACGCCGTTCCCTTTGTAAAGGTGGCGCGTGTAGGCCTCGCGAATCGAGCGCGCGAGCGCAGCGTATTTCTGCGCGTCGTCCGGTTTGCCGAGCCGTTCGGCGGCACGTGCCACGATCTGTGCGTCGAGATAATAATAGCCGGTGGAGGTCACCTCGGTGGGCGTCTTCGTCTTGACCGGGATCCAGTCGCCGAGACCATGGGAGACGATTCCGTCCTTGGCGCGGGAGGTTATGTAGTCGACATATTTCGCCATGGCAGGATAGGCGGTTTCGAGCGCGCGCGTATCGCCTTGATAGACGTACAGCATCCAAGGGATGATGACCAGCGCGCTGTCCCAGGCCGGGCCATTGCCCCATTGATAACCCCAGCCGCTGGTCGGCACGATAGCCGCCAGGTTGCCGTCGGGGCGTTGCTCGTCGATCAAGTCCTGCACCCATTTTTCATAGGCCGCCGTATTCTGAAAATTATACATGGCGAGTTCTGCCGCGAGCGACGCGTCGCCGGTCCATCCGTTCTTTTCACGGTGCGGACAATCGGTGGGGTAACCATTGACAAAGTTGCCGCGATACGCCCAGAGGATGGCGTTCTGGAGCTTGTTCAACAGGTCGTTCGAACAGGTGAAGCGTCCGGCATCTTTAAAATCAGTATGAATGACGCAGGCCTCGACGCTTGAAGCGTCCGGCGCACGCACTAGGCCGCTAATCTCCACATACTGGAAGCCGTTGTAGGTGAAACGCGGTTCGTAGACCTGTGCGCGGCTACCGTCGCAAACGATGCGATCGGTCTGGAACCAGCCGCCGGGCAGTGCTCCGAACGACGCGGGATAGCGGAAATGCGCGTCGGTGCCTTTCAAGCTCAAGCTGCCGTCCTCGTTGAGTTTTTCACCGTACTTGACCGTGATCACGTCGCCGGCACGTTGCCCGGCGAGTTTGAGCCTGATCCAACCAGCGGTGTTCTGTCCGAAATCCACCAGCCAGGTTCCGGGCGTGCGTGCGCGCACGGCGACCGGTCTGAGGCGCTGCGCGACGACGCTCGGAGGCAGCGCGGAGGCGGAGAGGCGGCCGGCGGGCGCGGGCACCACGTCGGCCATCACCACCTGCTTTTCAAGGTCGGGTGCGCCGGCCGGCGCTTTGCCGATCACCTCGCCTTCGCGGATGCAGTCAAAGCCTACGGGGCTCGGCACTTGACGCCAGGTGTCATCGGTTACAACCGTCGTGCGCGTGCCGTCGTCGTATGTGATCTCAAGCTGCGCCAGCATGCGCGGGAAATCGCGCCAAGGCGCGTTGTCAAAGTTCCAGACCGCGACACTGCGCACATCGTACCAGCCGTGTCCCAGCAGTACATGCAAGCGGTTTTCGCCGCGCGAGAGCAGGTCGGTCATGTCATAGGTGGAGTAAAGCACGCGGCGGTCGAAGCGGGTGGGGGCAGGGTCCAGGACCTTGCGGCCGATGCGGCGTCCGTTAAGACTCGCTTCATAGAAACCGAGGCCGGTGATGTGAAGCGTGGCTTCGCGCACCGGGCGCGCGACCGTAAAGCGCTTTTCAAAGGCCGGCGAGACAAGTTCGCGGCGGCGTTCTATTTTGCCCCAGGGTGCGCCGTCCGCAGGGCCTGCTACCGTGGCGGATTTCCAAGCGGCGTGCGTGAAGCCGTCGGTCTGCTCTTTCCAGCCCTCGGCAGCGTGGGACGAGGTGCTCCAGGTGGCGTCGGTCGGCACTGCCTGGCCGTCGGCAAATTTCAGCACGGCGAGCAGAGCGGTGGGCCCAGGCTCCTTGTTCTTCACGGTGGCGGCGATCAGGTTGCGTCCGGGCTTGATTAAGGCCGAGACGTCCAGAAAGCGCATCCAGCGCCACTCATTGAGATGCCCCCAGGTTTTAGCGGCGCTTTTGCCGTTGATGAACACCTCGTATTCGTCGTCCGCCGTGAGCGCCAGCAACACCGGTGCGTCTTGCGCGCCGCGCGGGGCTTCGAACACCTTGCGGAAATGGCGGATGCCCGGCGCCGCCTGCGCCAGCGACGGGGCGTCACCGGTCCAGATCCATTGCGCGCCGGCCAGATCGCAGTCCGGGCGCGTGGCGGCATTTGCGCCGATCCAGCGGGCGTGCCAGTCGCCCGAACGCATCACACCCATGATCCAGCGTCCCGGCGCACTCCAGGCGGATGGCGCGTCGCTCTGGTTGTCCCAGGCGCGCACCTTCCAATAGCAGCGCTGCGAGGTCGCGAGCGGCGTGCCGGCGTAAACCACATTCAGCGACTGGTCGGAGACCACGCGGCCGCTGTCCCAGAGGTCGCCTTGGTTGTCACGCAGCCGCTCCGGCGAGGAGGCCACCAGAATCTGGTAGGCGGTCTGGCGCAGGCCGCGCGCCGAACGGCGTGCGGCAGTCAGCTTCCAGCTCAGGCGCGGGGCCGGATGGTCAAGCCCCACTGGATCGTGCAGATAATCGGCCGTCAAGGCGTGCGGGGCGGTGAGCGCGCCGCGTTGGCTCCCGACGTTCAGCGCGCATCCGGCGACCGCCATCATCCCCACCAACATCCATGCACTTTTTTTCATGCGGATCTCTCCTAACAAGTAATCAAGCAAAAGTGTCACTGTACACGACCGCCAAAACAGGCTCAATGAAAATCCGTGTTCTTCCGGTGGGCGCATGGCAGTTCTGTTGGTGGATACCCTGCTTAATCGTAATCTTAATCTTAATCGTAAT
>Ga0116149_1004017_pt1 | contig 14773 bp, 15 predicted proteins | sample AD_UKC057_MetaG_FD_89787 | JGI IMG/M metagenome (GOLD analysis project Ga0116149, IMG submission 89787) | Active sludge microbial communities of municipal wastewater-treating anaerobic digesters from USA - AD_UKC057_MetaG | ecosystem: Engineered > Bioreactor > Anaerobic > Digestate | place: USA... | reverse complement strand
TGGCGATGGCGTTGGCCGTGTCGTGGAAGCCGTTGATGAACTCGAAGGCCAGGGCGACCGCGATGATTGTGAAGACCATCAACATAGGCATCCTGCCCGGCTACTCGATCCAACCCGTCAGCCGGGAAAGGCGCACCAGGAGATAGCCGGTCAGACCACTGGCGGGAATGGTGAGAACCCAGGCCCAGATGATGCGTTCGACGACGCTGAGTTTGAGCGTGTTGGCGCGCTTGGCGCAGGCCACGCCCATGATCGAGGTGGTGATGGCGTGGGTGGTGGACACTGGCATGCCGAAGTGGGCTGCGGTGAAGAGGACCGTGGCGGCGGTCGTCTCGGCCGCGAAACCGTGGACGGGGTGCAGGCGCACCATTTTGTGGCCCAGCGTCTTGATGATGCGCCATCCGCCCGCGGCGGTGCCGGCCGCCATGGTCAGCGCACAGACGACCTTGATCCAGGTGGCAATCTCCAGCGACTGCCCCGCGGCCGGTTCGGGGGTGTGCAGGAAGTCGAGCCAGGCCGGAAGACGGTCCAGCGTCCTGGCGGCGGTGGCGGCCATGAGGGAGAGGGCGATGATCCCCATGGTCTTCTGGGCGTCGTTGGTGCCATGGCTGAAGCCCATGGCCGTGTCGTGGAAGCCGTTGATGTACTCGAAGACGAGCGCGACCAGCAGCACGATCAGGACGAGCGTCATGGGGCGCGGCCGGCGTCAGGAGTTTTTGAGGGCGATTTGCACCACGACGTTGCCGGCATCGCGGCAGCGGTCGATGACCTTCTCCAGCAACTCATACAGGTCTTTGACGACCAACACTTTGAGCGAGTCGTAGCGTCCCCCATAGAGGTCGCGCAGGAGATTGACCATGAGCTTGTCCGCTTCGCCTTCGATGTACTGCGGGCGATCATTCAGTTCCTTCACCTTCTCGAGTTCCTTGATGTTGCGCAACTGGCGGACCATCACGAGCACCTGGGCGGTCGCCTTCTCGAGCATTTCAGCCTGCGGCGCGAAATCCACGTCCCGCATGTCGGGAGGCGCGAGGCTGAAACGTTCGGCGAACTTCTCGACGGCTTTGGGGATCTTGTAGAGGACGCTGGCGAGGGCCTCGATGTCTTCCCGCTCGAGTCCCGTGACAAAAGTACGCACCAACTCCTCGCTAATCTGCGCCGCGAGCTTCTTCTCTTTGCGGCGGGTGAGAACGAGGTCGTCGAAGCTCTTGGACTCGCGGGGCGACTTGAGCATCTGCAGGAGGAACTGGACGCTCTCATGGGCTTCCTGGGCGCTGGCTTCGAGGAGGTTGAAGAAGCGATCACCCTTGCCGAAGATTGCCTGAAGCGAAAACATAGCGGCGGATTTCTCACACACCCACTGGAAATCCGCACGCGAAATCTGCGGGCGTGCGCGGATCCTGCCCCCGGAGTCGGAGGTTCAGAGGCGCGTCCCGCGGGTGGGGCGGTTACCTGTCGGGGCGTCGGGCGGGTAGTCCAGGAGACGGGTTGGAGTGCGCCCCCTCGTGCTGCGGGCCGCGCTCCGCGGCGGTGCCCGGCCCAGCGGCGAGAGCGGCCTTCCACTGGTCGCCGAGTTCCTGGACGGTGTGTCCAGTGAGATCACCTTGCCCGCCTCCGTCACCTCGATCATGCGCGCCTGGGAGAAGGGACACCGCAGGAAATACTGGATCAGGCGCTGCACACCTTCCTGATCGCCGGCCTCCAAGCGCACGCTCTGGTCCACACTGAACCCGGAGTGCTTCCAAGATCGGATGTTCGCCACGATCTCCTCGGAGATCTTGCTTTCCGCCAGGAGCAGGGCGAAGACCTCCTGTTCCAGAGCTTGAGGAAGGGCTCGGTCGCGAGCTTGGGCAGCGGCAGGAATGTGCCGTCGGGCAGGAACACCCCTTCGGTCACCAGCGCGTGGATGTGGGGATGGGCATGGATGAGTTGACCGAACGTCTGGATAGCCCCCACCATTCCTGGCACGGCGTCGGGCCGGCCGCTGGCGGCGCGATAGACCGTGATCACCGTACGCGCCGCCGCCCGGCACAGCTCTCCGAGCAGCCGACGCTCGAACCGGAAGTAGAGCCGCATGCTGCATGATCTCTTCCTCCACTGAGCCGCGCCGCTCTATGGGCGCGCCCGCAAGCTCCTCCATGTCCAGCCGATGGACTACGCCGCGTTTTGCGCTGCCTGCGGCCTGCGACGCGGCGACGCGGATTCGTTCGAGGAATTCGCCTGTGTTGGCGGCATCCCGAAGTATCGGGAATTTGTCGAGGCGGGGCAGGACGCCGTGGTGCTCGCTGAATCGCTCGACTTCGATGACGCGCCCTACATGGAGCAGGAACCGCAGCGCCTCCTGCGCGACGAGGGCGTTATCGGCCTGAACGCGGTGGCCGTGCTGGAAGCGGTGGGACGCGGAGCCGAGCGGCCCTCGGAAATCGCCAGCCGGCTCGGCACAGCGCAGACCAATCTATCGCGCCTGCTCCCGCAGTTGCTCGACGCCACAATTCTGGGCGTCTGACGGCCGAAGGAGGGAGGGCGAGGGGCAAGTGATCAGTGGCCAGGAGTCAGTACACGCAGGAGGTGGGAAGCGAAGTTGCCCACGAACGGCGGCGACCAGCTTTTCCGCATGTTCCGGCTTCACCGTTTCTTCAGACTCAGCGATAGCCCCGAGCCGCCCACGCTGACGAATACCGAGTCGAGGGCTGAGTTTGTTGTGATGGCGTTGATGAAGGCCGGATCGGCCATGCCCGCAGTGATGTTGTGGGCGACAATCAGCCCGCCCGGGCGCACCTGGGGCAGCAGCTTGTTGAGGTAGTCGGCATAGCCCTCCTTGTCGGCATCGAGGAAAACAAGATCGATGGGACCCTTGATCTTCGTTACCTCCTGATGGGCGTCTCCTTCGATTAGCGTGACCAGATTGCCGACTCCTGCGCGTTGGAAGTTCTCCCGCGCCGCGGCCGCGCGTCCTGGGTCGATTTCAAACGTGGTCAGTTTCCCGCCCGTCGTGCGCAGGGCGAGACAGAACCAGATTCCAGAGTAGCCATGGGACGTTCCCAACTCGACGACGTGTTGGACACCGGCGCCCTCGGTGAGCAAGCGCAGCAGGCGTCCGTCGTCTCGAGGGACGCTCATGGTGCCTCGTCGCTGGCTCTGATCCATCTCGTCGAGGACATCGAGAATCTTCCTTTCCGCATCGTCTTTGGCCAGAGGGGCAGCGGCGAAGGCGGATGCCGCGGCGGGTCGGCGCGGCGGGCCGCCGAAGGGCTGGGCGAAGAGAATGAGGCTTGCCTGGGTGAGGGTGAGGGCAACGAGGATGGTGCGCACGATCGTCATGAATTCAAGCAGGCCACAGTCCAAGCACAGGAGCAAGGGAATCCGGCCTGCGATTCCCAGGATGCCGCCATCGGGCTGGGCGGCTTGGGGAATCGGCCTCCTGCCGATGGTGTACGGTTTCTTCCTGAGAATGGGTGTGCTGGCCAATTCGGACGTCGTCCTGTTCAGGGGCGGTTCTCCGATCTGGACTGAGTTTCTCCGGCATCCAACTTACGATGGCAACTGGTAGAGTGAGGGGATGAAGAGACACCCGCCTGCTCGGCCGCTTCGCGTCGACGGTATTCATCAAGCATGGCGGCGGTGGCGGTGGCGCCGCATCGAGTCGCCCCGAGGTCGCGGACCCTGATCAGGCCATCGAGATCGCGCACTCCGCCGGCGGCCTTCACCTGCACCCTGGGGGAGACACTTGCCCGCATGAGGGCCAGGTCGTGCTCGGTCGCCCCCTTGTAGTTGTAGCTGCCATCGGCTTGCTTCACGAAGCCGTAGCCAGTCGAGGTCTTCACCCAATCGGCGCCGGCGCGTTCGCAGATCTCGCAGAGCCTCCGCTTGAAGGCGTCGCTGTCCAGGCCCGCGCCGCCCCTGTCGAGGTAGTCGTTCTCGAAGATCACCTTCACCTTCGCGCCGCGTCGATGGGCCTCGTCACAGACCGCCTTCACGTCGCTCTCGACGTACTCCCAGTCGCCGCTGAGCGCCTTGCCGATGTTGATGACCATGTCGATCTCGACCGCACCGTCGCGGCAGGCCAGTTCGGTTTCGTAGCGCTTGGATTCGGTCGTCGAGTTCCCGTGAGGGAAGCCAATCACCGCGCCGACGTTGACTCCGCTCCCCTTGAGCAGTTCAGCCGCGCACCTGACCGCGTACGGTTTGATGCAGACGGAGGCGACGCCGTATTGGACCGCGAGCCGGCAGCCATCCTCGAACTCCTGATCCGTCAGAGTCGGGTGCAGGAGCGAATGATCGATCATCTTCGCCAGTTGTTCGCAGGTGTATTTCATGCTCTCACCACCAACAGCTCGATCAGAGTCAAACCGCCGCGATGCTTGGTTTTCATGCGATGAGAGGAAAGATCGGAGCAAAACGTACCCGACCCCGAGCCCTGATGCAACCGCATGTCACCGCGGTGTCGCGGCGTTCGGAGAGACCGGCCCTGCTAAAAGTCGGAGGCTTCGAAAAGGTTGCGACCACGACCAGTTCTTTGTTGACTCGCGCAGACGAGCGGTTGAATCGCTGCTCGAACGCCAGATGAACCGCATCCCGAGAATCTCGATCGTGTTGCCCGTGCGCAATGCGGACGGCACGCTCCCCGCCGCGCTCGGGAGCATCCGCGCCCAGACGTTCGCCGCGTGGGAACTGGTGGCCGTGGACGATGGGTCAACGGACCGAACACACCGCATCCTGAGCAGCGCAGCGCGCGCAGATGCCCGCATTCGCGTGTTGTCCCCGCGGCCTGTCGGCATCGTGGCCGCGCTGTGGGCGGGCTGCGAGGCGGCGCGCGGTGAGTTCATTGCGCGCATGGACGCGGACGATCTGATGCTCTCCGAGCGTCTGGAACGGCAGGCGGAATTCCTGAGGCGTCATCCGCGCATCGGGGTGGTGTCCTGCCGCGTGCGGTACGGGGGCAACCCGGCGTTGCAGGCGGGCTATGCGGCGCACGTGGACTGGATCAACGCGCTGCTCACGCCGGAGGACATGGCGCTGCGGCGCTTTGTGGAGTCGCCCGTGGCGCATCCGAGCGTCATGTTTCGCCGCGAACTGCTTGCCCAACACGGCGGTTACGCGGAGGGCGATTTCCCTGAGGACTACGAACTGTGGCTGCGCTGGATGGACGCCGGCGTCCGCTTCGGCAAAGTGGGCGCCGAACTGCTCGTGTGGAACGATCCGCCCGCGCGCCTGTCTCGAGCCGACGCGCGCTACCGCACCGAGGCGTTCTACCGGACAAAATGCCTGTATCTGGCCCGCTGGCTCGAACGTCACGTCGCGGCGGACCGGGAGTTCTGGCTCTGGGGCGCGGGCCGTGTGACGCGCCGACGATTTCTGGCCCTGGAAGCGGCCGGGATTCACTTCGCGGGCTTCATCGACATCGACGCGAACAAGCTCGGGCGCACGCGCGATGGGCGGTGGGTGGTCGGACCGGACGCATTGCCTGACCCGGCCCGCGCGTTCATTCTCGCCGGCGTGGGCAAGCGGGGCGCGCGCGAACTGATCGCCGCCGAATTGCGTCGCCAAGGCTGGCGCGAGGGAAGGGACTACCTGCTCGTGGCGTAAAAGCTCAGCATCGCGCCCTCGGTCTGCCTGTCGTTGTGTGGCAGAAGTGCAAAGTGGTGGAGAGACCTGCCTGAGTCTCGGTTTCACCAGTCCGCTATTGGATTCCATGCCTTCTGATTCGGAACTCGCCACGTCCTCGTCGTGCCGGATCGATGTGAGCTGGCCTTAAGCCGCCCCGTACTGCAATCGGTCACAGTCTTGCATTTCCAGCAAGATTTCCGCGCTTCTATTCACCAGCGCTGCGCAGCAGCGCCGGCGCAGCGCGGCGACCAGGGCGTTCGTGGGCACGGCCGGTGCAAGAGTACCCGTTGCTTTGGTTACGGCTTTGCCGCGCTGCGGCTTGGCGACTCCTTGTTGGACGCGTCGAGCAAGATGTTGGCGTGAATCCGGCAGCACTCCTACCACTTCGCGCGCGCCTTCTTCGCCTCCGCGATGACGGCGTGGAAGGCGGGCTTGGGCTGAGAGTTGGCGTCAAAAAGCAGCGGTTTGCCGCTGGCGCGCCAGGAGTTCGCGTCGTTCGGCCCCCAGAACGTGACCATCTCGACGTGCTGATCGTGCTTGAGGAAGGCCCGGAAGAGGCCCGCGTAGGCGTCGGCCAATCTGCGGTCGGCGTCGCTCACCAGGCCGCCCCGGGTGGTCGCGGCGTTGTCGGCGATGTCCGCTCCCAAACTGCGTTGGCCGCCCTCTGCGCTGTTGACATCCAGTTCCGTGATGTGAATGGGCAAGCCGAGCATCGCCATGTCCGCCAGCGCCTGATCCATGGTCTCGAAGGTGGTCGAGACGTTGACGTGGGCCTGAGAGCCGATCGCATGCACCGGGACCTTCTGTTCCTGCAACGACCTGATCAGCGCGATGAGCTTCCGGCGTTTCGACGGATTCTCCAGGCCGTAGTCGTTGTAGCGGAGGATCGCCGCGGGGTCCGCTTCATGGGCGTAGTGGAAGGCCTTGGCGATGAAGTCCGGACCGATGATTTCCAGCCAGAGCGAGTCCCGCAGGATGTCGGTGCCGCCGTCGGCGAGCGCCTCGTTGACAACGTCCCAAACCCTGATCCTGCCCTTGTAGCGACCGACGACGGTGTGGATGTGATCGCGCATCCGATCGAGCAGTTCGTCGCGCGATGCGCGCGGCCCCGTGTAGCGGCCGAAGGGTCCGCCGCCAAATCCACGACCGAATCGCCCACGGTCGAACTGGTCTGTCCCGGGCGCATTCGCGCTGGCGAAGGGGTTGGGCGCGGCGTTGGTGACTCCTGGCGGCGGCGGATTCGTGCCGGCAAACACCCAGTGGGGCGTCTGCGAATGCCAGACGAGCGTATGCCCAGCCAGGTCCATCGTGTTGCTCAGCCCGAAGCTCACGAAGGCGTCGGCAGCCCTGAAGTCATAGCCGTCCGCACCCGGCCGCGGGTGAAGGAGCGCCCATTTCATTTCGTTCTCGGCAACGAGCTGGTTGAACTGCGCCTTCACCAGAGCGATGTCCTGCTTCACCTGCTCAGGGCTTCGGCGGAACCCTGCGCCCATCGTGATGGCGCGGTTGACGGCTGTCCCCACCAGGAAGTGGTCTTTAAAGACATCCTTGAGCGCGGACGTTTCGGCGGACCAGGCGGTGCCGCCAATGGCCAGGAGGGCTGCCGCGAACGAGGCGATTCGCACGTTGCGAATTGAGTGTCGATTTGGGTTGTGGGATTTCACCATAGATGTGCCAGCTCACAGTCTAGTGTGTTCGGGGAAGCTGAAATAGGTGCTGCGGTTGAAAGCAATGTGGTCAGGGGCGGTGATGCCGACGCTCTCCACGAGGTGTTTGATCTGGGGCCTGATTTCGGTGTCAGCCGGATCATGGTCTCGTCGGATCGGGGTGGACGGCCTCGTGGCTTCATTTGTTCGGCATCTTGAGTGGAATCGTCGTCATGGCGCCAGGGTAATCCGTGCCACCTGACCGGGCAATGCCGGATTCAATCCGTGATCTCCCGGGCGTCAATCATCGTCACCCGCCGGCCATGACTGGCGGGCATTTCGTTCCGCGGCAGCCAGGTGGAAATGAAGACTCTGCTTGAAGACGTGTTGCGCAAACAGGCATAGGCTCTTTCTCCAGTGGGCCGCGTCGTGGCCGATGTCGTCCACGTGCCACACGTGCGGGACTCCCTTCGGGTCTTCTTTTGAGGACTGCCCCCAGACCGGAGGCTGTTTGAGGCCCATCAAGTCCAGGGGCGACCATCGGAGGAGAGTTTTCATAGCGGTGTGACGCCCCCTTGCGGGAAAGCGATCCAGTCCGTAGCATGAGCCCGTGAATGTTGCGGATGAAATCCCGCCTGACTGGCTGGCGGACTTCGAAGCGGCGGCACGGCGCCCCCTGGCACAGCGCTTTCGCTACGCCTTTGTCCGCACCTACAAGCCGGTGCTCGACGACGCCCGCTATCGTTCGTTCGACAGCATGGCTGAATACCGCCGCTGGTGTGAGCAGAACCTCCCGGATTGGCTCGGCTATGGGCGCGTTTGAATATCGGCAGGCGGAGGAAATCCGCGACGTCTTCGCGCGGCACGGTGTGCGCTATCTCTTCCTCGGCAAGTCGGGCGCCATCATCCTCGGGTATCCCGACACGACGCAGGACGCCGACATTTTTCCCGAGCGCACCCCAGCCAACGGGCGGGCGCTGGTGGCGGGATTGCGCCAGTTGGGCTTCGCGCTCACCGACACTGAGGCCGCCGAAATCGAGCGCGGCAAGGATTTTGTCCAGTTGAAGAATGGTCCGTTCGATTTGGACTTGGTGTTTGCCCCGGACGGGATCGAGCGATTCGCCGACGCGTGGCAACGGCGTGTGGTCGTGGACGGATTTCCCGTTTGCCACCCCGACGACATCATCGCGAGCAAGGCCGCGGCCAATCGGGCCAAAGACCGCGAGTCCCTGGACCGGTTGCGTGGTTTCCGAGATTACTGGAAAAGCAAGCGCAAGCCCTGACCCGTGGTGTTGCAGGCCGGCGGCCTGCCGGGCCGGGTTTAGTGTTCGGTTCAACTGGTGCTGTCCGTGCGCGTCCGATTGCGATTCTCGAAGTTGGCGGCTTCCGCGCTGCCATTGCTGACTGGCTGTCTCGCCGCCAGCGCCGGTGATTTTGCGAGAAGCTCCATGTCCATTCCCGCACCGAGGCGATTCTGAAGTTCCTTGGACGCTGAGCCCTCGTTTGGGCATTCTCAGCCTCGCACATGAACGCAACGCACACCGATCCAGTTCGCGCGGCGCAAGCGGTTGATTCCGCTCAGGCGCTCGCCGCCTCCAAACCCGTCATGGATCCTCCGGCCCACACCATCAAGCCGCGGGTCGCCACAATCGCCTTGCTGGCCGGTCTGTGTCTGCCAGCGGGCGCCGGCGAGCTCTACCAGGCCCCGCCGCCCGGCGCGCACACGCGCTGGGTCAGCCCCGAGAACCCAAGAGGCGCCAAGGGCGAAGGCGGCAAGCTCAATCGCGGAGCCAAAGGCATGGCCTTCATCGTGATCCCGCCCGGCGAGACAGCGGTGCTGGCGAACATCCCGGGCGCCGGCATCATCCACCGCCTGTGGCTGAGTGGCACCATCCCGCGCAACGAGGAGCAGCGCCGCCTCGTGCGGCTCGAGATGTACTGGGATGGCGCTCGCACCCCCGCCGTCGCCGCGCCCATCGGCGACTTTTTCGGTGTCGGGCTTGGCCTGTTGGTGCCGTTCGAGAGCGCGCTGTTCTCCAGCCCCGAAGGCCGCTCCTACAACTGCACCATCCCCATGCCCTATCGGAAGGGCGCCCGAATCCGGCTGGTGAATGAGTCGAAGGCGCACGCCCTCGTTTGGTACGACATCAACTACACCGAGGTCCGCCGGCATGCGGCCGACACGATGTACTTCCACGCCGCATGGCGGCGCGAGCCAAGAACCGAACTCGGCAAGGACTTTGAGATTCTGCCCAAGGTTCGCGGCAAAGGGCGTTATGTCGGCGCGAACCTCGGAGTGATTGGCAGCCCGGAGTATCGTGGCACCTGGTTCGGCGAAGGCGAGGTGAAGGTCTATCTCGATGGTGACACGACGCTGCCCACGCTCGTCGGCACAGGCACTGAGGATTACATCGGCTCCGGCTGGGGGCAGGGCCGGTATCACGGACGCCTCCACGGTTCGCTCATCTCCGACGACCAGAATGATCTCTACGCCTTCTACCGCTTCCACCTGGACGACCCGGTGTTTTTCCACCGGGACTGCCGTGTCACGATCCAGCAAATGGGCAACACGAGCACCGAGCGCGTCCGCCAGATGCTGGCCAAGGGCGTGGAGTTGCAGGCCGTCTGGGTGCTGGACGCGCACGGCGATGACGTCTTGAACCTCACCGGTCGGGCGCCCGATGTCCATCTCCTGCTCGACCGCACCGAGCTGCCCCCGTTCGACGATCCCAAGCATCCGCAGGGCGGCTGCAACTTCTACCGCCGCGACGATGTCTCGGCGACGGTCTATTTCTACCTGGACCGTCCAGAAAACGGTCTGCCTGCGCTTGCGCCGGCGGCGCGCCGCGTGCAGGACATGCGGGACAAGGTCTGGGACAAAGCCGGCAGTGCCCGGTGACGGCCGGGTCCGGCATTCTGAGCGCCGCCATTGCGGCGATGAGCACCTTGGATTTCGACAATTCTCGCTGCAGTTCGACGCGAAACCGACGGCCGACGGTCCGTTCCCGACGGCGGTGTGCCTGGGCCGATACGGTTCCGGAGCGGCATTTGCTTATCATGCGGGCGGGAATTGGTACGTTCACAAGAACGGTGTGGGCAACATCATCACCGGACTCCTGGTCTGGGGACTTGGATGCCCAGTTCACGGATGCCGGCGGCACGGTTCAGTTGACCGACAGCGCCCCGCCCGCCGGGCAGGCGTTTTATCGGGTCGTTGCCCGCTAATTGGCGCAATCCGCGTGCGGCGGCACGGTCGCCACCGCACTCCGCCACCAGCGGAAATGGGGCTTCGGATTGCGCGGGAGAGAATGACAGAGGATGGCGTGTGCGTCGCGGCGGTCGGCTGCGGCGCACCCGCCGGGTGCAGGTACACCGGAGAAACAGACACGTGCTGAACATCCGAACACAGACGATCAGTGTGCTGGCGGCGCTGAGTTCCTGCATCGCCTCGGCCCAGACCGTCACCTACAGCGGGCTGCTCGAGGAGATGGCCGACCGTGACGCGCTGGCCCGGTTTCCAAGTCCCGCCTACCGTCAATTGCAGGGGAGCACCTACAACCGCGCCTCCGTGGCGCGGGATCAGCCGGACCAGACCTTCAGCGGCTGGTTCGCCGACAGCGACGGCGTTTTTTCGATTCGCCAGGAGCCATCCCCGTCCGGGGGCGCAACCGAGCATGTTGTCATGGAGCACACCGGACCGGGGGCGATCACAAAGCTGTGGACGCCTTTCTTTTACCGTGACTATGGCAACCGCATCGGCGCCAGGATTCGCATTTACCTCAACGGGTCGAACGTGCCGGTGATTGACGAGCACCTGATCGAACTCGTCACCCGTCTGGAATGGAACACGTCCGACTACGGGTCCAAAACCGCCTCGCGGAACAGCTTCACCGTGCCGCATCCCATCGCGGCCTTTACGGCCCGCGCCGGGAACTGCTACCTGCCCATCCCATTCTCCGCGAGCTGCAAGGTCACGATGTCCGATTTGCCCTTCTACGACATCGTCAGCTACCGCGCCTACGATCCCGGCGCGGCCGTCGAGAATTTCTCGATGGCGCTCTACGCCGCCGCCTCGAACCAGGCGCGCCTCAACCTCACGGCCCGGCAGATCGGCAGCGCGACGAACTTCGACGGCGGAACGCTGCACCAGACCAACCGGAGCCTTGCGGCGGGCGCGGCCATGACACTGCATTTGAATGCCGGCGCCGCTGCCGTCCGCCATCTCGAGGTCCGGTTGGACGCCGCGCAGATCGCAGCCGCCCCCGCAGCGCTTCGTTCCACGGTTCTGATCATGACCTTCGATGGCGGCCAAACGGTGTGGTGCCCGCTGGGCGATTACTTCTGCAGCGCGGACTCGATTCATCCGTTCGACACGTGGACCCGCAGCGTGACGGCTGACGGCCGGATGATCTGCCGCTGGGTGAAGCCCTACCGGACCAGCGCCAGTCTCACGCTCGCCAACTTCGGCGCCAACGCCGTTGACGCGACGCTGACAGCGCGGACCGGTGACTGGACATGGAACGACAATTCGATGCACTTCCACGCGAGCTGGCGTCCGGACGACGTTGTTCCTGGCACCCCGCCATCGGACTGGAACTTCGTGGACGCGCTCGGCAAGGGCGTGCTCGTCGGCGATGCCTGGACCGTCGGGAACATCCACGGCAGTTGGTGGGGGGAGGGTGACGAGAAGATCTACGTGGATGACGACTACGAGGTGGCGAAATCCCCGGGCCTGTTCGGCACCGGGACCGAGGATTACTATGGTTGGGCCGGGGGGGTGGTGCCGACGCGGACCGATGAATTCAGCGCGCCGTATCTCGCGAACGTGCGGGTCGGCGGCCTGGACGGTGGAACCAAGGGTTACAACATCAACACGCGCATCCGCGCCCTCGACGCCATCCCCTTCACGCGGCGGTTGCGATTCGACATGGAATCGTCGTTCGGCACCGACATGCGCAATCCCTGGAACGTCCTTGGCTACTCGTCCACGGTCTTCTGGTATGCGATTCCGGGCGCCACGGACAACCGGCCCCCGGATCCGGCGGGAGCATCCAAGCCGCTCCTGAGCATGGCGCAACTCCAGGCCATCTCGGATCGGATTCGTTACGGCACCAACAGCCAGCCCGGCACATCGCCGGGCTCACGGTGGAATCTCGGCGAGGACGACGCGGGTGCCGGCGCGGGCAGCACGGGCGCGGCGACCAGCAAGGACGCGCTGGGCGGCAACGACCTGACGAGATTCGGCGCACCCGCCTACAGCGCCAGCGTCCCTGCGGGCGGCAGCACGCTCTCGATGCGATTCAGCGGCACCAACAGTCGCTACTACGTGACGGGCACGCCCAGTTGTCTGCACACGCTCTCGCGCACTCCGCGGTTGTCGCCCGCGGGTTGGTCGCCCGTGGCAAGCCGTGTGATGGACTTCGACGGCCAACTTGATCTGTCCGACGCATCGCCGCCGAGCGGGGGGGCGTTCTATCGCGCCCACGTTCGATGAGCCTCGTCGAGATCCACGTCCCAGCCGTGGTCGCAGCGCCAGCGGTTGTTGCGGAGGAAGGTCGGCTTCACCGCGTCGAGACGCGCGAGCCCGGGCAATGCGCCGGGAGGCGCGTCCGTCAACCCCCAGTACCGATCGCGGCCCCACGAGTTGACGCTGCCGTGGTCGCCGGTCTCGCGCACGGTGTCGAACACGTCGCAGAACTCGATGACGTGTCCGCCGCATGTGCCTTCGCTGATATTGATCCCGGCGCATCGAGTTCCTCGAAGATGTTCTCGACGTGCCGATGCTGCCCGTGCATGCCCATCTGGCGATTGTTCTGCCAGCCGCCTTCGTAGGTGATTTCGCCCTTCTCGTTCCTGCCGGTGATGCGGTAGTGGTAGCCGCCCCAGTGCGCCGAGTGCATCGCATGGATGTAGCCGCCGGCGGGGTCAGTCCACCAGGCGGCGCGCTCCGCGCCGAACGCCTCCGCGGCGTAGCCGCCGTAGGGGCGGACGCTCGCCTCGTAGTTCCGGTACCGCGCCATGATCTGGCGCCGGCCGTTGACGAAGAGCTGATCGGAGATCAATCCCGCGGGCACCCTGGCCTTCAGGATGCCATCGCGATGCGGCTCCCACTCGAGGTCCAGCTTCAGCCCGCCGCTGAGCACCGGTGATTCGCCGGCAAACGCCTGCCCCACAACCGGCGCATCCGGAGTGCCCAAATCCGCCGGCGTGAAGACCAGTGGGGACGGGAGGGCGTAGGTTCCGCCTCGCAGCCAGACGGTCACCGGTTCCTTGCCGGCAGCCGCGCGCGCCGCCTGCTGCGCCCGGGCCGGCGTGGCGAACGGCTTGTCCCTCGTGCAGGCATTGGCATCATCGCCGCCGGGACTGACGTGGAATTCGGCGGGCGCCGCGCACAGCGCGGTCAGGATCAGCTCGGAAAAGATGCGAGGCTTCATGGCTCGGTCAGTCCTCGATCAACGTGAGGTCTTCCGATGGCTTCGGGTACGCTTTCGCGGCGATCGCGGCCTTGGTGTCGTCCACCACCTGTTGCGTGATCGAGAAGTGGAACCGGCCGTAGTCGCTCACGTCGAGTTCTCCCACCCAGAAGAATCCCCACTTGTCGAAGAAATCCGTCAGGTCCACCCGGCCGACATCGCAGCAGATCGTCACAAACTCGAACTGATTGAGAATGGATTCGTTTCGCCGGCCCGCATCAGGACGACGGCGCATCTCCTCCATCACATCGGCATAGAAATCCGGCTTGCCGTGCCGGCTGAAGTAGAGGTGGAGCTGCCAGAACGGCACCAGCCGGTTGAAGACATCCCCTTCGGCGAGATACGAGATCCTGGGATTGGCTTCGACGATCGCCTTGCGCGCCTTCCGGTAGTTGTCCTGGGCCTGGAGCCGGCTCGGGTTGCCCATGCCGGTGACGGTGTACATCGAGAAAATGTTGCAGCTCACCTCGGTCATGCCGCCCCACGTGATCTGCGGCCGCATTTGCAGCACATGCCCCGTCTCGTGGCAGAAGCCCCAGCACGGGTCGCCCTTGATGACAACACTCGGGTCCGCCACCATCCGCATGGTGCCCTTGTTCCCGAGATAGGCCACGCCGTCGCCATCGCGGAACATGTAGTAGTTGAAGTTGACCCGGGCCAGGATCCGGTTCTTCGGCACTTTCCGGTGCTTGACCAGCCCCATCAGTGTGTAGTGACTGCGGAGCAGCGCGTCGTAGTTGCGGATCAGTTCGAGCCCCTTCCCGCGGGTATAGACCTTGAACCACTCAACGGGATAGGCCACCTGCACGTGCTCGCCGCGCGCGTCCAGGATCGGGCTGACCGCCTGGTCGATCATGCGGTCCCAGTCCTCGTTGCTGTGCTTCGAAGCATCGAAGAAACCATTCACGTTCCCCGTGGGAAAATGCACGGTCACCTGCGGCGCGCGCTCGGAGTCGTCGTCGAAGTAACTCACATAGAGTCTGTCCCCGAGGGCGCAGCCGTGCATGGCGCTTGATGGGGATAGGTGCGGAAGGAAAGGGATAGGCG